>Ga0164241_10001590_pt1 | contig 27275 bp, 25 predicted proteins | sample OricomyardsoilBY_FD_108780 | JGI IMG/M metagenome (GOLD analysis project Ga0164241, IMG submission 108780) | Backyard soil microbial communities from Emeryville, California, USA - Original compost - Back yard soil (BY) | ecosystem: Environmental > Terrestrial > Soil > Unclassified | place: USA... | reverse complement strand
GTCCGATCTTGCCAAGCTGAGCCTCGCGTCGAAGTTCGGCTGCTCGGCGAGCGAGGCGAAGGCTTTGCTTCAGGCGACGCGCCAGGCAGCCGATTCGCTCGGCATCTGCTTCCATGTGGGCTCGCAGGCCATGTCGCCCGACGCCTATGCACAGGCGATGGAGCGGGTGCGCCTCGCGATCGTCGAGGCCTCGGTGCTGGTCGACGTGATCGATGTCGGCGGCGGCTTCCCGTCGCTTTATCCCGACATGGAGCCCCCGGCGCTCGAGCATTATTTCCGCACGATCCACCGCGCGTTCGAAGACCTGCCGATTTCCTACTCGGCCGAGCTTTGGGCCGAGCCGGGCCGGGCGCTGTGCGCGGAATACAGCTCGCTGCTGGTCCGCGTCGAGCGGCGGCGCGGCGATGAGCTGTACATCAACGACGGCGCATACGGCGCGCTGTTCGATGCGGCGCATCTCGGCTGGCGCTTTCCGGTCAAGCTGCTCCGCGAGCAGGCCAGCGCGGCCGAGGAGACCGAGTACAGCCTCTACGGCCCGACCTGCGACGATCTCGACCATATGGCGGGCCCGTTCGTCCTTCCGGGCGACGTGAAGGCCGGCGACTATATCGAGATCGGCATGCTCGGCGCGTACGGCTCGGCGATGCGGACGGCATTCAACGGCTTCGGCACCGAGCAGGTGGCGCTGGTCGATGACGAGCCGATGGAGACGCTCTATTCGGGCACGCTCGAACTGGCGAGCAACGTGGTTCGGCTCGACGAGGTTCGCCGGCGGCTGCGGCGCTAAGGATTCCCCGGCCAGTGGCGATGCGCTATTGGCCGGGATAACCTTATGACTCAGCTCACCCTCCAGGTTACCGATATCGGCGAAGGCCCGGTCTTCGACCGGTTCTTCGCAGGCTATGACCGCGCCTTCGTGCTTCCCGACGAGAAGGAGGATCGCGACGGGCTGGTCGAGTGCCTCGCGCTCAATCATGGTGAGGCGGCGCGCGACCTGACGCGCCGCTATGGCCGCTTCCGCGAGATCTGCGCGATTGCCACCGACGAAGCCGGGATGGTGGTGGGCGGCGCGAACCTGATCGCGCTCCGGCATGAACGAAGCGAGGGCGACCCCATCGTCACCGCCAACCTCAACTATATGTATGTCGAGCCCGAAGCGCGCGGGCGAGGACATTTGCGGCGGCTGTTCGAGACGGTGTCGAACGCGGTCGCGGAGATGGCGGAGAGCGAGGCCACGCCGCTGATCTTCATCGAACAGAACGATCCCTTCGCGATGAGCGAAGAAGCGTACCGGCACGATTCCGAATTCACCGGCCTCGACCAGTTCGACCGGCTGCGCATCTGGGCAAGGCTCGGCGCGCGGATCGTCGACATCCCCTATGTCCAGCCGCCGCTCTCCGCCGATCAGGAGCCCGATGACGGACTGGTCTATGCGGTGCTTGGCGCGAGCGGCGACACCCTCCCCGCCGGCGTGATCGCGGCGCATCTGCGGGGGTTTTTCGGCATCTCGGTGCTCAAGGGCGCGCCGCTGGAGGACGAACCGACCGCGGCGGCGCTGCTCGGCGCGCTCGACGCGGGGGGCGAGGTGGCGCTGCTCGATCCGTCGACGCTGCTCGCCCGCATCCACAGCCGCGAGGACGCAATCGCACTGCCCGGCCCACCCGCGACGCTGCGCGAGGCGTTGGCGGTGGGCTAGGCGCGCTTCTTTTTCTTCTTCCGCGCGTTCGCCTTTTCCTCCTCGCGCTTCTTCTCCTCGATCAGTTCCTCGATCACCTCCAAATGATGATCGACATGCGCCGGAAGATTGCATGCGCTGTGCGGATGCCCAAGGACATCGCTGCTGAACCGCTGGAAGGTGACACGTCCTTCGCTCACGAGCTTGCCGATCTCGGATTCCGGATTCTTCGCTTCTTCATCGAGGCGATCTTTCAAAATCTTCACGATCTGGGGCCCGCCAGCGAGGCTAGGAAAGGCGAGCTGGTCATTGCGCTCGCGTCCCTCCGGCTCCTTCCCTTCGGAATCGTGCCATCTGCAATTGGGATCGTCGATGGCACAGGAATAGGCGAATTGGAGCGGAAAGCCGGCCTTCTCGGTCTCCGCAACCAACGACACCAGCCCCGCCAGCGCCTTCTCCACCAACTGCGCCTTGCCGAACATGCAGGTCTCGGGATCGGCGAAATTGCCATGCTCGAAAAAAGGCAGCGAATCCTTCCACGGCAGGCGCGACATGAGCGGATTTTCTTTGCCGGTGGCGCTCCGCGCGTCGTCGGGATGCAGCGGCAGGAAGCGATCCCCGTCCTTGGTCATGATGATGAACATCACCCATAGATAGCCCGAATAATAAGGCGCACGCCCGCCGCCCTTCACGTCGGGCTCGATCGCATCGACGAACAGCAGCGACCGGCTTTCCGTCGTCGATCCGCTCTTCTTGACCCCCGCCGCGCCCGCCGCGTCGCTGCCGCTGAAGGTGCTGACATGGTCGTAATGGAGTCGCCCCTGCACCGAAGCGGGAACCGCCATCACACCCGCCGATGCGTTCGCGAGGAACGAGGTCATTTGCGCGGTCAGCGTCTTACGGTCGTCGACGATGTTGATCGAATTATTCTCGTCGCCAAACCCGTATTGCAACCACAATTTGCCCCGTCCCCACCGCGCGCACTCTGCGCCGCAGACCGGAATGCTCGGGCCCCACAACAGCCAGCAATAATAGATATAGGTCTGAATCTGCTGAAAGCTCTCCGGTATCCCAAGCCGCCTCAGCGTATCGTCCAGGCCAGCTTCGTTCTCGAACCCTGTCAGGATCTTCGGCCAGGTCTCGTCGAAATGGACCAGCAGGCCGCTCAACAGGTGCAAGGGCGCGATATAGCCCGATTCGATCTTGACCGGGCAGTAAAAGCCCGGCTTTTCGCCCACCGCGTGCGCGCCCAGTTCGGCAACCCGCGCGGCGTAGCGATTGATCTTCTGCGCCGCCTTGCTCACGATTCCCGGATTCTGAACGGTGATCAGGCATTCGGCGCGCGTATCTTTGGTTTTGTCGGAACGGTTCGCCCAGCCTCCGGTCAGGCGCTTCTCGAAAATGTCATGTTCGATCCAGATGCGTGTCACATCGGCGATCGTGTATTTTCGCAGCATCCAGGCAGTCGGGTTGCGGGCCGCGATAAGGAATGTCTTCCCCACGGCGCCGGCGGCGCGGAACAGGAATCGGATCAGCAGGCCCGGCCACTTCCATTTCGGCATCTCCTCCCAGGACGGGGCCTCCCATTCCTTCTCGGGAATCGCCTTCATGTGGTAGATCAGCTTAGCCGACTGCTGAAACTGCCCGAGGATCAGCCACAGGGTCAGCGCGAGCATCGCCAGCCCGATCAGCTTGATCCAGAAATCCTTGAAGCTGAGCAGCCAGTCGATCCACGAAAGCGGCTGGTCCGCCGCCGCTGCGGCCATCATGAACAACATCGCATGCCCCCTGCTTTACTTGCGAAGAGTGGGAGGTACGCCGCAAGGGGTCAAGACAGGCGGTCGCGGAAACTTTCCCAGCCGAATTCGCGGATGACGCGCAGGCTGTCGTCGCGGCTGTCCCACAGCGCGATGGCGGGGAGCGGGACGCCGTTGAAGGTCGTGGTTTTCACCATCGAATAATGTGCCTGGTCGAGGAACGCGAAGCGCTCGCCCGGTTCGGGCAGCGCATCGAAGCGATAGTCGCCAATGATGTCGCCAGCCAGGCAGGATGGCCCGCCGAGCCGCACCGCGACGCCCTCCCCGGCCTCGCCGATCATTTTGGGGCGGTACGGCGCCTCGATCACGTCGGGCATGTGGCAGGTGGCGGAAATGTCCACGACCGCGATCGCCATGCCGTTGTCGAAGGTGTCGAGGACTTCGCCGACAAGGATGCCCGCGTCGAGCGCGATGGCCTCGCCCGGTTCGAGCACGACTTCGAGCCCGGTTTCGGCCCGGACCTGCTGGAGGAATTCGACCAGATCGTCACGCTGGTAATCGGCGCGCGTGATGTGGTGCCCGCCGCCGAAGTTCAGCCATTTGAGCTGGCCGGCATAGGGCATGATCCGGGGCTTGAGCGCCTCCCAGGTGCGGCGGAGCGGCGGGAAATCCTGCTCGCACAGCGAATGGATATGGAGCCCATCGACGCCCTCAAGGTCTGCGGCGGTCAGCTGGTCCGCGGGGTGCCCGAGACGCGAATGCGGCTGGGCGGGATCGTATTTCGGCACCTCGCCTTCGCTGTGCATCGGATTGAGCCGCAGCCCCACATCGAAGGTCTCCCCCCGCGCTCGCGCCGCTTCCAGTTCGCCGCGCATCCGCCGGTGCTGCGAAGGCGAGTTGAAGATCACATGATCCGAGATGCGGCAGATCTCCGCCATCTCGTGCGCCTTGTAGCCCGCGCAATAGGTGGCGACTTCGCCCTTGTAATGCGCGTCGGCCAGCCGGGCCTCCCACAGCCCCGAAGTCGCCACGCCATCGAGATACTCACCAACCAGTTCGCCGAGCGACCACATCGAAAACGCCTTGAGCGCGAGCAGCAGCTTGATCCCGGCGCGATCGCGGACATCGGCGAGAATGACGAGGTTGCGCTCGATCGCGGCCTTATCGACCACGAAACAGGGCGACGGCACGCGCGACAGGTCGAAGCGGGCGAATGCGCCCGCGCCGCCGGCCTTGGTGGTCATCGGTGCGGTGTGGCGGGTTTCGGCGGTCATCAGTAATCCTATTCCTCCCCTGCAAGGGGGAGGTGGCAGCGCGAAGCGCTGACGGAGGGGTATCACCCTCTCGGTAGCGCGATACCCCTCCACCACGCCCTGCGGGCGCGGTCCCCCTCCCCCTGCGGGGGAGGAACCAAAGCGTCAGAACTTCAGCGGCCCGTCCAGCTCATGCACCTGCCACGGCAGGCCATGCTGGTTGAGCATATCCATGAACGGATCGGGATCGAGCTGCTCGATGTTGAACACGCCCTTCCCGGCCCACGTCCCGTCGAGCATCAGCGCCGCGCCGATCATCGCGGGGACGCCGGTGGTGTAGCTCACCGCCTGGTTTCCGGTCTCGGCGAACGCTTCTTCATGGTCGCAGATATTGTAGACATAGACGGTCTTCTCCGCCCCATCCTTCACGCCGGTCGCGATGTCGCCGATATTGGTCTTGCCCTTGGTCGTCGTGCCCAGCGTCGAGGGCTCGGGCAACACCGCCTTGAGGAACTGCAGCGGCACGATCTCGCGGCCCTCGTACATCACCGGCTCGATCGAGGTCAGCCCGACATTCTGCAGCACCTTGAGATGCGTCAGATATTGCTCGCCAAAGGTCATCCAGAAGCGGATGCGCTTTATCTCTGGATAGAAGCGCGCGAGGCTCTCCAGCTCCTCGTGATACATGAGGTACATGTTCTTGGCGCCGACCTGGTCGAACTGGAACACCTGCCGCGTCGACAGCGCGGGCGTCTCGATCCACTGGCCCTTCTCGTAATGCCGCGCGGGCGCGGTGATCTCGCGGATGTTGATCTCGGGATTGAAGTTTGTCGCGAAATGCTGGCCGTGATCGCCGCCATTGCAATCGAGGATGTCGAGCGTATCGATCCGGTCGAGCAGATGCTTCTTGATGTGCCCCGCGAACACGCTGGTCACGCCCGGATCGAAGCCCGAGCCCAGCAGCGCCATCAGTCCCGCTTCCTTGAAGCGCTCGTGATAGTCCCACTGCCAGCTATACTGAAACCGAGCCTCGTCGCGCGGCTCGTAATTGGCGGTGTCGAGATAATCGGTGCCGGTCTTGAGGCAGGCCTCCATCAGGTTGAGGTCCTGATAGGGCAAGGCGAGGTTGACGAGCAGCTTGGGCTTCACGCGCTCGATCAGCGCCGCGGTCGCCGCGACATCGTCGGCATCGACTTCAGCGGTGTCGATCGTCGCACCGAAGCGCGCCTTCACTGACTCCGCGATCGCGTCGCACTTGAACTTGCGGCGGCTGGCGAGCGTGACCTTCCCGAACAGCTCCGGGTTCTTCGCCATCTTATGCACGGCCACCGAGGACACGCCGCCGGCGCCGATCACAAGGACGTCCTTCACCTGATTCTCCGTCAAAACCTGAGTTGGCGCGCTAATATGGGAGTGGGGAGTGGGATGCAAACGTCGTCACTGCGGGAAATGCTCCACATGCGCCTCGCCTGTCCGGCCCGAATAGACGACCCGGCGGCCGGGGAAGGAAACCAGATAGCCGATGCACCCCGCCGCCGCGATCTTGCGGCAGAAGCCGGCATAGCTGCAGCCCGGCGCCTGGGTTTGTGCCTCGCGGATCGCGGCCCTGATCGTGTCGGCATCGAACCCCGCGCCAATGGGGCCCGCCATATGCGCGTCGAGCGCCACGCTATCGCCATCGGCCAGGTAATAGATGCTCGTCGCACGGGCCAGATCGACGGCATAGCGCTCGAAGCCCGCCCCCATCAGCCGCGCGCAGATTTGGGGGAAGGCGATGCTGTCGCTCTCGGCGCCCTTCAGGCACGCTCTCGCAACCGCGCGTTGATCGTCGTTCATCGTTTTCCCTTGTCAGTCGATGGGGGTGGCGGAGATACCAAGCGCGGCGACGCTCTTGACCAGCAGCGCCCGCAATGTGGCGCGCTCTCCGGCGCTCAGGTGACCGAAACATTCGGCGTCGTTCCGGTCCGCGAGCGTCGCCAACTGCGGCACGAGCTTCGCGGCCGCCGGGGTGAGCGCCAGCGTCTGCGCCCGCCCGTCGGATTGGCTCGCGGATCGCACCAGCAGGCCACGCGCGATCATGCGGTCCGCCAATTTGGTGATCGCGCCGCGGGTCATGCCCATTTCATCGGCGAGCGCGCTGGGGGCTATCGGCTCCGCGCCATGCAGGATGCGGAGCATCACCCACTCGGCCACCGTCACGCCCGCAGTCGCGAGCTTTTGCGCGAAGGCTTGCGACACATGGTTGGAAAGCTGGCGGGCCCAATAGCCGAGATGATCGGTCAGCGCGGAAATCATGCGAATCGCCTTGATAGTTGACGTGGAAACTATCTCAATAAAGTTTCCACGTCAACTAAAGGCCGGTCTCGACCCACCGCACGATCCTCCCTAGGCTCCCTGCAAAACGAGGAGGGGCCAATGTCGATCAGCCGTCGCAATATACTGGGAGTCGCCATCGGCGCGACCGCCCTCGCCGCTTCCGCCAGCGCGCGCGCGCAGCAATGGGGCGATCCGCCCACTCCGGCCGCCGGCGATCCCAAGGCGCCCGTCTGGCCCCCCGCCGAACACTTCAATCTGTGGCCTGCCGGCAAAATGCCCAATGCCCCCGCGACTCTCCCGACGCCGACGGGCACGATGAACGGCCCCGCCAATGCCCGCGAACTGTGGCTCACCGGGGTCGCCGAACCGCATGTCGGGGTGTTCCGTCCCGCCAGGCCCGATGGCCGCAGCGTCCTCATCATCCCCGGCGGGGGATACCGCTTCGTGTCAGTCCATAACGAAGGGATCGACGTCGCGGCGGCGCTCACCGCGCAGGGCATCACTTGCTTCGTCCTCGTCTATCGCCTGCCCGGCGAAGGCTGGAGCAATCGCGCGGACGTGCCGCTCCAGGATGCCCAGCGTGCGATGCGGCTGATCCGCGCCCGCGCCGCGACCTGGGGAATCAAGGCCGACAAGCTTGGCATGATCGGCTTTTCGGCGGGCGGGCATCTCGCCTCGATGTTGGCGGTAGGGCATTCGGACCCGATCTATGCCGCCATCGATGCCGCCGATGTCCAGTCCGCGCTGCCGGCCTATGCGGGGCTCGGCTATGCGGTGACGTCCTTCACTTCGGCGGGGAATGAGGGACGGACCAGCAATGGCCTGTGGGGCGCGAGCGCCGATGGCGGCACGATGGCGCGCTACGACGCGCTCGCCCGCGTCACATCGGATACGCCGCCCAGCTTCCTGATCCATGCGATGAACGACGGCAGTGTGCCGATCCGCCAGAGCATCGCCTGGATGGAGGCCTGCCTCGCCGCGCGCGTGCCGGTGGAGGCGCATCTGCTCCAGACCGGCGGGCACGGCTTTGGCGCCGCGCACCTGCCAGAGAACTCGCCGGGCCGCGTCTGGCCGCTGCAATTCGCGCGCTGGACCGCCGGTTTCTAGGTCCGTTGCAATTCGGGACCGGCTGCCGCAACCTTCCCGCATAACTAAGGAGGGGGAACCGCAATGATACTCGTACCCGTGATCGCGCTCGTCGCATGGACGCTCACTGTCATGCTGATCATGTTCGCCGCGCGCGCGCCGGCGATGAAGAAGGCCGGGATCGACATCAAGACCGTCTCAGGCGGCAAGCCCGGCGGGCTCGACGGCGTGATCGAGGACAAGGCGCAATGGCCCGCGCATAATTACATGCACCTCGTCGAGCAGCCGACCCTGTTCTACGCGATCGCGATCACGATGGCGGTGATGCACGCCGGCGGCGGGATCAACCTGACACTGGCCTGGGGTTATGTCGGGCTGCGGATCGCGCACAGCCTGGTGCAGATCAGCTTCAACCGGGTGATCGTCCGCTTCGCCCTGTTCTTCCTGTCCTCGCTGGTGCTGATGGCGCTGACCGTGCAGGCATTCCGCGCGGCGATGCATCTGCATCTGATCTAGCCGACCACCCATTCCCGCAGGGAATGGGCCCTATCCAAAGAGCCGCATCAGGCTCCGTTCGAGCATCAGCAATTGCCACAGCGTCCGGCCGTGTTCCGCGCGGCCGGACTTGTGCTCGGCGGCGAGGCGCGCGATCGTCGCGGGCTCGAACCAGCCGGTGCCGAGCAGGATCGGCGACCGGGCCAGCGCCGCGGCTTCATCGGCGAGCGCCTTGCGGAACCATGCGCTCACCGGGGTCACGAACCCCATTTTGGGCCGATAGAGGATGTCCTTGGGCAGCCAGGGCTCCAGCGCCTTCTTCATCAGCCATTTGCCCTGTCCCGCCTTGATGCGGAGCCCCGGCGGCAGCGTCGCGGCGAATTCGACCAGCCGGTAATCGAGCAGCGGTTCGCGCGCTTCTAGGCTTACCGCCATGCTGGTGCGATCGACCTTGGTGAGGATGTCGCCGGGCAAATAATGCTTGATGTCGGCATATTGCGCGCGGTCGAGCCCGTCGCGCGCCGGGGCGCGGCGCATCGTGTCGGTATAGCGCTGCTCGGCGCGGTGCCCGCCCAAGGCCTTGCGCGCGACCTCGCTGTAGAGCTGGTCGCGCAAGCCGGGCCCGGTGACTCCGACCGCCTTGGGGTAAGCGAACTCCCCGCCCTCCGCGAGCGCGAGCAATGTGGTCTTGGCGCGGAAGGGCCGCGGGGCCCAATCGGCCTTGGGGTAGAGGCGGCCGAGCGTGCCGAACAGGCCGGTCCGGACGTTTTCGGGGAGCATCCCGCGCATCCGCTCCTCGGCGGCGAAGAATTTGTAGCGCCGATAGCCCGCGAACGCCTCGTCCGCGCCATCGCCCGACAGCGCCACCGTCACGCTTTCTCGGGCGAGCTGGCAGACGCGATAGGTGGGCAGCGCGGAGGCATCGGCGAAAGGCTCGTCGAACGCCGCGACCAGCGTATCGATTAGCGCGAAATCGTCCGACGCCACCTTGCGCTCGCGATGCGCGGTGGCGAAGCGCTCGGCGATCGCGCGGGCGTGCGCGGTTTCGTCATGATCGGCCTCGTCGAAGCCGATCGTGCAGGTCTTGACCGCACTGCGGCTCGCCTCCGCCATCATCGCGACCACTGCCGACGAGTCCACGCCGCCCGAAAGGAACGCCCCCAGCGGCACGTCCGCGATCATCCGCGCGACGACTGATTTGCGCATCAGGTCGATCAGCTCGGCTTCGAGATCCCTGGTCTTGCCGGTCGCGCGCTTCGAAAAGTCGATGTCCCACCATTGCCTCGGCTCCGGCATTGGCTTGCCGCGTTCGAGCAGCAGGAAATGGCCGGCGGGAAGTTTCTTCACTCCCGCGAGCAACGAGGCATCGTCGGGGACATAACCGAGCCCCAGATAATCCTCGACCGCGCGAAAATCCGCCGCGCGCCGGAACGATGGGTGCGCCAGCAACCCTTTGATTTCAGACGCAAATGCTACTGCACCGTCCGACAACTCCGTGTAAACCAGAGGCTTAACCCCGAACCGGTCGCGCGCGAGGAACAGGCTCTTCCTCCCCGCATCGTACAGTGCGAAAGCGAACATGCCATTGAGCCGGTCGAGCATCGACGGCCCCCAGGCCCGCCAGCCATGGAGCAGCACTTCGGTATCGCCGCTGGTCTGGAACCGCGCACCCATCGCTTCCAGCTCCGCGCGGATTTCCCGGAAGTTGTAGATCTCGCCATTGTAGCTGACGACGACGCCCTGATCCGCCGTCGCCATTGGCTGCGGGCTGCCTTCGATGTCGATGATCGATAGCCGGCGATGCGCAAGGCCGACACCGGGCGCGGTCCAAACCCCCGAGCCGTCCGGCCCGCGATGCGCCAGCGCATCCGCCATCGCGATCAACCGCGCCGGGTCAACGGGCTTGGGCGTGCCGGGGTAATAGAGACCTGCGATGCCACACATTCGCTGGCCTTACCTACTAACTCCCCTCCCTCCAAGGGAGGGGTTGGGGGTGGGTGGCGAGTGTAGCGAGCCCTCGGCAAACTCTCGATAAAAGGAAAGGCCGGGCATCGAACCCGACCTTTCCTATACCCACCCCTAGCCCCTCCCTTTCAGGGAGGGGAATTTATTGGCGCGAGCCCGACATGCGATCGGCGAGCCCATCGATCGGGCCGATCGCCGCAAGGAAATCGCGCACCGCGGCGTCGCTGTCGAAATCGTCCGAGCGTTCGGCCGAGACCAGCACCGCGACCGCGCGCTGCTCGCCGCCGAGCAATTTCACTTGCAGCGTCGCCAGCTTCACGCGCTTGTCGCTCCCCGTCAGCACGCCGCCGACGCGGTACCAGGTCGTGACGACACGTTCGACGCGGCCGGGGCCGGTCATCCGCATCGTCTTGCCGCCCGCGACATCGGGCAGGTCCTCGATCCGCACCCAGCGGTCATTCTCGCGGATCGCTCCGATCCCGAAGCCGACCAGTTCCTTGCCTTCATGCTGGCTGTCGTAGAGCGCGACCGCAAGGTCCACCACCCTGCCCTGCCCATCGACATAACGGCCCATCAGGAAGTGATCGGCGCCGGGGAAATTGGGCGCCCAAGGCGTGCTGCTGAGCGGCGCGCGGGTCCAGCCATTGACTTGCGGGAGTTCGATGTTCGCGGGGAGCGGCGCGGCTCGCGCGGCCACTAGACTGGACCAGCCAAGGAACACAGCCCCAATCGCGGGCACCAGCAGCGACGCGACCGCGCCGTCGATATGACGGCCCGGATCGGCTTGCAGCTTCGCCGGATCGAACCATCGCGCATCGGGATCGCGGTCGAACCATTTCCACCCGATCGCCAGCACCGCGACCATCACCAGCCCGAAGAACACCCAGCCATAGACGATATGATCGAGCCCGGTGGCTTGCTCGACGGTGGTCCACCACGCGACATAGATGGTCCCGAAGGCGCGCAGCCCGTTGGCGATCACCGGCACCACCAGCGCCATCGCCATGAAGCCCGCGCGGCGCTTCCACGACACGTAACAGACGTTCGCGACCAGCACGCCATACGCGACCATCGCGATCAGGAACTTGGCGCCCGAGCAGGCCTCGGCGACTTCGAAATAGCCGTTGGGCGTGGTGATCAGCACGCCGTCCACTGCGGCGGGGACGCCGAACAGATGGAGCAGCGGCATCACCATTCGCACCGTGATATCCTGCAGCGGCTCCTCGAGAAAATCGCCAAAGGGTACGAGGAACGCCATATAGGCGAGCGGAAACAACAGCGCGCGCGTGACATTCCACCCGAGCACACTCACCACCGCGCCCTGCATCATCAGCACCAGCCCGGCATGGCGGAACAAAGCCACGCCCGAGGCGTCGCCGATCAGCCAGCCAAAGCCACCCGCCGCCACGATCACCAGCCCCGGCCACCAGCCCTGCGGCGTAACCTGCGACAGCTCGGCTCGGCGCTGCCACACCAGCCACGCGATGACGGGCGCGACGAACAGGCAATGCCCGAAAGTCGTGTTGGTCCAGTAGATGGTGGCGAGATCGCTCGCATCGCGGTGGAACAGCAGCAGCAACGCCGCCCATGCCCCCGCGAGCATCGCCGCGTGACGCTTCCACACGGCGCTGAACTCAACCCCGGGCGCCGCGTGCGAGGCGCTGACGGCGGTCACGCCTCGATCCTCTTCCCGATCGGCCGCACGTCGAGGATCTTGTCGAGCGGGGCGAGCCTCGCCTCCCAGCTATAGCGGTCGATCACTTGCTGGCGCGCGCCCTTGCCAAGCTCGGCGGCCTTGCGCGGATCGGACAGCAATTGCGTCACTTCCTCGGCGATCTCGCCAACGGTCGCGCCGACCTTGATCGTGCCGGCATGGTCGATGCCCTGCGCGGCGGCGGCGGAGGCTACTACCGGCTTGGCCATCGCCATGCCCTCGAGCACCTTGTTCTGGATGCCGCGCGCGAGCTTGAGCGGCGCGACGACCACCGATGCCGCCGCCAGCCAGCCGCGCACATCGGCGACCTCGCCCGTCACGGTAACGCCGGGCTGCTTCGCCAGCGCCCTGACGGCGTCGGTCGGGTTGCGCCCGACGATCGCGAAGCGCGCATCGGGATGGACGACGCGGATATGCGGCAGGATCGTCTCGACGAACCAGGTAACCCCTTCGATGTTCGGGCGGTAATCCATCTGCCCGGTGAAGACGATCAGGCGGCCCATCGCGTCGATCCGCTTGAAGGTCGCCATCGGGTCGTACTGGTCGGTGTCGATGCCGTTCTCGATCACATGGACCCGCTCGGCCCCGGTGCGCTCGACGAACAGGTCGGCCTCGGTCTGGCTGACGAACAGGTTCGCATCGGCGCGGGCGGCGATCGCCTTTTCGTGTGCGAGCAGCATCCGCGCCTCGCGTCCCATCATCCAGCCCCTGGGACCCTTGGACGTCTGGGCATAGGCCGCGAATTTCGCCGAATCCATGTCGACGAAATCCATGATCACCTTCTGGCGCGGGCGCGGCGGGAGATATTGCGCCATCTGGCTGGAGAAGACGAAGATCGTGTCGATCGCGTGCCGGGCGAGGAGATTATCGACCGAAGCGCGGATCTGCGGATTGTCGAACGCGGTCAGCGACACCGGGCGATGCGAGAGCAACGCCTCGAACCCCGACGCGGTCTGGCTCTTCGACCGCCAGATCACCGAGCGATTGCCGGTGTAGCGCGCGAGACCGCCCTTGTTCTTCAGATCCTTGGGATCGTCCGCGAAAGTGACCAGATGGACACGCTTCTTGGTCGAAAGATATTTGAGGATGTGGAACCCGCGGATCTTGTCCCCGCGATCGGGCGGGTACGGAATCCGGTGCGCGAGAAAGAGGATGTCGCCCATCAGCCAAGACCTCTGGCGATGAGCGGCCCGGCGCGATTGGCGAGCCACAGGGGCAGCCGTTTCCACACCGCGATCTGCAGCCGGTATTTGGGGTTGAGCGGGCTCGCGTCGCGCGCCTTTGCGCCACTGGCGGTGCGCTCATAATAGGTCAGCGGCTCGGGCTCGAAGCCCCAGGTTTTCTTGTACGCCGCCGGACCGGTGCCGGTCTTGGACCGCCCGAAGTCGAAGCGGGTGCAGCCGCGCTCACGAGCATGGCGCATCAGTTCGAAATACATGCGGTCGTTCGCGCGGAGCGGACGTGCCGCCGCCGTGCCGCCGCCCCAATAAGGATAGACGGTCCCGTTCCAGTAAAGACTCAATACGCTCGACACAGCCACCCCGCGATGCCGCACGATAAGGATATCCGCGGATTTGCCAAATTCCCGCAGCACCTCGGAAAACAGAGCCCGGGGAAATACGGGGGTGCCCAGATTGCGCACCATCTCGGCGTAGACGGCGTAATGCTCGTCTGCGTCACTCGCGTGACAGCCGGTGACGACTTCCAGATCGACGCCCAGCGATTTACGCACTTCGGCGCGCTGCTTGCGCGGGATGGCGAGCAGTTCGGCGTCGTCGTCGGCGGCGAGCGGGCGGACAAATCCTTGGTAGCGCTCACGCTCCACGTCCCAGTCGGGTCCGGGCAGCGGACCGCCGCGAACCTCCATCGAACCGCAGCCCAATTTCTCCGCCAGCGCCCAGCTCGCTTGCGCCAGCGCGGTGACGGCTTGCGGCGTATCGGCGAGGATGCCTCCGCCCACGCCGAACCCCGCCGAAGCCAGCACGCTGCCGAACAAGGGCGATTGGCAATGCGTGAGCGGCATCACCCCGACAATCTCGCCATTGGCCTTTTCGGCAACGAGGTAATGTGATTTCTGACCGCAGCCCTTTTCGACCGCGATGCTCCATGCGGGAAGATGAAAGGGCGTGCCCTCGCGATGATCGTGGACGAACGCGCCGATCCGGGCGCGCTCCAGGGAGTCGCCCAGATTGGCGGCGCGGAGCCCGATCGGCTGCGAAAGCATGGGGGCGTTCATTGCAGCTTCGCCGCTTCATGCGCCACCACATCATCGGTGCGGCCCCAGTCATGCCCCGCCATCAGCGTCTTGAGCTTGCCCGCCATTGCACCGAGCCGGGCATAATGCCGCAGCTTCGACTTGATCGGCGCATTGGCGACGCGGGGCTGATCGGGATCGATCTCCCAGGGATGGAAGTAGAAGATGCCGGGCCGTCCCGCGCGATTGGCTTCCTTCACTGCGCCGCCGACGATCGCGCCGGGGAGCAGACGGAAGAAACCGCCGCCGGTGGTGACTTCCTTGCCCGCGACCCGGGCGATGGTGATCGGCAATTCGATCAGATCGGAATCCGCGAGCGGGCGGTACGCCGAACGCGGCGCTTCGGCCCAGCCATAATGATCGTGCCGGATCGGCGCGACGCTCGACGAATAGGTGTAGCCCTCCTCGGCGAGCACCTGATGCGCCCAGGGCGTCCGCGTATCGATCGAGAAGCTGGGCGCGCGGTATCCGCTCACCTTGACCCCACTCGCATCCTCGATGGTGGCGCGGGCCCGGGCGAGGTCGGCGCGGAATTGTTCGGGGCCCATGGTGAAGACGCGCTGGTGATCCCAGCCATGGCTGGCGATCTCATGCCCGCCCTCGACGATCCGCCGCATCAGCGCGGGATAGCGCTCCGCCACCCAGCCCAGCGTAAAGAAAGTCGCTTGGACCCCCGCGCCTTCGAACAGCGCCAGCACCTTGTCGGTATTCGCCTCGACCCGGTGCTCGAGCGAGTCCCAGTCCGCCCGGTCGATTACCTTCTCGAAGGCGCCGACCTGGAACCAGTCCTCGACATCGACCGAGAGGGCGTTGACCACCATGGGCGCCGGTTACGCCGCATTGCCGCGCAGCGCCGAGAGATCGGGCTTGCGGCCATCGCTTTCGACCCAGTCGACCAGCAGGGTCAGCACGCGGCGCAGCGCCTCGTCCTGTTCCTTCAGATGCGCTTCGAGTTCGGCGATGCGGCGCGCGATGGCGGGATCGCTGCTGCCCTGTTCCGGGCGGATCGGCGACGGCGCGGGCGCGCTGATCGGCATCGGCGCGGGGTCGCGCAAATCATAGGGTGCCGCAATGTCGTGCAGGTCGAACGGCTGGGGCTCGGGAGCGCGGGCGGAAGAGGGCACGTAATGCGATGTCGGCGTATCGTCGTTGAGGTCTGCGATCACCGCCGCCAGATCCTCCGCGGTGAAGCTGTCGATCTGTTCGATCGCGCCGAATAGCAGCACGCGGCTGGCAAGCTGGTTGAGCCGGCGCGGGCTTCCGCCCGACCAGCGATACATCGCCGCCACCGCATCGTTGGTGAAGCGCGGCTTGCCCCGCCAGCCGACGCACGACAGGCGGTGGATCAGATAGGGTTCGACTTCGTCCGCATCCATCGAATCGAGATGGTGCATCGCGATCACGCGCTGGCGCAACTGTTCGAGCTTCGCATCCTGCAGGCGCAGGCGGAATTCGGGCTGGCCGAGCAGGAATATCTGGAGCAGCGGATAGCCGCCCGCCTGGAAATTGGAGAGCATCCGCAGCTCCTCCAGGCTTTCGAGCGGCAGCGCCTGCGCTTCGTCGACCACCAGCAAGGTGCGGCGGCCCGAGCGCGCGACGGTGTGCAGCCCCTTTTCGATCGCCGAGAGCATCGCCGCCTTGCTCAGCGTCGAGGCGTCGACATCGAGCCCGCCCGCGACCAGCCGCAGCAGATCCTCGGGCTTGAGCTGAGTCGAGACGATCTTGATCACGTTCATCCGCTCGCGGTCGATCTGCTCGAGCAGATGCCCCATCAGCGTGGTCTTGCCCGCGCCCGGATCGCCGGTGATCACGACAAAGCCCTCGCCCTGGCTGAGGCCATAGCCGAGATAGGCCATCGCCTTGCGGTGCGTGGCGGTATCGAACCAGAAGCGCGGATCGGGGGTCAGCTGAAAGGGCCGGCCGCTCAATCCATAATGGTCGTCATACATGGCGTGTGTCCCGCCCCTCAGAAGCCGTACCGCAGGCCGAACAGGGCCTGGGCAGTGATGTCGTTGTCGGTACCTTGCGCCTCATAGCCATAGACGCCCACCGCGGCGGTGGCGTCGAGATGGCCGAAGAAGCGCTGGGTATACGCCGTATTCGCGCCCCAGCCCATCGTCGGATCGGAACCGGGCAAGTCGCTGATATAATAATTGATGAAGGCGTTGCCGCTGATCGATGCATCGCGGCCCAGCTCGCGGCTGGCGAAGACCTGGCCGTAATAGGTCTGGTCCGACGTGCCGTTGACCGTGAAGCCCGGTGCCCCGACCGGCGCAATGAAGTCCCGCCGGGCATAGCCGCCGCCAAAGCCGAAATGGTTCGGCCCGCGGTTCATCACCATCACTCCGGTCACGCCACGCGAGCGGTAATTGCCGGTCGCCGCCGACGCGAAGACGCCGCTCATGCAGCTTCCCGCGGCGCTTCCCTGGTTACCGAATGTGCAGCCGCTATTGTTCTGCTGGAAGGGGTTCTCGCTTTCGGAGTCGAACGAGTTCGGCAGCGCCGCGACACCTCCGCCGGTCTGCTGGCCGAAGCTGGTGACGCTGTCATAGACGCCGATCTGAATGCCGCTGCCGGGCCCCATCTGGTAGCTGAGCGATCCGGTATAGCTCCATTCGCCGTAACGCTTGCCGATGCGCGCCTCGAGGAAGGTGCGGCGGCTGGGGCGCCAGATCACGCCGGCGTCCCAGAAGATGCCGTCAGTATCGTAGGCAAGACGCGGAGCCGAAGCCGGATCGGTGACGAAGCGGCCATTGGCGTCGCGCACCGGCTGGCCGCCGACATCGAGCAACGCATCGCGCTGAGTGATGCGAATCTGTTCATAGCCGACCCCGCCCGCGACCGCGAAGCCGCGCCCGAGCGGCAGCACCACATCGCCGCGGCCATATTTGCCTTCGAACCGGTTATCGAGCTGCCCGGCATTCTCGCGCGTATAGGCGCCGCTGACGGTCACTCCGATCGGCAGCACCGTGCCGGATTTCACGCCGACGCTCGCCGTCGCGACGTGCACGGTGGAATCGTCATAGACGTCGAGCGGCGCCGAACCCGCCGGGACTCCGGTGCCGTCCGACGGCGCTTCGACCTTGGTATAGCCGAAGCGATACGCGCCGTTGACGAACATCGGCCCGACATGAGTCGCGACATTGGGCCCGGCATAGGCCGAATAGATCTGGCTGCGGTTGACGCCGCTGCCCGAAAGATCGCCCGGCGTGGCGCCGCGAATGTCCGAACGCCCGCGCAGCGCGATGCCCCCCGCCTCCAGTGTCAGCCCGGGCGTCACGCGCGCGCGGATCACTGCGACGCCGCTGTGGAAATCGTCGTCGCCGGTCTGGCTGTCGTACGAGAAGCGGTGCTGGTAATTATAGCTCAGCTGGACCTCGACCCGACGCGAATGCACCGAGACATCGACCCCCGCGCCCACCGTCGAATAAGTCAGGACGTCGCCGCCCTGCAGATCGGCGCTGAGCACCTGGCCCGCATCGATATGCGGGGTGATCTGCACGCGCCCCTGCCCTTGAGCAGAGGCAGGCATCGCCGCGAACGCCGCGGCAGCGAACAGAGAAACCGCAATTAGCCGGGTCACTTCCCCGCCTCCCCATAACCATAGCCGTAATAGCTCCCGAACCGGCGGCCGCCGGGCTGGAGCGAAACCGAATTGAGCACGAGCTGGATATGCTCGCAGGCGTCGAGCATCGCGGTCGCTTCGCGCAGGTCCGACTCGCTGGTCTTGTCGGCGCGGACGACGAGCATCACTTGCCCCGCGTGCAGCGCCAGCACCGACGCGGGCGACGCCGCGAGCGCGGGCGGCGAATCGAAGATCACGATGCGGCGCGGATTGGCCGCGGCGAGCCCGTCGAGCACCGCGCGGGCGCGGTCGCTCGCCAGCATCTCGGTATCGCTATGGCTCTTGGTGCCAGCAGGCAGCACGCAAAGCTGCGGCACGTCGGTTTCGATGATGCAGTCCTCGGCGTTGCTCACGGCGCCCGACAGCACGTCGAGCAGGCCAGGCCCCTCGGGCAGGCCGAGCCGGTTCAGCACATCGGGCTTGGCGAAATCGGCATCGACCAGCAGGATCTCGACATCCTTTTCGGCCGCCATCGAAAGCGCGAGGTTGATCGCGCAGAAGGTCTTGCCCTCATTGGGCTGGGCCGAGCAGACGAGGATCATGCGGGCGCGCTGCACATCCGCCGCCGCCACGCCGCGCGCGGTGAGCAACAGCTGGCGCTTCACCAGCCGGAATTCCTCGGCGAGCGGCGTGATCGAACCGCCCGGGACGATCATCCCGTTCTTGCGGAGCAGTTCGGGATCGATCGCGGCGCTGCGGCGGCCGGAAGCGATCTTCACCGGCTCCTCGGCGGCATAGCCACGGCGAATCGCGGGCTCTTCGAGTTCGAAGACGTCCTCGACCGGCGCCTGCTGGACAGGCGCGGGAGCCGGGGCGGGAGGCGCGTAAGTCTGAACCGGCGGCGCCGGACGCGGCTCGACCACCGGTGGAATCACCGGCGGCTGGCCATAATGGAACTGCTCCGCCGCCCGTTCGAGCAGCGTCCCCTTGTAGCGGCGCGGGCTATGATCGTTCATGCGTTACGCCCCCATTCCGCGCTGGATCATGTCGACACCCAGCAGCGCGACCCACGCCACGCCGAGTGCGGCGACGCCCCCGGCGAACAGAGTCAGCTTCTTGCGCCGCATCGAAACCTGCGCGCTGGTCAGCACCTGGCTGATCGATCCGATCACCGGCATCCCACTGGCACGTTCGAGCCGGCTCGCGGTCGAGAAGGTCGCAGCGAGCTTGCCGAGTGCGAACGCCACCGCGACTCCCGCGCCGAGCCCGAGGATGAGCACGCCGGTCAGCAGCAGCGGCCGGTTCGGGGAGGTCGGCACGCGCGGCTGGGTCGGCGGATCGATCACGGTGAACTTGACCGAATCGGTCTCGGTCTGGACCGAGCTGCGGATGCGGACCTGCTCGCGGTCGGCGAGCAATTTGTCATACTGGTCCTTGAGCACCTGATAGTCGCGGTCGATCGCCGATTGTTCGGCAGCCGCCGCCGGATTGTCGGTCATCGCCGACTGGAGCTTGTCGAGATCGCCCTGGAGCGCTCCCTTGCGCTGCGTCAGCATCGCCACCTGCGTGACCTTGTCCGCGCGCATCGCCTGAAGGCTGATATAGAGCGGATTGCTGCTCGCGCCGCCCCCGCCCGCCGAGACGGGTTCGTTACGCGCCGCCGCCGTTGCCGCGGCGAGCTGGTTGCGCAGCGCGATCACATCGGGATGATTTTCGGTCCAGCCGCGCGCCCGCGCTTCCGCGAGCTGACCCTGGATCGCCGCGAGCCGCGCGCGCGCCGGGCCGGCGACGCCACCGCCGCCGGGGCCCGCGACGGTCGCCGCGGTGCCGCGCATCTGCGCGTCGATCGTGGTCAGTGCGCTCTGTGCCGCCGCAAGATCGCTCTCGACCTGGGCGAGTTGCGACCGCGCCTGGCTGACACGCTCGCTGAGCGAACCCGTGCCCGGCAGCGACCCGAGATAACGCGCCTGGAAATCGGATTTCTTGGCCTCGGCCTCCTGCAGCGCCTTTTGCCGCTCCTCGATCTGCGCGTCGAGGAAGCGCAGCGACTGCGCGGTCTCTTCGCGATTGCCCGAGAGATTGTCCTCGACGAAGATGTCGATCAGCTTCTGCGCGATCTGCTTGGCCAGCTTGCCGCTGCTCGCGGTCACCGTGATCTCGAAGATGTTGTCGGTGCCCGCGGTCAGCTTGATCATCGTCTGGAGCGACGCGATCCGGTCCGCGACGTCGCGGTCGGTCTGGACGGTCTTGGCGAGATCGGTGCCGCGCACGACCTTTTCGAGGTTCGCCGCCGAGGTCAGCGTCTGGCGCACCCGATCGATATCGCGCTGCTGGTCCTGCTGGGCCTGCAAGCCATCGGTCGGCAGGATCTGGCGGAGCTGAACCGAGACGCGCGCGCGGCTCTCATACTTGGCCGGCAGCTGCGACACGACCAGCCAGCCGGCCAGGCACACTGCCCACGCCACCACCAGTGCGAGCCAGCGGCGCATCCAGACCGCGTGCAGTGCCGCGCGGAGCTCGTCGTAGATGTTACCCACGGCTCAGAACATGCTTTCTGGAATGATGATGACGTCGCCCGGCTCCAGCTTCACATTAGCCGAGACGTCGCCATTCTTGAGGAGGTCGCCGAGGCGCAGGCGATATTCCACTTGCCGTCCGCTGCGCTTGTCGACCCGGACCAGCCGCGCGCGATTGCCCGAGGCGAATTCGGAAAGCCCGCCCACCGCGATCATCGCGTCGAGCAAGGTCATGTTGGCGCGATAAGGCAACGCCGCCGGCTTTTCGGTCGCACCGACGATGCGGATCTGCTGGCTCGACGTGCCCGAGAAATTCTCGACGATCACCGAGACGATCGGATCCTTGATATATTCGCTGAGCGCGTAGCGGAGATCGTCCGCGAGCATCGCCGGGGTCTTGCCGACCGCGGGCATGTCGCTGATCAGCGGCACGGTGATGCGGCCATCGGGGCGCACCTGAACCTTCGCCGAGAGATCGGGATTTCGCCACACGAAGATATTGAGCTGGTCGAGCGGGCCGATGATATATTCCTCGCTCGGCGCCTCGCGCCCGCCGCCGATGGGCGCCGGCTGAAGTTCCGGCCGCCCGCCACCGCCGGCGCAGCTCGAAAGCAGCATCAGGGCGAGTACCGGGGCCGCGAAGACCTTGCCGAAAACAGAGAAACGCATTGCTCGAGCCTCCCTCCACACGCGAGCGTTGGCGGCCGACGTCTCGGCACAACCCGCGTTGGATCACGGCTGCTATGCGGCGGGAGAGGTAAAGATAGCGTTAGGGGTTGGCCGCCGTTCGCCGCGTTTCGGGCGGATGGTTGCGCGGGCGTTTCAACGCGGGACTTGTCTCGGATTTGGCGGTTTACCCTTCCGCACCCGACCACCGCGGAACCCACCTGCCAAACCGCGGTTGAACCGCCGTGCACAATGATCGGAGGCTCCCCATGCCACAGGGCGATAAAGACAAATATACCGACAAGCAGAAGCGCAAGGCCGAACATATCGAGGAAGGCTATGAAGACCGCGGCGTCTCAAAAAAGGAAGCCGAAAGCCGCGCCTGGGCGACGGTGAACAAGGAATCGGGTGGCGGCAAGAAGTCGGGATCGGGCCGCGGCAAGAAGGAAAATCATGAGAGCTCGCGCAAGGGCGGCCGTAAGGGCGGCGCCAGCCAGAGCGACGAGAAGCGATCGGCGGCGGCCAAGAAAGGCTGGGAAACGCGGCGCAAGAACGGAAACGCCTGATACGATGAAGCAGCTCTCGGTTTGGAAAGGCGCGGGTTATCTGACGTCCACGCTCAGCGTGATCCTGCTTGGCGTGGTCAGCCTCAAGGCAGCATCCGAAAGCGCCGCGCTGATGGCGTGCCTGATCGGCGGAGCGTTGACGTCGGTCCTGGGCATGTGCCTGCGTTGGCATTCGCACCGGATGGCGCAGCGGGAAAAGGCGGCCGAGCGCCGGGCTAGGCGCCCACAAGCAACTCCCTGACGGGCGGATGCCCGAGGAAGGCGCTCGGGCTCGCGCTCGCGCCGTAAGCGCCCGAGGCGAACACCGCGATGACGTCACCCACCTCCGCTCTCGGCAGCGCCACGCGGTCGGCCAGCCGGTCGAGCGGGGTGCAGAGCGGGCCGACGACCGAGACGATCTCCTCGGGCCCGGCCCCAGGCTTGCCCGCCACCGCGACCGGGTAATTCCGCCGCACCACCGTGCCGAAATTGCCGGTCGCGGCGAGGTGATGGTTGAGCCCGCCATCGACGACGAGAAAGGTCTCGCCCCCGCTCTCCTTGCGATCGACCACGCGCGCCAGATAAACCCCCGCCTCGCCCACCAGCCATCGGCCAAGCTCGACCGCGAAGCGCGTGGCGGAAAGGATCGGCGCGCGGCGGTCGAGCTGCTGGCCGAGCGACATGCCGATCGCCTCGACATTCACGGGTTCGTCGCCCGCGAAATAGGGAATGCCGAAGCCGCCGCCGAGATTAACCAAGGGTGGGGGCGAATCGACTTCCTCGGCCAGACGGCCCGCGAGCGCGATGGTCGCCGCCTGGCTCTCGCTGATCGCGGCGGTATCGAGCGATTGCGAGCCCGAAAAGATATGGAAGCCGCGCCAGTCCGCCCCGGCGGCGCCGATCCGCCTGACCAAGGCCGGAACGCGCGCCGCGTCGATTCCGAACGGCGAAGCGCGCCCGCCCATCCGCATGCCCGATCCGCGCAACTCGAAATCGGGGTTCACGCGCACCGCGAGGCGCGGGACGATGCCCAGCCGCTCGCCGATCGCGATGGCGCGGTCGGCTTCGCCCTCTGATTCGAGGTTGATCGTCGCCCCCGCGCCAATCGCCGCTTCCAGTTCGAAATCGCGCTTGCCCGGCCCGGCAAAGCTCACGCTCCTTGACGTCATGACTGCGGTCACTTTTTCAAGCTCGCCCGCGGAGGCGACGTCCATGCCATCGACCAACGGTGCGATGACGCTCAGCAATGGCGCATAAGGGTTTGCTTTTATGGCATAATGTATATCAACACTCGCCGGCAGCGCCGCCCGTAGCCGCGCGATCCGTCCACGGATTATGCCGAAGTCGTACACATAGAGCGGCGTGCCCCCCGCCTCGGCGATCCAGGCGTCGGCGGGGAAGCCCCCGGCGAATTCGGACGGGATCGGGCCGCTCGCCTTGGCGCCGTTCACTTTTCTCCTCCGTCGAGAAGAGTGAGCCCTGCCTTCAGCGCCGCCCGGTCCAGCTTGCCATTGGCGTTTCGCGGCAAATCCTCGCGCCAGTCGTACCGCATAGGCTGCATGAAGCTCGGCAGTTCGCGCCGGAGCCGCTCGCGCAGTTCGCCCTCACGCGCGCCATCCCCGCGCGCCACGACCACGATCGCCTGTCCCAGCCGCTCGTCCTTCACCCCGAATGCCGCCGCCTCAGCGGCCTCATCCCCGGAGAGCACCGCTTCCTCGATCTCGGTGGGGCTGATCCGGTTGCCGGCGCTCTTGATCATCTCGTCGTCGCGGCCGACGAAGCGCAGCAGGCCGTCCGCGCCCTCCACCACATTATCGCCCGACCACACCGCCATGCCCCCGCTTGTGGCGTAATCGGGCGCGGGACGGAAGCGTTGGGCAGTGCGCTCGGCGTCGCGCCAATAGCCCTGCGCCACCAAAGGCCCGGCATGGACCAGTTCGCCCGCTTCGCCCGCCTCGGCGCGGCTGCCATCGGGACGGACCACGAGGATCTCGGCAAAGGGGATCGCGCGGCCCATCGACTCCGGGTTGGCGTCGACCAGCGCGGGATCGAGATAAGTCGAACGAAACGCCTCGGTCAGTCCGTACATCGGATAGAGATCGGCATTCGGGAATTTCTCGCGCAGCCCGCGGACCATCCGCGGCGTCAGCGCCCCGCCCGAATTGGTGAGCCGCCGCAGCTTTCCCGCGGTCTCCCCCCATTCGGCTTCGAGCAACTGCACCCAGAGCGGCGGCACCCCGGCGATCGTGGTCGCATCGTAGCGCTCGACCGCCTTCACTACATCGCGCGCAGTGAGGTAATCCAGCAGGATTATGCGGCCCCCGGCGCGCCAGGTCGAGAGCAATTGATTCTGTCCATAATCGAAGCTCAGCGGCAGCACGGCCAGCACGCAGTCCTCAGATTCAATCTTAAGATAATGCGCCACACTCACGGCACCCAACCATAAATTTGCGTGAGAGAGCATTACGCCCTTAGGCTTCCCCGTCGACCCCGAAGTATAGAGGATCGCCGCGAGCGCATCGCGATCGGCATTCGAAGGCGCCAGTTCAGACGAAAACTGAACTTCCTCCTCGCTCGCGGTCCGGCAGCCCAAAGGCACGTCGCCCGGCTCCAGCGAAGCCGTCCGCGCTTCCTGCGTGACCAGCAGGCGGGCCCCGCTATCGGCGAGGATATGCGCCACCTGCGCGCGCTTGAGCACCGGATTGACCGGAACATGCACCAGCCCCGCCCGTGCGGCCGCAAGCGGCATCAGGCACGCCGCGCGCGTCTTGGGCAGCCAGCTCGCCACCCGGTCGCCCGGCGCCAGGCCCTGCCCGCTCAGCCAATGCGCCATGCCGCCCACTGCCGCCTCCAGCCCGGCATAGGTCAGCGTTCCGGCGCGATCCTCCAGCGCGATATCGTCCGGCGCGCCGCACAGGGGCAGCGTGTCGATCGGCCTTGGGGTGGGGTCCAGCGGCACCATCGTTCCACTCATAGACTTGGCACCGCACCCGCCAACCCTTACGGCATCGAAAAAATACACGCAGGGAAGAAACATCGTGCTGCCCGACGGGACGCTGGAAGTTGAAAATGCAGTGCGCGCGGTGCTCCGCGACGTACTGGGACTGAGCGAGGAGCGCGCCGCCGCGTTTCGCGAAAGCACGCCGCTGTTCGGCGCGCTGCCCGAACTCGATTCGCTCGCGGTCGCGGGGGTGCTCACCGAGCTCGAGGATCGCCTCGGTATCCTGATCGAGGATGACGAAGTCGATGGCGAGATGCTGGAGACCTTCGGCGCACTGACTCACTTCGCCGCGAGCAAGGCGCTCAAGTGATCGACCATTACGACTGGCCCGGCGGGCGCGAGGCGATGATCCGCTTCGGGCCGGCCGATGGGCCGGTCGTGGTCGCCGCGCTGCCGCTGTTCGAAGAGGCCAACCGGACGCGGGCGTTCGTGGTGACGATCCTGCGGGCATTGGCCGCACGGGGTATCGCCTCGGCGCTGCCCGATCTGCCGGGACAAGGCGAGAGTTTGATTCCGACTGCCGAGGCGACGCTGGCGCCGATGCGGCAGGCGTTCGCGTCGGTTCCGGGGGACTACGCGCTGGCTACTCGCAGCGGCGCGCTGCTCGACGCGGGCGAGCGCAAGGGCCGTTGGCATTTGGCGCCGCAGTCAGGCGCCGATCTCGTGCGCGAACTCGGCAAGCTGCGCCACGCTGGCGCGGCGGACTATGGCGGCAATGTCCTTTCGGAAACGCTGCTCGCGGAGCTGAGTGCGGCTGAGCCCGCCCCGGCGCGAGTGGTGCGGCTGGAGAGCGATCCCAAGCCCTGCGACATGAAGTTTCCCGGCGCGCCCCCTTGGCGCCGCGCCGAGCCGGACAACGACCCCGCTCTCGCCGCGCTGCTGGCGGACGATATCGCCGCATGGGTGCGCCAATGCGAAGGCTGATCGAATTCCCCTGCGCCGGCGAAACGCTGATGGGCACGCTCGATGAGGCCGCGGGCAACACCGGGCTGCTGATCGTCTCGGGCGGCAACGAGATTCGCTCCGGCGCGCATCGCGGCATGGCGATGCTCGCGGCGCGGGTGGCGGCGGAACTGGGCGCGCCGGTGTTTCGCTTCGACCGGCGCGGGATCGGCGATTCGTCGGGCGAGAATCGGGGGTTCGAATCGAGCGTTCAGGACATCGCCGCCGCCGCCGCGACCTTCACCGCCGAAGCGCCGCACATCCGTCGCCTCGTCGCGTTCGGCAATTGCGATGCGGCGACCGCGCTCGCGCTGTTCCACAGCGTCGCGGGGGTGGATGCGCTGCTGCTCGCCAATCCCTGGGTGATCGAGACCGCCGACGGCCTGCCCCCCGCCGCCGCGATCCGCGCGCATTATGCCGATCGGATCCGCGATCCCAGGGAATGGGCACGATTGGTGCGGGGCGGTGTCGATATCAGGAAATTATTCAGCGGGTTATCCAAGATATCAAACAGTGCGTCTGAGAATACATCCGGGCTCGCGACGCGCATGGCCGATGCGCTGACGAACAGCGGCACGCCGACGACGATCCTGCTGGCGAAGGGAGACAACACCGCCATCGCCTTTCGCGACGCATGGAAAGGCGCCGCTCCGCTCGCGCATTGCGATACCGCCAGCCATAGCTTCGCGCATGCCGAGGACAAGCTATGGCTTTTCGAGCGGGTGAAGGAGGCGTTGGCTTAATTCCCTCTCCTCCGGGGAGAGGGAGTTTACTCCGCCGCGACGTGCGCCTTCGCTTCGAAATCAGTCTCCGCCAGGAACCGCTCGGCATCCAGCGCGGCCATGCAGCCGGTGCCCGCCGCGGTCACGGCCTGGCGGTAGATCTTGTCCATCACGTCGCCGCACGCGAATACGCCCGGGACCGAAGTCCGCGTGCTGCCCGTCTCGACCTTGATGTACGAATCCTCGTCGAGCTCGAGGTGCCCGCGAAACAGCTCGGTCGCCGGATGATGCCCGATCGCGACGAAGCCGCCATCGACTTCGACCGTTGAGAGCTCGCCCGTCACGGTATCGCGCAGTTCGATCCCGACGAGGCCGATCACCCCGCCGCCATCGATGAAACGCACGACTTCCTTGTTCCACAGCACCTTGATCTTCTCGTTGGCGAAGAGGCGCTCCTGCAGGATCTTCTCGGCGCGGAACGAGTCCCGCCGGTGGATCAGCGTGACGTCATGACTGTGGTTGGTGAGGTAAAGCGCCTCCTCGACCGCGGTGTTGCCGCCGCCGATCACCGCGACCTTCTTACCGCGATAGAAGAAGCCGTCGCAGGTCGCACAGGCGCTCACGCCCTTGCCCTGAAGCAGCTTTTCCGAATCGAGCCCCAGCCACTTGGCCTGCGCGCCGGTGGCGATCACCAACACGTCGCCGACGTAAACGGTGCCGCCATCGCCGACGAGGCGGAACGGGCGCTGCGACAGGTCGATCTCGACGATCGTGTCCCACATCATCTGCGCGCCGACATGCTC
>Ga0164241_10001589_pt1 | contig 27277 bp, 17 predicted proteins | sample OricomyardsoilBY_FD_108780 | JGI IMG/M metagenome (GOLD analysis project Ga0164241, IMG submission 108780) | Backyard soil microbial communities from Emeryville, California, USA - Original compost - Back yard soil (BY) | ecosystem: Environmental > Terrestrial > Soil > Unclassified | place: USA... | reverse complement strand
TTTATATCCTGTTGCAGTTGGTTTAAAAAATGTTTCAAATCCGCAGTATTCATCTTATCGGCCGAGGGGTGGTAGGCTTCTGGAACGATGCCCTGGCCAACCATTACCGCTATCCAGCTGGGCATCAGGAATAACCCTTGTTCATATTGGTCGATATACCCAATCCGCTTAAAGCATTCTATTTTTTCTTGAAGAGTATCTGGAATATCCATGGTTCGGCAATAACGCCAAAATTCGGAATCATCGCGCTGGGTTGCATGGTAATGAAGAATCAGGAAGTCTTTGATGCGGTCGTATTCCAGCGTCATCAAGCGGTTGAATTCCCGCTCCGCAGTGGAGCCATTCTCTGCTGTAGGAAAATGTTCGATGAAATTCATGATGGCGGCTTGTATCAAATAAATACTGGTGGACTCCAGTGGTTCTAAAAATCCCCCGGACAAGCCAATCGCGACACAATTTTTTGACCAGGATTGCCGTCTGCGTCCGGCGCAAAAGCGCAGGTGGTTCAATTTAGCAAGCGGATCACCCTGGGTTTCCGTTAACAAGAGGTCTGCGGCTTCTGTGTCCCCCATAAAGTGGGAGCTGTAGACAATACCGTTACCCGTGCGGTGCTGCAGCGGAATAGTCCATTTCCAGCCGGCTTTTAGCGCCTTGGATTTGGTGTAGGGAACAAATGCTGTGCCGCCGGCAGCGGTAGGTACCGCTATGGCTCTATCGCAGGGCAACCATTTGGACCAGTCATCAAAACCAATACCCAAGGTCTCACCAAGCAGCAATGAACGAAATCCTGTGCAGTCGATAAAAAAATCTGCCGCTATGCTGCTCCCGTTTTCCAGGCGGAGTTGGGTGACATGACCATTTTGCGAATGGGTCTCTACCTGAGCGACTTTGCCCTCGATTCGAGTTACCCCGAGGTTCTCGCTGTAGCCACGCAGAAAGAGGGCATAAGCTGCGGCATCCAATTGAAAGGCGTAAGAATAGGTAGACAACAAAGACGTTTGATCTTGTGAGGGATAGCCAAACTTGGCATTTTTGCACGCGACAATAGGAAATGAAAAATCAAACAGTGAGGTCTGTTGCCCGGCAGATCGCGCTTTCAACCAATAATGCAGAAAATCCACTTGATCCACTCTGCGCCCAAAGCTGCCGAATGGATGAATATAGGATTCACCCATCTGCCCCCAGTCGATAAACTCAATACCCAACTTGTAGGTTGCATTCGTCGTGCGAATAAACTCGTGTTCGTCTATTCCCAGACGTTGATTAAAATAACGTAAATGCGGAATAGTCGCCTCGCCGACACCCACTGTGCCTATGAGTTCCGACTCCACCAGAGTGATTTTTAACCCAGTATTTTTGAATAGATTGCTCAGGGCAGCAGCACACATCCAGCCTGCAGTTCCGCCGCCTATAATCGCAATGTGCTCAATATTTTTGTTGGGCATGCAGAGGAATTTCTGTAGTTCGTAAATAAAAAAAGCGTATAGCTTTCACTATACGCTTTCACTTTAAACCTGTCCGGGTTTAGAAGTTGGCAGACGCCCGCAAGGTAAAGCGCTGATCGTTAACAAAGTAGTTGCGAGGATGCAGACTGCCGGACTCATCGTACTGATATCTTGTCTGGGTTGTCTCGTTTGTCAGATTGTTGATGTCAAAACCGACATTAATATTATCCGTTACCTTATAAGTAAACGAATAATCCAGTATTCCACGATCCGTATTATAAACAGGACGTTTGCCGATGACATCGCGTGAGTTGAGCATATACTCGGAGCGGAAGTTATAGGCCAAACGCGTATTAAATATATCATTTTCATAGAAAACGATAATGTTGTAGTTTCTGGGCGATAGACCTTCCAGCGGCAAATCGACATATGAGCCAAATACTGAAGTGTCTATGTTGGCCCCTACATCTTCGTCTGTGTCCAGATAGGTGTAGTTTGCCTGCAGACCCAGTCCACTCCAGAATCCAGGTAACATATCATAGGTTTGCTGATAGGATACCTCGACGCCGTTAATTTGCGCTTTGCCTACGTTATCGTACGTATCTCCTTGTTCGGCTTCAGCTGTTACACCGGTGGAGGGATTAGTCACATTTTCACGTGTGGTGCCCTTGCGAATGAGATTATCCATGTCTTTGGTAAATACTACCCCTGATATGGAGCCCACATCGTCGAAATACCATTCTAGGCCCAAATCTATGTTAATGGACTCTTCAGGTACCAAATAGGGATTGGAGCCATCAACAGTGGCAAGTGTATATGTATTAAATCTTACTTCTTCGTAAGGGGCGGTTTCACCTTCCCATCCCGTGGGACTCTGAGCGAAATCCCTCGTTTGAACGGACACGTTCAGTTCCTGGCTGGCCCTCTTGAGCGACAGGTGAGGGTAATAGACCGCTTTCGAAGCGGCGAATCTTAATAGCAGGTCCTCTGTCAGATTCATTGCCAAGTTGAGGCTAGGCAATACCGCTGAATATTTCTCGGGCTTAATCGAAATTTTCTCGGAGTAGCCATTTAACCAATCAAGTCCGTCTGCTGATGCATAGGTAGGTGGTTCTCCTGCCGCTTCAGCCCTTTCATATTCTGCAATTCTATCCTCCATATATTGCTGCAAATCTGCAGGCATATTAATAAATTCTGTACTGGAGTGGTAACGGGACGGATCTGTCCAAGCCCCAGTTGGAGTTTGGAAGTTGATTGCGCCAGTGGTGGACATGTCGGTATCGACATAGCGGAATCCTATGTTGCCGCGAATTGGCATAGGTAGGTCGATAAAATCAAAGTCGAACTGTATGTAGGCGGCATTTTTTCTTTCTTGTATTTCAAAGATATAAAAGGGCGAATAAGGACTGCCTGGCGCTTTGCCTTCTTCTACACGATTTTCCAAAGTTATAAACGGATCGGTAGAGCCCTCCGCTTCTGTGTACCACCAGGTCGCATCATCATCCGCATCTACGTTATCGTCGTCTGCAGTCGGGTCATATTCGAGAGGAACAATCGCTTTATAAGCCGCTTCAAAGCGATTTAAGTCCTTAACCCACTCCAGCTTTGGGACATAGAAAGCAGTAATGCTGCCGTCGACAAATGCATCACCATTGTGGAAGTTGCTGCCAAAATCAACCACCTCCTGGAATTGCGGGTAATCCGCTACAGAACGTCTATGTGGCTCGCTCCACTCAGGCGAGATGACACCCCAGTCATATTCCGTGGCTTTGTGCACCTGACTCCTATCAGACATACGTACACCGACTTTGACATTGGTAAGCCAGCTGTCTTCCAGTTCATAATCGGCATCCAGGGTGAAGGTAAAATCGTTGCCGGAACTGTCTGTATTGTGATCCATAGCGGAACGTGTATGGACGTTCTCTGGATTCGTTATTGAGGAGATGTCCCCGCCCCAATAGGCGCCATTTGCATCCTGCATCAGTGGGCCGGAGCCTGTCGCAAGTTCAGTAGGAGTCAACAGATGAAAGTTGTCACCTAGAAAGCCAACTTTTGGATTGTCTGAACTTCGCAAATCCATGTAAACGTCAGAGCGGAAGAAACTATGAATTGTGTGGTCAAACATGACCAGACCAGAGTCGACATATTGGATGTCACTGCTAATGGTAAGGTTATCACTGACATTCCACTGAATATCCAGACTTATATCGTTTACATAAGTCTCTTCGTCGTGATATCGGGTTTCCGGAGCATAACCGTAATCATCCGCCAAGTTTCCTGCCAAAACACCGTGGGTAAATAACCCGTCCTCATTGAAGCTTTCATCCAAGCCGGAAATGCCGGGAATTTCCAACAGGCTGACGATGTCTGTATTGACGAACTGGTTTCCCAGCTGATCCTTGTTTTGGACCAGCCTTTCGGTCCAGGTGGATTTGTTGTCAGAGCGGATAAATTCCAAGGTCGCTAAAAGATTCTCTGCAGGATTTCGCCACTGCAGTGATGAAACAAAGCCGAGGCGTTCATTCTCATCCTGTTTGGATCGAATTTGAATCGAGGGTGGTAACCAGTAAACCTCGCCATCGGCGGCACCTGGCATAGCTTCGCCCACGCCATCGATTTCATCCCCTTCGGAATCTCTTCGTCCGCTCTTTTCATAGAAATTATGAGTGCCTACTGCCTGAGAGGCGGCGTTGGTTTCGCTCCACGCCACCGACATGAGGAATCCCACCTCACCAACCTTTGAGTCCCACCGGTTGCTAAAGAGACCGGACAAGCTGGGTGACCAGTCTTCGACCAAGTCACCATAGTCCCCTTTTATGGAACCACCATACTGCAATCCAGGGCTATCAAATGCTTTACGCGTAACAACATTGATAGTTCCGGCGATTCCCCCTTCGATCATGGAGGCGGTTTGGTTTTTTTGTACCTCGATGGCGCCCACCAGTTCAGACGGAATATGGGAAAGATCCACAGCACCCCATTGGGTCGCGCTGAAGGAGGAGCGGCCATTAAATTGAGTAAGGGTGCGGTCCAGGCCGCGAATTAATGCGGAGCTTCCCTGGGCGCCGAAGTGTTCCGGATCGTCGGTGGCTTCGAATACTTCAACTGTAACGCCGGGAACGCGCGTGAGCGCGTCCACTACGGATTTATCCGGCAGCGAGGTGATATCGGACGCCGTAATGGCGTCCATCACTGTGGCGGAATCCCGTTTCAGATCCTGCGCGTTTTTCAGTGATTGTTTAATGCCGTAAACCACCACTTCTTCCACTTCCGGTGCTGCTTCAGTTTCAGCATCTGCTGCGGCTTGAGCATAGGCCTGCTGGGCGACCAAAGCGCTCAGCAGAACGGCCACAGAAGAATAGGTTGCGATCCCCGTTTTGTTGCGTAATGTATTGAGCTTCTTTGTCATAACTTTTCTCGAATTCTTTATTTGTTTAAGAGTGAATTAATGAATTTCAAAGCCGAATCTTTAATTCGGATTAATTTCACTCGCTTCTGTAATGACAAGGTTATCGATGTAATAGGAGCTGGTTGCGCCGTCGGCTTCAAAATACACTTTGAAGGTCGTCGCTGGGCCGCCGGGCGCATAAGTGTATCTGGAGCTGAGTCTTACCCAGGTCAGAGTATCCGCAGATTGTGCGATAGTCATGTACTGGTTGGTGAGGTCGTCTTCATCCACTAGCTCCACAGTCATCTTGATGTTGTCTGCGGTATCGCCTTCGATCTTCACCCAGGCGGATATGTCATAGGTCTGCCCAGCTTCCATGCCGCTAGCCAAAAGATCGTATTGCGCGGAATTCCAGTTGGCGGTGCGCCCCGTAACATGAAGAGACTGCGTACCGGAAATGGACTCTGCTGCTGTCACGGCAATTTGAGCACCGGCCCCAACCCAACCCGTCGCATTGCCGGATTCCAGATCACCATTTGGTGTAAACATCCGTTGAATGATCAGGTCATCGATAAAGTAAGCGGTTGTGGCGCCATCAGCCTCTATATAAACCTTCGCGTCGGCCACAGGACCCGTCGGTGTGTAGGTGAAGAGACCGCTTATCTTGGTCCATTCCAGGGTATCCGCCGCGCCCGATGCGGTGATGCCGATGTATTCGCTGGTTGCATCTTCATAGGTGATCTGCAAGGTCAGCTTGATATTGTCTGTTGTGGCACCGTCCACTTTCACCCAGGCAGAAGTTGTGTAGGTTGCGCCTTCCTCCAGTCCAGCCTCCATCAGACCAAATTGAGCCGAGTTCCAATTTGCAGTTCTTCCCGTAACGTGCAAACCAAAATTGCCGGAATGGACGCCTGCTGACGCACCTGTCGTGGCAATCGTCGCATTGTTGGCGTTCCATCCATCTGGCCGGCCCAGTTCAAGATTGCCATTGGTAATCAGGTTGGCGGGTGGTATCACCTCGGTAATAACCAGGTCGTCAACGTAATAAGCGCTGTTGACACCGTCTGCTTCAAAATAGACTTTGAAGACGGTTGCTTCACCATCCGGGGCATAGGTATAGGTATTGCTGAGTTTTACCCAATTCAGAGTATCGGATGACTGAGCAGCGGTGAAATATTGATCGGTGTTGTCGTCATCCGCCAATTCGATGGTCATTTTCACGTTATCAGGTGTGGCGCCGTCGATCTTGACCCAGCCGGAAATCTGATAAGTCCTGCCTGGTTCCATACCGGTACTCAGAAGATCAAATTGAGCTGAATTCCAATTGGCCGTTCTTCCGGTGACATGCAATGAGTTGTTACCAGAATGCGCTTCAGCTGCCGTAACAGCAATTTGAGCACCCGCTCCAACCCAGCCTGTGGTAGCACCTGACTCAAGATTCCCATTGACGGTAAATACCTTGGTAACAAACAGCTCATCAATGAAATAAGCCGTAGTGGCACCATCGGCCTCGATGTAGACCTTGGCATCGGTTACTACTTTAGTAGGCGTGAAGTTGAAGATGCCGCTCAGGTGAGTCCAGCCCAAGGTATCCGCTTCACCGGATGCTGTGATGCCGATGTAGTCGCTGGTGTCATCTTCGTAAGTGATCTGCAGGGTCATTCTGAGAACGTCTGCTGTGTCCCCATCGACTTTCACCCACGCAGACGCCGAGTAGCTTGCACCTTCCTCTAGTCCTGCCTCGAACAAGCTGTATTGCGCAGAGTTCCAGTTGGCGGTTCTGCCCGTGACATGCAAACCGAAGTTGCCGGAATAGATACCCGCCTGAGACGTGGTCACCGCAATAGTCGCATTGTTTGCATTCCAGCCGTCGGTTTTACCTACCTCGAGCCCGCCATTGGTGACCAGGTTCGCCGACTCCGCCAGCACTTTGGACACAAACAAATCATCGATGAAATAACCGGTCTCTGCACCGTCCGCCACAACAGCGATCGTCACGGCTGTGACCGTGCGGGTTGAGTCCGGCGCGTAATCAAATTCCCCGCTCAGTTCGGTCCAGTCGAGGGTATTCGCATCACCGGTTGCAGTAATGTCAATAACGTCGGGATCTCCAGAGTTATAGGAGATCTGCATGACGAGTTTGATATTGTCGACGGTGTCGCCATCAACCTTGACCCATGAGGACACCGAATAACTTCCACCCTTCTGTAGGTCTGCATCAAGCAGGCTAAATTGGGCGGAATCTGTGGATGTTGTTCTGTCTGTTACATGCAGGGCGAAGTCACCGGAATGGACATCTTCTGGGTTAAACGTCACTGCAATCGCAGCATTATTGCCATTCCAGCCGGTGGTCAGGCCGGTCTCCAGACCGCCATTGGCCACTACATTTTTTGGATCTTCTTTGGGTGGTGGTGGGGTTTGAGAAACCACACGGAAGCTATCCAGGTAAATGGATTTGTTGGAATTCTCGGCAAAAGCCAAGCGGGCTAACAGGCGCACGGCTTCAACACCTTCTGGAATGTTGGCCTCAAAGGTGACTTCTTGCCATTCTTCCGTGACTTCAATGCCGTCGGCCAAGGTGTCATCGTCATCCGAGTCGCCGCCTACAGCCCCAAATTCTGTGTAAGGCTCTCCAGGTAGACCCAGGAATATATTCGCGAGTGTGTCGGCATCCCCTTTTATGCGAGCGGAGACAAAATATTTACGTCCGCCTTCCACTGGAATATTGGCAACGCCGGCTTCTATATCCCAACGGTTGGCATCTGCCGCCACTTCGTCCACATCCACTCTCAGTGAATTGAGTCCGGTGTGTGCCTGGGTGGTGTCGAGCGCAAAGGTCGCAAGCCCGTTCGATGGTTGTTCTGTCCAGCCGAGTGCCTCTGTAGCGCTGTCTTCCAGATCACCATTGCGGACCGCATTGGGTAACAAAGTGAAGTTATCCAAAAATATACGACGGTCGACATTTTCCGGGTAGGACATATTGATATGCATGCGGACCCGAGTCAGGACTGCGTTAGCAGGCAATGCAGCTGCTACAAGCTCACCTGCCGTTAGGACGGTTGCGTCTTCAGGCACGTTGAAATCGAATGCCACTTGGTGCCACAGAATATCGGTGAACGTGAATAACTGCTCCTCAATAACATCGAAAGGAGCGTCCTCAAGTGCGATGGTAAAGTTTGCTTTGGCGCCCGGAGCACCTCTGGCAAATCCAGAATAGATGTAGGTTTGGCCAGGCGTGACCAATAAATCCACGACGCTTGCCTGAATATCCTCTGGCTCGTTGCCCACTGCATTAATGGTGGCTTTTAGCGAGTTTTCGTCACTGTAAACCAGGGTTTTGTTGAGGTTAGGCGGCGTTACTTGGACATCAAAATTAGCTAACGTTGGGCTGCCTTGGGTAGCCCAGCCGGGAATTTCGGTGCCGCTCTCCTCGAAGCCGCCATTCGAAACATGGTCGTAGTTGTATAAAGCATCGTTATCGCTGACGAGGTTCGCAACAACCGGTGCGTAGGGGCAGGTATCCGGTGGGATCAGCTTGATATTGTCGATATAAATCGTCTTGTTGGCGTTTTCGGCAAAGTTATATTGCGCGTACAGCCGTATGACATCTGTTCCCGTAATCGTTACCTCAAATCGAACTTCTTGCCATTCTGAGGTAGTGGTTATGTCTTGCTCTTCGTACACGTTGTAGGCAGTAGGATGTTGAATAAGGAAATTTGCCTTGGCACCGTCATCTCCTTCTGCATTTTTAATCCAGGCAGAAAAAATATAGGTCCAACCATCCACAACGGGAACGCCAACCGGGCCGGCTTCAATGTCGTAAGGATTACCGCCGCCGGCCGCCGTAAAATCGATTCGGACAGAGTTGTTGCCGTCCTGTGCTTCTGTTGTGTCAAGTGTAAAGGTCGCGCTTCCTGCATTGGCCCAGGAACCGTTAACACTAATATCGGTGTTGCTTTCTTCAAAATTGGAATTGTTAGCGACGTTTCCTTCTGCTGCGGGTTTAGGCACATTGCTGGGAACGGTTAATATTTTATCGAGATAGAATTCTCCGGCAATATTATCAGCAAGAGCGAATTGCACCGGTAAATCGACGCTGGTTACACCCGACTCTGGAACTTGAAAATAATAGTTCACCGTTTGCAGTGCGCCGTTAAAAAAGAACTCCTCTTCTGCGAGCACATTTTCCGGATCGCCCGCGGCGTGCACGACAAATTTGCCTATGCCGCATTTTGTGCCGCTAATAAAAGCCCCTACGCCATAAGCTTGGCCCGGTTTCACCGGCACTGCGATTGGACCAGCTTGAATTTCTCCTGGGGCGCTTTCCGCTTCGACATTGATTACGCTCGTTTTCAAGCTGTTGCTCCCAAGGGTTTGCGTGTCCAGGGCAAACTCCGCCAAGGCGCCGTTGGTGACTTCGGCGTCCGCACTCCAGCCTGTCCAATCGGTATTGCTTGCGCTCAGATCGCCGTTGGTTACGACATCTGTCGGAATCTCCGAGCGATCAATTTCGTTGACCGAGACAGGTTGTGCCTTTTTATCGGAACAGGCCGACAGAATGGCAATGGAGGAAAACACCGAGCACAAAAGAGTGCTCCGGGAAATAGACGTTGACATAGTGTCTCCGAGATGGCATTGAAAACAATTGTTTAGTTATTGTGCGAACTGCTAAACCCAATCCGCGGACGGAAAGAGCCGAATTTGCAACCCATTTAATTTTTGTTCCAACTTCTGACCGTTAGCCATGGTGGCCGATAAGACTACTTGAAGTTCATCAACAGACGGACTAAGCAAGCGACTCTACAGATTAAAGATAGTCGAATCGAAGGCTGTTGTATGAAAGGTCAGCCGATAAATAAAGTTCACGAGCTTTGGTATAACAATCAGGCACTTCAGTTATTTTCGTTATAAGTCGTATCCAGGTACGCCGGCGAAGTATATGGCATAAAACCGGTGGTTTCCTAGCGCAATGTGCTGTCTGCAGGCTCCACGCTTTGGCGCGCTATTTTTTAGGTCATGCTGGAGGGCAGGGCAATTCCCGGAATGTCCAAATTAGTAAAGACTCTCATTATTACGGGTGTTATGATCCCGCCGGTTTGCTTGGGCCGGTTCGATCCCGTTGGGCTGGGTGCCATAGCGACGAGCAGAGTTACGGTGCTTTCTCCGTGACCTGTAAAACAATAATCAATCATCAGATTTGAGTAACGCCATGAACTCCCTGCGGTTCATCTGCTGCTGTTGCGCAATCAATAACTCCGGAGCGGATTGAGATGGAGAAATCAGAAAACTTTCTGTTTATTTTAATCATCAGTTGTGTGGCCGCGATTGGTGGCTTCTTGTTTGGTTTTGACAGTGGAGTGATTAACGGCACGGTGGATGGCCTTAAATTGGCTTTTAACTCTGATTCCGTAGGTACAGGCTTCAACGTGGCATCCATGCTTCTTGGATGCGCGGCTGGCGCCGCAGCCGCCGGCCGTATGGCGGATGTCTACGGTCGCCGCGCCACGCTGCTGGTATCGGCGGTGCTGTTTATTGTGTCTGCCTGGGGCTCTGGCATAGCTACCTCATCGTTGGAATTCATCATTTATCGCGTACTCGGCGGGCTGGCGGTAGGTGCGGCGAGCGTTATATCGCCTGCCTATATCAGTGAAGTCGCACCGGCCCGTTATCGCGGCCGATTGGCAACTATCCAGCAGGTGGCAATTATTTCCGGGTTGACGGCCGCATTTTTGAGCAATTATCTGATCGCCGCGCTTTCAGGCTCGTCACTCAAGGTGTGGTGGTTTGGCTATGAAGCATGGCGCTGGATGTTTTGGATGGAAATGCTGCCGGCGGCTATTTTCCTTTTTGCGTTGCTCCTGATTCCGGAGAGCCCGCGTTTTCTGATGGCACAGCAGCTGAAGGCTCGTGCATTGAAAGTTTTAACCCGACTGTATGGATCTACTGAGGGCGCTCTCAAGGTGGCGGAAATCGAAGCTTCTCTGGCGGCAGATCATCACAAGCCACGGTTGAGCGATCTTATCGATAAGAGCACTGGCAAGATTCGACCTTTATTATGGGTCGGGGTAGGTCTTGCCACCTTTCAGCAATTGGTCGGTATCAATGTGGTTTTCTATTACGGTGCTGTGCTTTGGCAATCGGTCGGTTTTTCGGAAAACGATTCTCTGTTGATCAATGTCCTCTCCGGCTCTCTCAGTATTGCCGCCTGTATTATTGCAATTGTCCTGGTGGATAAGATCGGCCGTAAACCTTTGTTGTGGATCGGCTCGGCGGGTATGGCGATCACCTTGGGTATTTGTGCAGTGGCCTTTTCCACGGCGTCGCTGGATGCCGAAGGCAATCTCTTTCTGAGCGATGCCATGGGTACAACCGCTCTGATCAGCGCGAATATTTACGTGATATTTTTTAACTTTTCCTGGGGGCCGATCATGTGGGTCATGCTGGGCGAAATGTTCCCCAACCAGATTCGCGGTTCAGGCTTGGCGGTTTCGGGGTTTGCTCAGTGGATGGCCAACTTCGGCATCACCATGACCTTCCCGATCATGCTGACCAGCATTGGGCTGGCAGGTGCTTACGGCTTCTACGCAGTCTGTGCGTTGATTTCTGTGTTCTTTGTGTTGAAGTACGTGCACGAAACCAAAGGCATGGAGCTGGAGGATATGAAGGGCTGAACCCGGTTGCGCGGCGGCGACTGCCAGGTCGCCGCCATTTTCTTTTTCTGCTTGATCGGGGCGATCCCCCATTGTGAATCTTAAACTTCCAACAGATTGTCAATTTCACATACGACTGGATTAATCCTTTCGGTTTGAACCAGCGCGTCTACTCCTATAGATTGCTGCCGCCGCTTCCCGGTTTTTGATTCTGGAGATACTTCATGTCCCTATACCTCGGCCGCCGAATCTCGCTTGCCTGGCTGGCGCTTTGTTTGACGGCTTGCAACCTGACTGCTTGCAACACCTCGGTTCCACAAAAATCAGCCACAGAGGCCTGGTGGTCGCGGCCGGCACTGGCATCATTTGATTCCTCTCGCCTCCGGGCGCAAAGCTATATCCAGGTGCAGGGCAACCGGTTTGTCGACGATCAGGGCAACACCGTTATTTTTCGCGGTGTGAGCATTGCGGACCCGGACGCGCTAGTGCGGCAGAACCGTTGGGACAAGAAGCTGTTCCAGGAAATTCGCAGCTGGGACGCCAATGCGGTGCGCCTTCCAGTTCATCCAGCAGCCTGGCGTGATCGGGGAGAGCAGGGGTACTTTGCGTTGCTAGACCAAGCGGTGCTGTGGGCCAATGAGCTGGGTCTATATTTGATAGTCGATTGGCACTCGATCGGTTATTTGCCCAATGAGCTGTTTCAGGATCCCCGGTACGAAACCACGGTGACGGAAACCCTGCGTTTCTGGCGCGCTGTGGCGGCGCGTTACCGGAACGTTCCCACGTTGGCGCTGTATGAAATATTTAATGAACCCACCACTATGGGCGCCTCCCTCGGGCAGCCGGAGTGGGAGACCTGGAAATCCCTCAATGAAAAGATCATTGACCTGATCCGTGCCAACGATCCGACAGCCATTCCTGTGGTGGCCGGTTTTGATTGGGCCTACGACCTCAGCTCCGTGCAAAACCGCCCCATCTCCCGCGATGGCATTGCCTATGCGGTGCATCCTTATCCGCAAAAGGCAAGCCCGAGCCCGCCGACTGAGGAAAATTATCATCAGGTCTGGCAGCGGGATTGGGGCTTTGTGGCGGAGCGTTATCCGCTGATCGCAACCGAATTGGGCTGGGTGAAGCCAGGCGGTCGTGGCGCCCACGTACCTGTGTTGAATGATGGCAGCTACGGTCCGCAGATCATGTCTTTTATGGAGTCGCGCGGCATTTCCTGGATTGCTTGGTGTTTCGACCCCAACTGGGCGCCGGTTCTGATTGAGGATTGGCGTTTTACTCCCTCGGAGCAAGGCGCATTTTTTAAGCAGGTCATGCAGGAAAAAGCAGGGTCATCGCAATAGAGAGCTAAACTGGAATAGCCGCACTTTTTTAAGGATTGCTGCCAGGCCTATGCTGGGATTCCCGGAATACAGCCAATTTTTTATCGCCATGCTCGCGATCGTCGATCCCGTCACCATACTGCCCGTGTATTTGCATTTGGTGCGGGATTTCCATGGGGAGCAGCGTAACCAGGCGGCATTCAAAGCGGCGCTGGCTACCACTATTGCCCTGGTGGTTACGGTTTTTATCGGTCAGGCGGTATTGGACTTTTTTGGTATCAGCATAGGGTCCTTCCAGATTGCCGGTGGCCTGCTGCTGTTGATCGTGGCCCTGCAGCTGATGCATCACGACGATCCGCTGGCAGCGGCGTCCGGCAACAATAGCCTTTCTCCCAGTCAGGTGGTGGTGCCCCTTGCCATTCCATTGCTGGCGGGGCCGGGCGCATTTTCGACGGTGATCGTATTCAGCTTTCGCAGTGAAACCTGGACGCATTCGTTGATCTTGACCCTATGCCTGCTGCTATTGGGTTTGATCGTCTGGCTAGCGCTGCGATTAGCCAACCGTTTTATGCACTACTTGAGTAATACCGCCATTTCCATCATCAACAAAATCATGGGCTTGATACTGGCGGCGATCAGCGTGGAATTTATCGCCAATGGTGTGAAGGCGCTGTTTCATTTGTAGGATTTTGAATAAAAGCTAATTGATAAAGCTTTCAATATCGTCTTCTTTATTCAACAGAATGTTCAATTGTTCCAGCAGTTTGCCAGGATCGATTTTAAGCTCGGACATTTTGCTCGCAGGCAGTTCAGCCACTACCTCCGCCGGTTTATTGCCTGAAGCCAAGCTGTGCTGCATGCGAATTGCCAGGTTCAGCAGCAGTGGATACACGCTATTGGAGGATGCTTTTTCCGGCTGCTGTTGATGTGCTATCGCCAGGCAGATTTCCTCGGGAAAATTCCAGCGCCGCGCCAGCTCCGCTCCCACATTCATAAAATTGCAACCAAATTGGTTTTGTTGGAGCGTGGCTCTTTCCGCGCCGTTATGGCTTAGCACATCGATATTGGTCATCTGCTCTTTGTGAGCGAGGAACAACAGGGTATCGCCGATGTTATGCAGCAGGCCGCAGGTAAAGGCGACTTCTGGTTCCTGCCTGGCCATTTTGGCGAGCAACTTGGTGAGGTTTGCAACTGAAAAGGCCGTGCGCCAAAAATGCTTTTGATTCAAGCCGGGAATGGATTTGCAGGCGGCTGTGACACCAGAGGCGATCACCAGGGTTTTCAGCGCGTCGAATCCAAGCGTGATCACGGCGGATTCGATGGAATTGATTTTACGCCCGGCACCGTAGCGCGCGGAGTTGGCCAAACGCAGCACCTTTAGTGAGAGCGTCGGATCCATTTGCAGTTTTTTGGCGATGTCATGCGCGTTGCTGCCTTCGTTGTTGAAGTTGTTAATCAGCTCCTGCACGACTTTGGGAATGCTGGGAATATTTAAAGCCTGGCTGAATAATCTTTCGAACGACATAACGGGCTCCACCGCGCACTTCAATACACATCAATAATTGAATTTCCATTGAGTATAGAAGCGTGTGGATAAGATTTTGGAAAAATTCTGGATGGGTGAAAACGGTCCGCTAACACGTTAAAAAATCCGCAATTCCGGTGGCAGCTCTATCTCATAGCGTCGGCGGTCAAGCGGGCAGGTGAAGTGTAATGCGATGGCCACCAGTTGCAGTCCGCGCGCGTCCGGGTTCTGGTCATTTCCGTATTTCGGATCGCCCAGCAATGGGTGACCCAGCAGGGCGAAATGGCGGCGGATCTGGTGCAGGCGTCCGGTTTCCAGGCGGATTCGTACCTGTGCGCTGCTGGGATTTTGTTGTACCAGCGAATAATGAGTGCGCGCCTCCTTGTCGTCTAACGGTAGATCTATGCTGCCCTCGGCAGCGGATAGCTCTCCCCAAACCTCGGCTTGGTAAATCTTGGCAACACCATTTTCGCGCCAGAGGGCGCTGAGGGCTGCAGCGGCTTTGGCGGTGTAGGCGAAGATCATCAGTCCGGACGCTTCGCGATCAAGCCGATGAACGAGAAACACCTGTCGCGCACCGCTCAATTGGAGCACTTGTTGCTCCATGCTGCCCTGGTCACCATAGGGGGTGCCCTGGGCCACCAGAATGACCGGCTTATACCAGACGCCCCAGTGCGGAGTGGCCCGTATCAGTGTCGGCACCGGCCAATCCTGTGAATAAAGCTGGTCGTCGAAATAAAATTTCACCCGGTCGCCGACCGCCAGGGCTTTGCTGGAGCGACGGCAGCGCTGCGGGCTGCCTTTGCCTCGTGCCTGCAGCCAGCCGCCACCAAAATTCAAAGCCTTTTTGATGCTGCTTTTGGACAGGGTTGTGTGCTGTGCAATGAAGTCCACCAGAGTGATTGGCGTGGTGACGACCTGGTTCATCTGCAGTTTCATGGCTTGTTCCAGCGGAAAAGGCCGCGGATTATAACGGGTTTGTATTGTCGAGCCCCATGCGGCGCGGCGGTGACATTCGACTGGCGATTGGTCAATCTTTGACGTACAATTCGCGCCCGGATTGGGGCACCTGCCCCGCCCGTATGCGCTTGTGCAGCGGGAATTTTGATTTATTACGAAAGCGAGGCGAAACCCGAAGTTTCCCTCGCTTTTTTGCAACAGGTTACCCAAAAGCACTGCGCGCCCTCCGCCCCACTTCCGGCCGGGGTTTGTCTGCGCAGCACTTTTTCACGTAACCGCTGCATCGACTGTTCTATCGGCCCGGTTGTCGAACGGGCCACTGCTGGAGGATCTCATCTTGACGACTGGCACATTCAAACCCGCCATTCTGGTTTTGCAGGACGGCAGCGTGTTTCGCGGCAAATCCATAGGAGCCGAGGGGCAATCGGTCGGCGAAGTGGTGTTCAACACAGCGCTGACAGGTTACCAGGAGATTCTCACGGATCCCTCCTACGCCGAGCAGATAGTGACGCTCACCTATCCCCATATCGGCAATACCGGCACCAATTCCGAGGATGAGGAGTTTTCCCGTATCTGGGCCAAGGGGCTGGTGATCCGTGACCTGCCTTTACTGACCAGCAATTTCCGCCAACAGCAAACCTTGGTGGAGTATCTGCAACAGCACAAAATAGTCGGCATTGCGGATATCGATACCCGGAGGCTGACCCGGATACTGCGCGATAAAGGTGCCCAGAACGGCTGCATCATGGCCGGTGACGCCATTGATGAAGCGACTGCGCTGCAGGCGGCACGGGATTTCGCCGGGCTGAAAGGCATGGACCTGGCCAAGGTCGTCAGCACCAGCAAGCCCTACGATTGGCGCGAGGGCACTTGGCAATTGGGTGAAGGTTTTGGGGCCAAACCGGCGGGATCTTCCTTCAAGGTCGTGGCCTACGATTACGGGATCAAGAGCAATATCCTACGCATGTTGGTGGACCGCGGCTGTGAAATCACTGTCGTGCCCGCCAAGACACCTGCCAGCGAAGTCCTGAAGCTCAAGCCGGACGGTGTTTTCCTTTCCAATGGCCCTGGCGACCCGGAACCCTGTGATTACGCCATAAGTGCCATCAAGACTTTAGTGGAGAGCGGCATTCCCACCTTCGGCATCTGCCTGGGACACCAGTTGCTGGCACTGGCGAGCGGCGCTAAAACATTGAAAATGAAATTCGGCCACCACGGGGCCAATCACCCGGTACAGGATCTGGCGTCCGGCCTGGTCATGATCACCAGCCAAAATCACGGTTTTGCCGTGGATGAGTCCACTTTGCCGGCCACCGTGAAAGCGACACACAGATCCCTATTCGACGGCTCCCTCCAGGGCCTCAGCCGCACGGACCAACCGGCGTTCAGCTTTCAAGGTCACCCGGAAGCCAGCCCCGGCCCGCATGATGCTGCCAACCTGTTCGACCACTTTATCCAGCTGATGCAGGAGCGCCGCTGAGGCCGCGCCAGTCCATTCGATCGACGCCCATTTGAAACAGCAGACCCGACTATGCCAAAACGCACCGACATTCAATCCATTCTGATCATAGGCGCAGGTCCTATCGTCATAGGCCAAGCCTGTGAGTTCGACTACTCCGGCGCCCAGGCCTGCAAAGCTCTGCGGGAAGAGGGTTACAGGGTGATCCTGGTGAATTCCAACCCCGCCACCATCATGACGGATCCGGCCATGGCGGACGCCACTTATATAGAGCCGATCACCTGGGAAACCGTGGCGCAGATCATCGAGCGTGAGCGCCCGGATGCCATTCTGCCCACCATGGGCGGTCAGACCGCCCTTAACTGTGCCCTCGCGCTGCACAAACATGGTGTGTTGGAAAAGTATGGCGTAGAGCTGATCGGTGCTACGCGGGATGCCATCCACAAGGCAGAAGACCGCAACCTGTTTGATAAAGCCATGAAGGCCATAGGCTTGGACACGGCGCGTGCCCGTATCGTCCATAACCTCACCGAAGCGTTGGAAGTGCCCAAGGAGTTTGGCTTTCCCTGCATTATCCGCCCGTCTTTCACCATGGGCGGATCCGGTGGCGGTATCGCCTACAACTGGGAGGAGTTCGAAGAAATCTGCCTGCGTGGGCTCGACCTGTCGCCCACCAACGAACTGCTCATCGACGAGTCCCTGCTCGGTTGGAAAGAATACGAAATGGAGGTGGTGCGGGACAAAAACGACAATTGCATCATCGTCTGCACCATCGAGAATTTCGATCCCATGGGGGTGCACACCGGGGACTCCATTACAGTCGCACCGGCCCAGACTCTGACGGACAAGGAATATCAGATCATGCGCAATGCCGCGATTGCGGTACTGCGTGAAATCGGCGTGGAAACCGGCGGCTCCAACGTGCAGTTCGCGGTCAATCCGGAGAACGGACGTCTGGTGGTGATCGAGATGAACCCGCGCGTATCGCGTTCATCCGCCCTGGCTTCCAAGGCGACCGGTTTTCCCATCGCCAAAGTGGCAGCCAAATTGGCTGTGGGTTATACCTTGGATGAGCTCAAAAACGATATTACCGGCGGTGCGACGCCAGCGTCCTTTGAGCCGTCCATTGATTATGTCGTCACCAAAGTGCCGCGCTTCACCTTCGAAAAATTCGGCGATGCGGACGCGCGCCTGACCACTCAGATGAAATCCGTGGGCGAGGTTATGGCCATAGGCCGCAATTTCCAGGAATCTTTGCAAAAAGCCCTGCGTGGGTTGGAAGTGGGTTCCAGCGGTTTTGAAAATAAAGTGGATCTGCAGGACCCGGAAGCCACGGTGCGTATCCGTCGCGAGCTGACCACTCCGGGCGCCGAGCGCATCTGGTACGTGGGCGACGCCTTCCGCGCTGGTATGACTGTCGAAGACGTGTTCCAGGCCTCCAAAATCGATCCCTGGTTCCTGGCGCAGATCGAAGACATCATTTCTGCGGAGCAGACGCTGAAATCCAAGCCTCTGTCGGAGATAGATGCCGAGGCTATGTTCGCCTTGAAACGCAAAGGTTTTGCCGACAAGCGCCTGGCGTTGCTGTTGGGTGTGACGGAAAAAACCGTGCGCGATCACCGGCATAAGTTAGGCGTACGCCCGGTGTACAAACGGGTGGATACCTGCGCTGCGGAGTTCTCCACCTCCACCGCCTATATGTACTCCAGCTACGACGAAGAATGCGAAGCACAGCCCAGCAACCGCGAGAAAATCATGGTGCTCGGCGGCGGTCCCAACCGCATCGGGCAGGGCATTGAGTTCGATTACTGCTGCGTGCATGCCGCATTGGCGGCGCGCGAGGACGGTTACGAGACCATCATGGTCAATTGCAATCCCGAAACCGTTTCCACCGATTACGATACTTCCGACCGCCTCTACTTCGAGCCGGTAACCTTGGAGGATGTGCTCGAAATCGTACATAAGGAAAAGCCCAAGGGTGTAATAGTGCAGTTCGGCGGCCAGACACCTTTGAAGCTCGCCCGCGCATTGGAAGCGGAAGGGGTGCCAATCATAGGCACCAGCCCCGAGGCGATTGACCGCGCCGAAGATCGGGAGCGCTTCCAGCAGATGATTGAGCGCCTTGGATTACGCCAGCCCCCGAATGCCATAGTGCGATCCGTGGAGGAAGCGGTGCGCATGGCGGAAGAGGTGAAATACCCGCTTGTGGTGCGCCCGTCGTATGTGTTGGGTGGGCGGGCCATGGAGATCGTCTATTCCGAGAAGGAATTGCGCACTTATATGCGCGACGCGGTAGTGGCGTCCGACGATGCGCCCATATTGCTCGACCATTTCCTGAATAACGCCATCGAAGTGGATATCGATGCGGTATCCGACGGTAAAGAAGTGGTGATTGGCGGCATCATGCAACACATAGAGCAGTGCGGCGTCCACTCGGGTGATTCTGCCTGTTCCCTGCCGCCGTATTCCCTGCCGGAAGACGTGCAGGACGCCATGCGCGAGCAGGTGCGCAAAATGGCATTGGAGTTGGGTGTGATCCGCCTTATGAATTGCCAGTTAGCCTATCAGGATGAGGAAATCTACATCATCGAAGTGAATCCGCGCGCGTCGCGCACGGTGCCATTTGTGTCCAAATGCATAGGCGTGTCCCTGGCAAAAGTGGCAGCGCGTTGCCAGACCGGTAAGAGCCTGGCCGAGCAAGGCTTCACACGGGAGATAATCCCGACTTATTTCAGCGTTAAAGAAGCGGTGTTTCCGTTTAATAAATTTCCGAGCGTGGACCCGATTCTGGGGCCGGAAATGAAATCCACCGGCGAAGTCATGGGGGTGGGCGATACCTTCGGAGAAGCTTTTGCCAAAGCGCAGATTGGCGCAGGTGCCCAATTGCCCTCCAGTGGCAGGGCTTTTATCAGCGTGCGTGATTTCGACAAAGCCGGTGCTGTGATAGTCGCGAAGGAGCTGGCCAACCTCGGTTTCGAACTGGTGGCCACGCGCGGTACGGCCGCTTGCCTGGAGCAGGCGGGGCTGCAAGTGCGCATAGTGAATAAAGTGGCCGAGGGACGGCCTCATATAGTGGACATGATCAAAAACAAGGAGGTGGATCTGGTGATCAATACGACGGAGGGAAAACAGGCCATCCGCGATTCGTCCTCGATCCGCCGCGGCGCGGAAAACCAGCGCGTTTATTACACCACCACACTGGCGGCCGCCAATGCACTGTGCATGGCTATACGTTTTGGCCGCAAACAGCAGGTGCGTCGCCTGCAAGAACTACATGAGGGGATTGCCTAATGGCATTTATCAAGATACCTATGACGGTGGAAGGTGCGGAGAGATTGCGCCTGGAGCTGGAGCATCTGAAGAAAAATGAACGTCCGCGCATCGTAAAAGCAATTGCCGAAGCGCGGGAGCACGGCGACCTGAAGGAAAACGCCGAGTACCATGCCGCACGGGAGCAGCAAAGTTTTTGCGAAGGGCGCATTCAGGAAATTGAGAGCAAGCTTTCCAACGCCCAGATCATCGACATCAAAGCCATCCCGGAGAGTAACCGGGTGATTTTTGGCACAACCGTTGACCTGATCAACGTCGAAACCGAAGAAGCGGTTACCTACCAGATCGTTGGTGAGGACGAAGCGGATATCAAATCCAATAAGATTTCAGTTTCTTCCCCCATCGCCCGCGCGCTGGTGGGCAAGGAAGTGGGGGATATAGCAGTCGTCAAAGCACCCAGTGGCGATATCGAATACGAAATCGACGCTGTGCGTCATGTCTGATTACTTGAGCACCGGGCACTCCGGCGGGTAATCCCTCATGCTAACTGCGCCATCTAAGCTGTTCCCCGTCACCTCCATGGGCAAATTTACGTTCATGTATTTCGCCACGGCGGGTTACTACAGCTATTACTGGTTCTACCGCTGCTGGAGCGCGGTGGAAAGCAATACGGAGAAACGCTATTTCAGCGTGGGCCGTGCGGCTTTTGCGGTGCTTTTTATCCACGAGCTGTTTGCACAGGTGCGAGTTGTCGAGCAGCAGCGCGGTGGTGATTATCCCTGGCTTCCCAGACGTCTCGCGTGGATTTTTGTCGGCGCCGCCATCGCGCAATTCGTTTTGCTGTATTGGGCAATAGAGTTGGAATTGGGCTGCTGGGCGCGCTTGGGGATTTCGGTTCTGGTACTGGCGGTGCAGTTTTACAGCCTTTATCAGGTCCAACTGGTGATCAATCGTTTTGAAGGCGACCCGTTCGGCAAACAAAACCAGCGCCTGACTTTGCAGAACCACATTTGGATCATCCTCGGGTTTTATATCTGGTTCGCGTTTTTCCGCAGTTGTCTGACACATCATCCCGTACCTATCGATCCCAACCATCCGGTCGAAACCATGTCACGAGTCGGCGAAACGCGTTGATCCTCGTCCCGCGGATTGTTTTTCGCGGCGTATGCCATTAATCTTGCGGCCTACTGCCTAGGGAGAGGGTTCATGTACATCGCCAATACCGGATTGATCACAGCTATTGGCGCATTCACCCGAATGGTACATGCGGTCTATCGCACCGGCCTTTCCGCCTACGCCAGCGCCAACTACTTCACCCACGATCACCATCTCATAACCCTGGCCCAAATTCCGGACGCTGCCTTGCCCCCCTTGGTTGCGCCGCTGGAGGATTCGGATTCCTTGAGTTTGCGTGACCAGCGGTTATTGCGCTTCGCGCAGGTTGCCGCTGCGGAAGCTCTGGCGGGCTATGAAGGCGATCCAGTACCTCTCCTACTGGCGGGCCCACAGAACTATTCAGGTTTGCAAAATCAGCTCGGCCGCGATTTTTTCCCAGCCTTGCAGCAACAAACAGATCTCCCCATCGACTATGCCACCAGCCGCCTGGTCAGTACCGGGCGGACTGGTGTTATGGACGCGCTGCGGTTGGCGGACCACTATCTTTATGATCTGGGCCTTAAGGCAGTACTGGTCGGTGGTGTCGACACCTGCCAGAACAGCCGCTGGCTGGCACTGCTGGATAGCGATGGCAGAATCAAATCTGGACGTCCTGGTGCTGGCGACAGTTTTGTTCCCGGAGATGGCGCAGGATTTTTATTGCTCACCGCGGAGCCCGCAGTCAACGAGGAATGGTGTTACCGGCTGACACCGCCAGGCTTCGCCACCGAAACCGGCCATCTTTACAGCAGCGAACCTTATCTGGCGAATGGCCTGGATGCAGCGGTCAAGCAGGCTTTGCTTGCGATGCCAGAAGAATTGCCCATCACCCAGATGTTCAGCAGCATGAACGGCGAGCACCATTGGGTGAAGGAAATCGGTGTAGCGGCATCCCGTTCCAGCCAGCGCTTAAAAAATGCAGCTCATCAACATCCGGCGGATTGCTACGGCGACCTGGGCGCCGCCACCGGAGCGGCGTTGATCGCCTTGGCGTATTGCGATCATCAGCAAAAAAAGCGGCCGCACGGCAGCTTAATCACCACTTCATCCGACAACGAATACAGAGCCGCAACCTGTTTGGTTTCAGAAAGGATTTCAGCGTGACAGATATAGGAGAAAGCGTAGCCGTCAACGCGGTTGCCGACCCGGAGCAGGCTCATTGGGCCCAGATTGAGTACACCTACGGCAATGGTAGGCCTGTACAAGGTTATTACACGGCGCAGAGTAGCGACGGGCTTTACTGGTCCGGGACCCTTAACGACCAGGGGCAGGCATGCCTCGCAGGTTTGCCGCCGGGACCTGTGGAATTCAATCTAGTGCCGAGCGACGCGGAGGAAGCCGAGCTCAAAGAAGTGCGCGGTCAAATCAAAACCATTTTGGACAAAATTATCGCCGATGAACGCGCGGAGGCGGCCGCCCACGATAAAGAACTCGCGCAACAGAGCACCTTGGGACGCGGTATCAGCCATTACGGCGCGTATGCAAAAGGGATCTGGAATGGTGCCGTAGGACTTCTGACGTTTACCAAGGACGTGGTTGTAAAAGTTGGGCAGGCAGCAGATCTGATCAATCCGGTTTCCAAGCTCAACAACCTGCTGCAGGCCTCCTACACCAGCTATAGAAACGGCGATATCAGCTCGGGCAAATGGCGTCAGAGTCTGATTGAAAATTATAAAGATGAGGAATTCCAGGATCTGGCGGCATTGCTGGGGTTTGATGTGCGAACACTGGATGCTGAGAAAATTCGAAAGATCAAAGAGCTGGTGACTGAGGCCTACGAAATTGTGGCTTTTATCGCTACGGATCCTGAATCCCTCGAGATGCTCACGGTTTTCGCCAAGGATTATGCTGGCGCCCAATCCAGTGTCGAATGGGCGGAATTTGCTGGAGGTGGTGTTTTCGAAATTGTACTGGCCGCGCTATTGCTCGCCTTTACTGGCGGCCTGGGCAACGTCGCCCAGGGTGCCAGTAAAATCCGCCACGCCGGATGGTTGCGCAGCCTAGGCGGCCGCTTCCGTCGATTGGGTGAACTGCTCAGGCATAAACGATTGAATAAAAAAATCAATGTCGGAGTCGATAGCAAGAAAAAAGTGGATGTAGATTTGCCGGAAGGTAAGAAGTTGTCCGAGCAAGGGCAGACGAAGGATCAGAAGCCAAATCCGCCGCTTCGTAAACCCCTTACCGCAGCTCAAATAGACGAAATTTCCAAAATGGATCCTCACGGGATTAAGGCCCAAAGAATTCTGGTGGGAGACAACGGCAAGGTCGCTGTAGTAGGTCGATCAATGGGAGATCTGAAAAATGCCTCCCGGGGTGGTGAGGCGGGCGTCGTGGATTACGCTAGAGCACTTCGTGCTGAAGGTTATGATACTGAGCTATTTGCTGGGCAACAAATCAAACAGGAATGGTTTGACGAGATTGCTGCTTTGAGAAAAGAATATGGGGTTGATATTCTGCCAGATGAAGTGATTCATCAAACTACGTTCTACAAAGAAAATATTAAGTGGGCTGAAAAACTCAGAAACGAAAACTATACGGTAATTGATATTGGAAACCCGAATGGGAAATCAGAACTTGGTCCATTCTATAGTGGGGAGCTCGATGCTATTTTTGGCAAGGCTCCAGCCAATAAAGTAGTGGATTTAAGTGTAAAAAATGGTTACTAGATATCTGATGCTGAATGTGATTTATTTGGAACTTACCTATGAAAAATGATCGTGTGATTTTAGTAAAAAATAAGATTGCGGCATGCCCAAGCTTTATTTTTTTAGGTTTGAATTTTTCAGGTTCGGAGTATCGACAAGGTACAAGCTTGCTGGGTGAAAGTTTTGTATTAAATTTCTCAAATAATAAAATGCGCTCTGTTCAGGTAATTTTTCACCCGAGAAGTGATAATAAAGACTATTTTTTAATTAATATATTAAATCAAAATAATAATGAAGCATTCAACATAGAAGATTGGCAAAAAAAGCATGGTTTAGAAGAAAAGCCTGATCCATTTAGATTGATTAACTATTCGGGAGCATTTGAAGAGAGACTGGATTCTTTTGTCAGTTATCTAAACGATTTCTTTTGCGACGAAAGAATCGTTTCGATTTTACAAGGGTATTCGTGGGAGGCGGTGGCTTTCGATTGGGCAGGCATGAGGTAGCAATCAAAGCAGCCCCTAGCGATGCCGCACCAAAAAATTCCCCAACAACGCCTTGCCCCCCTCGGTCGCAAACGACTCAGGGTGATACTGAATCCCTTCTATGGGAAAATTTTTATGCCTTATTCCCATAATTTCACTTCCGCCTAAGGCTGTCTGCATAAAGCCAACCCCAGATTCCGGGCCTGCAATAACCGAGGTTATTTCCAGGCAATCGGGCAGTGATTGCGCCTCCACCATCAGCGAGTGGTAGCGCATGATTTCCAGGTTTTGTGGAATATTCTGGTACACGCCTTTGCCGTCGTGGCGGATGAGGGAGGTTTTGCCGTGCATGGGGACGGGCGCGCGTACGACTTTGCCGCCAAAGCAGTGGGCTATGCCTTGCATCCCCAAACAAACCCCCAGCAGCGGAATTGTTTGCCCGAGTTGTGTGATGGCCTCGCCGCAAACGCCGAAATATTGCCGGTCGTCCGGTGAGCCAGGGCCGGGGGAAATAATGATGCGGTCGGGATTGAGCGCGTGGATCTGGTCGATGTTGATTTCATTGTTGCGTTTGACCAGAACCTCGAAATGGCTGGAGCCCAATTCGGATAAGAGAATTTCGCCTACATACTGATACAGGTTGTAGGTGAAGGAATCGTAATTGTCGATGATTAATACGCGCATTTTTGGAGGCTGCCTCAGGACTGCGGGGCGGTTTTATTTTCGAAGGTCGCCAGCACATTACGCATGGCGGAGAGTTTGCGTTCGATTTCCAGGTATTCATCTTCAGCGTTGGAGTCGTACACATTACCGCCACAGGTTTGAGCGTAGGCCGTTTCGCCTTTGATAAAAATGGAGCGGATGGGAATGGCGAAGGTGCAGTCACCATTAAAGCTAAATTGTCCCACCGCACCGCCATAGGGACCGCGCCCGTCGGTTTCCAGGTCATTGATGATTTTCATGGCTTCAACCTTGGGCGCACCGGTTAATGTGCCTGCGGGAAAGTTGGAGGCCAGGGCGGAAAACATATCCTCCTTTTCCTGAAGGATGCCGACAATTTCAGAAGAAATATGCTGAACGTGGGAAAAACGTTTGATGTCCATCAGGCTGCGCACTTTTACAGTGCCAAAACGTGCGACACGGCCCAGGTCGTTGCGATGCAGGTCCACCAGCATATTGTGCTCGGCAATTTCCTTAGGATCGTTCAGAAGTTTGCGCGCCAATTGAATATCCTCCGCCGTATTCGCGCCGCGTCGGGTGGTGCCCGCCAGAGGAAAGGTTTCCATTTCGCCATTGCGCAGACGGAATAAAAGTTCGGGGGAGGCGCCGATGATTTTCTGGTCATCGAATTTCAGATAATACATATGCGGCGAAGGATTGGTCTGCCGCAATTTTGCATAGATATGCGTGGCGTCGCCGCGGATGGTGTAGCGGGTTTTAAAGCCTACTTCGCATTGGAACACCAGCCCGGCGCATATATCTTCCTTGACTTTGGCGACGGCGCTGGCGTGTTGTTCCCGCGTCATAGTATCGCCTTCACAAATCGTTTCCGTAGGGCCGAAAGGTTCCGGTGGCAGATGCAGCAACTGCGCTATTTCATCGTACCGGTTGCATTCGTAATAATAATAAAAAATCTCGCCGGTCATCTGGTCGTATACCAGGCCGTCTTTATAAACACCAAATTTGAAGGGCTCGAACAGCCTACTGGTTTTGATCTGCAGGCTGGGCTCAAAAAAATTTACCGCATCGTAGCCCAGGTAACCCACCAGGCCTCCGGCGTAACGGCGGGATATCAGATTTTGTGGAACTATTTGGCGCAAGGTGTAATAAGGGTTTTCGCAGTCGTAACAAGCTGTGGTGCCTGAGGTGGTGTCCGTGATGCAAAGCTGACTACGGCCCTCCGCATAAATAATCTGGGCCGGGTCGAAACCTATGATGTGGTGACGGGAAATATGACTTTCCTCGCCGAGCGATTCGAATAAAAAGCAATTGCTGTATTGTTTTTCGATGCGACGGAAAAGCTCAAAAAAATTCTGGTCCTCAGCCAACTTCACATAGCTGGGTTTTCCCGGCAGAGAGATTTTTGGAGGTGCGATATTTTTAGTCATGGTTGGCAACGATTGCTCAATTATTTTCGTTGGATTTTGTCCGGCTGATCCGCAATGAAAGAGTAGCGATCAAAAAAACGACTATTGCGCAGTGCGTTGGCACCGCGGGTGACGGTGGCTATGCCCACGTTGAGCTGAGCGGCGATTTCCCGCTGCGGTACATCCAGCTCAAGCAGCCGAAAGATGCGCAGCCGGTTTTCGATCTCCTCGAATTCCTTGTGAGTCAGAATGGCCTCAAGCGCGGATTCCATCTCGCGAGGATCGCTGATGGAGCAGAGCAGCCGGACCAGTTCTTTGCGGGGTTGTTTACGTGTATTCATGTACTAGTACAAATTGAAGATGGCCGGCAGTGTAAACCATAGGCATAGCATTCGCCAAGCAGGCTGGGGATGAAATGGCGGCGCCGTCTCGCATTTGGTACTCTGCGGATCGTTTAATCTGGATGAGGACTCTTTATGTTGCATTGGTACAGCGTTGTGTGGCGCTTGTTGTTGCTCGGGATGATGGCGCCAACGGCTATCGCCCAGGTGGCGGATAAATCCCGCATTCACCTCAACCAGGTGGGTTTTTTGCCTGAGGCAAGCAAGGTCGCTGTAGTGCCCAATGTGGAAGTCGGGGAGTTCTGGCTGATCCATGCCGATACCAATGCAGAGGTCCTGCGTGGCCCCCTGTCACAATCCCAGAGTTGGGATATGTCGGGCGACACCGTGAAAGTCGCCGATTTTTCCGCCTACAACAAACCGGGGCGTTATAAAGTTCGGGTGACAGGCGCGGGGGATTCCCATCCTTTCACCATAGGCGAGCGGGTATACGATGATCTCCTGACCGCCGCCATCCGCTACTACTATTTCAACCGCGC
>Ga0164241_10001588_pt1 | contig 27305 bp, 20 predicted proteins | sample OricomyardsoilBY_FD_108780 | JGI IMG/M metagenome (GOLD analysis project Ga0164241, IMG submission 108780) | Backyard soil microbial communities from Emeryville, California, USA - Original compost - Back yard soil (BY) | ecosystem: Environmental > Terrestrial > Soil > Unclassified | place: USA... | reverse complement strand
CGGGCCGGAGCTATGAAGCCGGTCACGATAACAGGACCGGCGGGCAATAAAGCGAAGGGGAGGGTAGTGCCTCAGTATGATCGTCGAGCACTGATACGCTGGGCCGGAGTTGAACTCCGGCCCAACATGCTGGCATACTGAGACACTACCAAGGGGAGACGGAATTAAAAAGATCGATTTCCCCATGAGCCTCGAAAGGAATTACCGGCTGTACTGCGGCGGGCTGGTCGGTGATCGCCACGTAGCCCAGCAGCGCCACCGCTTCGGCCCCATGGATCTTTTTATGTCGTTGCTGAAACCGAGCATATGCGGCAAGGCCAGCAGGCTTTCTGCCAATGCGTAATCGATCAGGCCGTGTGCCGCGGAGGAGATGAGCTTCGCGTTCATGATGATCGAGATATATTCAGAATATATTATCGACAACGATCAATAATTAAAAAAACACGCCGGAAAATCATCCGGATTGAGCCGGGATTTCTCCATCTCCCATATCGGATGTCCCATTCGGCTTGCTGTGTGGAGTTTCATGGACGATTGCCGCTGTATCTCCGGAGACGCCGCACATAATCATGCAGGTCCCTCCCCATATGCGGCCGCGATATTGAATCATACTCTGAAAGGCGGTGATTTCACTGGGGCGATGATTTCACTGGGGCGATGGCTTCAGTCCGCGCTGGTGCATTGGCGCATCGCCGGTCCTGCATATGTCGCCGGAATTCCTCCGTTGAGTAATATAGTCCATCCGGCCCGCATATATCATACGCAGATAATGGTGCGTGCAGCGTGGTTGATCGGGGGAAGGGTGATGAAGAATAATGCGCGGCCATCCACGGAGGATGGCCGCGCGACGTGATCGTATCATGAGCATCGTGTCGTACGTGTGGGTTCCCGGGATATTATCGCATCCCCAGGTCCGGGCCGGACGTCTCGTCCAGCGTTGGCGGTATCGGATTGCAGCTTGTGCAGAGCTGCGTCTGCCTGGCATGGAAGAGCGAAGTCGCCAGTGCATTGCAGCTTGCCTTGATGATCGATGGGTAGGCCGGAGCCGGCTGGGCCTGAAGATTCGGAACCTCCGCTGAAAGCGAGATGATCCGGTCGTTGCAGCCGGAGATGCCGTTGGCGGCGGTCCGGACACTGTAGATATCCTCGCCGCCCGAACCGAAGCTCGTGGTCGATCCCACGGCGATCACCTCGGGAACCGTTGGGCCGAATGCCTGCGCGAGTCCATAGCCCATATCGTCGCCGGGGCCGCCGTGGATGGAGTGCATGATCGTGCCGAAGCAGGGGCCGACGTTTCCGATATACATATCATAGCCGCCGAAACCGCCGTTCGGATTGAAGAGAATACCGGTGATAAGATAGGTGCCGTTGGTGGCGGGCTTGATCTCGAGGAACTCATCCCATCCGGTATCGCCGTAGACCATATCGCAGAGGCGGTTGCCGGCGGCATTGGCTTCTATCAGCAGCCCGTCGCTGCGGCCGCTGCCGAAGCTGAGCGTGCCCCCCGCCATCACGATATTGCCGGCCCCATTCTCGAACACCGACCATCCGATCTCGTTGTCGAACGAAAGCGCGTTGGAATAATGGACCGGAAATCCGGCATTAGGCGCCCCGGTCGCGGCAGCGACGCGGGCGAGATAGAAATCATAGTCGAGCGGCGATGTGGTATAGCTGGCCGTCGACCCAAAGCCCAGGATATCGCCGTTGGCAGCGATCGCGCATGAGAGGAAGAAGTCATTATAGATACCTCCGTATGCCCGTGCCCACACGACGTTGCCGAGCAGATCGGTCATCATCAGGTAGCCATCCTGACCCCCCATACCGAAGCTCGCCGTCCGTCCGGCCACGACATATCCGTTGCCGGCAACCTGTACATCGCGCCCCTCCTCGATATCGTTTCCACCATAGGTGCGCGTCCACACCACTGCGCCCCCCGCTGTAATTTTCAGCAGGAAGATATCGTTGCGGGTGCAGCAGTTGTTGAGGTTCTCGGTCTCTCCGACGATGATAAATCCTCCATCCGCCGTCTGCCTGATCTTGTGGCCGACGTCGTTGCCGCCGATATCGTATGTCGCCGACCAGAGTATCGCCCCGCATGCATCGGTCCTCACCACATAGACGTCATTGTTCCCTCCGAAGCTCTGTGATTCTCCCACGGTGATATATCCATTCCCCGGAATTACGAGCACGCCTCCCCGGGCGGCATCGTTCGCGGCCCCACCATATGTCCACTGAAATGTCTGCGCATCGAGCGATGGCGCCATTATGCCGGCGCCTGCAACCATAAGACAGAGCGATAACAATAGTTTCGATCCGGTAGTCATAACATCCTCCGAATAAATAAAGTGAGATGGTATGGTCGATCATGGCACGTGCGGTCCAATCGGACATCGATTGGCTGGGTGCCGTTATCCATATGCCTATACTATGTGCAGGGGGATGGGGAATATTATCGGCCGGCAATACAGCCTGCTCCGTCGGCATGGTTAGCTGGCACGCCGATGGCATCGAAGTGCGAACGGGCACTATCGTCAGTGGTCGATGTAGTTGTCAGTGTCTAAACCGAACAGGTGCCGTACAATGCCGGCAGGGGGATGGAGATACGGTGCTGTCGCATTTATGGTGATAGCTCATCGTGTATGCCGGGTGATGCCGATGGGCCGAAACTCATACTACGGAGCGCATTCGGCCGTGGATATACCCCGCTACATGCAGGACCGACCGCGAACTCGATGGTGTCAGGGTGATCGATAACGATGAATGCCGTTGCCGACATAGTGTTAGATGATATGGGAAAGCGATTTTGCACATCGCAAATAATATTTTTCTGCTCAGTGGAACGGTGTTGTGTCCTGATGAATCGATATTGGCCGGAGATATCGCGATCGGTCGAAAAGATCGTGGCATATTTATATGCAGACCGCCTGCGGCACTTGCAACCATTACCCCGGAATTGCATATGGGCCACGGGATTTTTCAAAACTGTATCGATCATTGAAAACCCGATTTTTTTTGTTCCGGTCATGTTTACCTGCTTTCATGATGCGCTCATCGGAATCGGTATATTCTTTTATGGTAAAACCATGCGTCGTCGCCATGGCGAGATGCCGCGACGGACTAGCCCGTATTAGTGTGGATCGCATAAGGGGGAGCTTGCGGTGCTGTTGTGGGGATACGATATGAAGAAACCGGCACTGCGAGGAATGAGCCGGTTGCCCTCGGTTTGTCTTGTCATGCTTCGGCCACATTATCTGGGGAGTTGGTGACCGGGATGCTTTTCTCGCGCTGATAGCATCGATGCGGATCCGCAAGCGGTGCGAGCGTATACCGTTATGCTACTGAGCGCCGGTGGCCGCAGCGTGCATTCGGTGCAGATCGGTATGCCGGCGGATTGATATTGCATGCGCGGCTTTGCATGACCGACTGCCTCGATATGCTGGGAGGACTGCAAGCTCCCCTGTGCATGAAACTTCGGTACAGGGGGGAAGGGAGGGAGATTCGTATTATTGGCCGGCAATAGGGCATATCGTGCCGGCTCCGTCCCGGCATCATGCCAGCGTTATCGAAGCACGACAAGGCACGCCGATATGTCTGAGACTCTGAATCCTGACCAGCATTATCTTCCGCTCAGCCTGCGGATCAACGGGGATGCCGTGCGCGCCCGGCTCCTCGCCTGGTTTGCGCGGGAGGGGCGGAGTTTCCCCTGGCGCTCGATAGAGCGTGCGATGCATCGCCGCGCCGATGAGCTTATCCATGATCCCTATATGATCCTGGTGAGCGAGGTGATGCTCCAGCAGACACAGACAGCGCGCGTGGTGGAAAAACTCCCGCAGTTTCTGGAGCGCTTTCCGACCGTGGAGTCGCTTGCCTCGGCGTCGAGCGGAGAGCTGATTCGTGCATGGCAGGGGATGGGCTACAACCGCCGCGCGCTCAGGCTGCAGGAGGCCGCGCGCGAGATCGTCCATCGCCACGGCGGCATCTTCCCCCGAACATTCGACGAGCTTGCGGCGCTCCCCGGCGTCGGGCGCTATACGGCGAGCGCCGTCGCCTGCTTTGCGTTCGGACTCGATCTGCCGGTCGTGGATGTCAATGTCGTTCGCGTCTTCTCCCGGCTCTTCTATCGCCTGCAGAGCGCCGGACTGTTGATGCCCGAGCGGACGATCGATCGGCTGGCGGAGGCGATCGTGCCGGCCGGCGATTCATACCGCTGGCATCAGGCGCTGATGGATTTCGGTGCCACCATCTGCACTGCCCGACGTCCGGCATGCGAGCGGTGTCCGCTGACCGATCTCTGCCTTTCGGCGTTCCCCCCGCAGCTGGAGCTGTATGGCACGGGCGCGAGCGATCCCACAACCGAACCCGGCGTGCGCGGCGTTCCCCGGCGCATATGGCGCGGGCGGATCGTCGAGATGCTCCGTCATGCGCACCAGCCGATGACGCTCGCCGAGGTGATCGATCGCCTGTTTCCGGCCGACCTCTTCGAGGAGCCTCGTCTGGGCGACCGGGCCGCCATGCTTGCCATCGCCGACGGATTGCTGGAGGATGGCCTGATCGCCCGCGCGGGGGTGGTGCGGGAGGGGGGGCTGACCGAGCACGACCGTGTCACGCTTCCGTTCTGATGCCAGCCGGCGGCCACGTCCGGATTTCCCCGCCATCATCCTGTACGATCTCGCTTCGGTAACGTCGATCGGCGCTGCTTTCCGGCATCGCACGCCGAAACGTTATGCTCTGCAGGTTGATGCTTTGTTCAGGAGCCTGGCCTGAGCCCTCGAATGCGTGGCCCTGCTCCGGGGAGATGCCGGACGACGTTCGGTGGCGTCCAAAGCGCGCTCCACGACCGTTCTTTTTCCGTGACGTTATTGGTCGATAATGAGTGATGCGGTGGGCGAAGCTCTGATCAGGACCCGCGATATCCATGGTGACGGGGAGTGCGGACGCTGCATATCACCGGCAACGGAGCGCTTCGTATATATCCGAAGCCGCCGCGATCATCACCGGCATACCGACCCTGCCATCCGCGTTGCGATCCTCCGGCTTCCTTTGCATGGCGTGCACTATCGTGCGACCGGCCCATATACCGGGTGATGCATGGGCAATGGCAAGCTTCACGGGAATGTCGGTGCTGCCGATGGTGACGGCAGGGGATGCCGCTGAGGCATGGCGCGCAGATCTCCGGAACAGGTGCCGAACAACCCCAGCAGTGCGACGGCGACGATTGCCAGACGGCGATGGAGATAGAAAAGCGTTGCATTCATGGTGATAACCTCTCCTGGCGTTGGGTGAGCGCGATGCGGATCGAAGCGTATCGTCAACTCATACTACGGAGCGCACTCGGCCGTGGATATAGCCCCCCTACATGCAGGGCCGAGCGCAGACTCCGTAGTATCAGGGTGGTCGATAATGATCTGTATAGTTGCCGGCATACTATTAGATGATATGGGATGGGGATTTTGCACATCGGTGCGAATAATTATCTATCTCCGTTGTGCGGCGTTATGAGGATAACGGAGAATATTATCTGTCCGGAGATGGCGCGATGCCCCGGGAATTCGACAGAATGCGGGAAGGAGAGCGATATGTTCTGTGGTGTCGCATGGGGGCGGCGGTATGCCCGTACGGAATGCAGCCGGGGTCCGCATCCGATTGCCGGGGCAAGATCCGCACCGGCGGCCGGGATATCCCCTCACCGGTTGCCACAGCCGATGGCGTGGCCGTAAAAAATAATCGGGGAGGAACGCATCGCCTGCATTTCTCCCCGATATTTGAATTATTTTCCGGAGCGATTATTCTTCCGGTGGTCCCATGGTCTCTGGTACTTTAGTCCCAGTACCGTTCCTCACGCCACGGGTCGGCCGAATTGCTGTAGCCGTTCTGCTCCCAGAAGCCCGGGCGATCGCGCTCCAGAAATTCCAGGCTCTTTATCCATTTGGCTCCCTTCCACGCATAGCGCTTCGGGGTGAACACCCGCATCGGGCCGCCATGTTCGGCCGGAAGCGGCTCTCCGTTGAATGTATGAGCGAGCATCACATCCTCCTGGAGCATCCATTCGAGCGGGAGGTTGGTGGTGTAGCCGCCGTAGGCATGCTGCATCACGAATTTCGCTTCGGGCTTCACCTGATCTCGGATCGCCTCCCACAGATCGCGAAACATCACGCCGGTCCAGTCGTCATCGAAGCGCGACCAGTGCGTGACACAGTGGAAATCGGCGTGGAGCGTCGACTGCGGAAGCGTCTGGAATTCCTCCCAGGTCCATACGCGCCGCTCGTTGACCAGTCCGGTGATCTCGAAGCGCCAGTCGGCCAGCTCCACGATCGGAATCGGCCCATAGGTGAGGACCGGAAATTTCTCGGTATGAAGCTGTCCCGGCGGAAGCTTCGCTGTTCCGTAGGAGTTCTCCTTCGGGAAATCTTTTTTCTTGAAGAGTGACATATCGACCATCCTTTTACGAGTGCCCGGGCGCGATCATACCGGAATACCACTACCATGATCGCGCCATGCTGCTGCCTCGGCGTGCGGGCGCGAGGCGGGAGATACGGGGCGAAAGGTACGGAGAAAGCGTATCATCGGGCGCCGCGCCCGATCAGAGGGTGGTGTCTCAGTTTGCCGAAGGTTGGTCCGGCGTTGTACTCCGGACCCGTCCGCAACAGGGTCGGAGTAATCAAACTGAGACACTACCGATCAGAGGATAGCGGAGCCGGAGCGTGCAGGTGCACTCGCATGGGGAACAAACTTCTTCCGTCCGGCCGCCGTTCTTCCATCAGATGCGGAGCGCATTTGCCGATAGCGTCCGGGGAGTGTAGATTCCGGCCGCGCGATCGGTGGGAGTTTCTGTCCAACAAGTCAGTGGAGCGTCGATGGCGGCTGCCGAAACACTCGACATCATTGGGTATAACGGCGAATCCGTCCCCAATGAGTTCATCAACGTGGGGAACGATGCGGGGCATCTTGCAATACTTTTTCCGGGTCTCGGCTATACATCATCGCTTCCGATTCTCTATTATCCCGGGATGATGCTGGCCGATCGGGGGGCCGATCTGCTGCAGGTCGATTACAACTATATGCGGCCGGAGTTGCTGGGGAGCAGCCGGGAGGAGATGGCGGCCCGTTTCGGCGCCGATGTCTCGGCCGCCGCGCATGCCGGGCTCGCCCGCAAGAACTACCAGCGGGTGACGCTGATCGGAAAATCGCTCGGGACGCTGGCGATGGCGCATCTGCTTGGATCGGAGCCGCGTCTGGCCGGCGCCGAATGCATCTGGCTGACGCCGCTGATCACCGATCCCGCCCTTCGTATCCCCGTGCTGCGGTCGCGCCCGAGGTCGATCTTCGTGATCGGCACCGATGATCTTCACTACGATCCGGCGTCGCTGGCCGATCTGATCGATGCGACCGGCGGGCAGCTTGTGGCGATCGAGGGGGCCGACCACAGTCTGGAGATCGACGGCGATGTGATGGGGTCGATCGAGGCGCTCCGGACGATGATGCTGGCGATCGCGGGGTTTCTTGACCGGAGCACCGCCGGGCGTCCCCTGTATGATGAGACGTGCAACCATGGAGCTATGCAATGAAGGTGCAGAAGATAATGAACCGACTTTCCCGGCTGTTGATCGTGGCGCTGGTGCTCACCACGTGCGTGGGGTGCGATCAGGTCACCAAGAGCATCGCCAAGGGGTCGCTCGAGCCCTATGAGAAGATCACCCTGCTCAGGGATGTGGTCCACCTGCAGTATGTCGAGAATCCCGGCGCGTTCCTGAGCCTGGGGGCGGGGCTTCCCGACGATCTGCGGTTCCTTCTGTTCGTCGTCTTTGTGGCGGCGGCGCTGGCGGCGACGCTGGCGTACGGCATAGGAGGGCGGAATGTTCATCCGGGGCAACTGGTGAGCCTGGCGCTGATCGCCGGCGGGGGGATCGGCAACCTGATCGACAGGATCGGCAACGAGGGAGGGGTGGTCGATTTCATGAGCGTCGGGATCGGCCCGTTGCGCACCGGGATCTTCAACGTCGCCGATGTCGCCATCATGGCGGGGCTCTTCGCATTTATCATCACGCTGAGGAAGTATCCGCAGGCCATGCCGACCCCCGCCGAAGCCAATGCGGGCGCCGCCGAGTAGCAGGCGCCCCTGATGGGGAGCGGCCGGCGTCGTGCTGCCGCCATCCCCTGTAGCCGGCCCCGGCGCCCCGTGCGCGGGGCATCCATCGCGTCGGTGCTCTCCGTGGATGCTGCGAACCTTTCTTTTCCTTTCCCGCAGTCCTCTTCTTCACCCGCCTCGTTCATACCGGCAGTTGCATCCGGCCACGACGGACCATGCGGTCTCCATATCGCCTTCGCGATGCGGGAGACCGGGAGCGTCGCCGATCATCCCCGCGATCCCGGCATTCCGGCGGGATACGGTGCCACGACGGGGAGGCCAGCAGGGGGGGCAACATATTCTCACCGCTCTTTCGGCGCCGCTGCCCACCGGATGCTTGCATGGGTCGGAGCATTGACATAATTTAGATGCAGTCTAAATAAGGTCCGCCCCATGGTCCGTGCGGTTCGGAGCGATGATCCGGTTTTCCGATGTTCCCCGGGGCGGCATCCGGTTGCTATACAAGGAGAATGATGACGAAGCACAACCCTTTCTGGATCATGCTTCAGCGAACGGAACGTGGCCGCGTCTACCGTAATTTCTGCTGTGGCATCCTCCAGCTCGAGTTCGGCAATATCATGCTCAGGTTCGAGACCGATGGGTTCAGACGCTTCATCGATTTCTTCGATGAGCTCAACTATTCCCTCTACCTCAGCCACCGATGCGTCCGGCGCAAGCTCGCCGTCGAGCTCCATCCGACCACCGTCATTCTGACGCTCAACCGCAAGGAGGTCGCCGAGATGCGGCAGCTTCTGCATGGAGCCCGGAGCGTCATCGATCTGACCGACACGCGGTGCCGGCCCAGCTATCTCGATAACTGAACTATTCCTTCACTGAAACGCCTCGGCCGCGAGAGCCATTCCGTTCCGAAAATTCCTTCATGAACCGTTCGACCGTTACCCTTCCGCTCCTCTGTGCCCTTCTGCTGGCCTCGGCCGCATCGCCATCATTCGCCCAGAAGGCCGGCGACCTCGAGATCGAGGGCTATGCCGTCATCAACTACCTGAAGTACAACTGGGATACCGATCCGCAGCGCCGCGCCGCGTTCGATCTGGAGCGGGTGACGATCGAGCCCACCTACTACCTCACCGACAAGATCCGTCTGGAGGCCGAGGTGGAGTTCGAGCATGGCGGTACCGGGTCGACCATGGAGTTCGATAAGTTCGAGGAGTTCGGCGAGTACGAGGCGGAGGTCGAGAAGGGGGGAGAGGTTGCGCTCGAAAAGCTCGCGGCCATCATCCAGATCAACCCCGCGCTCAACGTCCGGCTCGGACATTTCACCGTCCCGGTCGGCCTGGTCAACACCGACCACGAGCCCGAGGATTATTTCACGACCGGACGCTCCGAGTCGGAGGTCAATATCATCCCCGCGGTCTGGCATGAGACCGGCGTCGGGCTGTTCGGCGATATCGGGCCGTTCCGCTATCAGGCGGCGCTGGTCAACGGGCTCGACGCCACCGGCTTCAGCTCGGCCACCTGGATCGTTCTCGGCCGGCAGACCCGCTTCGAGATGGTCAACGCCGAGAATCTCGCGGTGGCCGGACGGATCGATTACAGGATCGGCGACGGGACGAAGGTCGGGGTCTCCGGCTACTACGGCAACAGCGCCGACAACCGTCCGAAGCCCGATATGACCGTGCCGGCGCACGTCGGCATCGCCGAGCTGCACGCGGTCTACGACGAAGGCCCGCTCACCGCGCGCGGCCAGGTGCTCTACGGCATGCTCGAGAACTCCTCGGCGGTCTCCAAGGCCAACCGCAACCTCTCGAACAACCTCAATGTGAAGCGCACGCCGGTCGGCAGCGCGGCGCTCGGCTGGTTCGTCGAGGCGGGCTACGACGTTCTGTCGCTGTTCGGCTCCTCCCCGGCGAGCGATACGGTCTATACGCCGAAGCTCAATCTGTTCGCCCGCTACGACTATTACGATACCATGTTCGATGTCGCCCCCGACATCTTCGACAACCCGCGCTGGGAGCGCTCGGTATGGACCGGTGGCGTCAACTACCGGATCATCAAGCAGCTGATCATCAAGGGGCAGTTCTCCCACCGCACGCTCGGGCTCCCGACCGCCAACCGCGAGGATACGTTCTCGCTGGGACTCGGCATGCAGATCTAGGGGATGTCATACGGTATAACCCCTCGTTTTCTTTTCATTCATTCTTATCTGTCAGCCATGCGACGACTCGTTCCGACTTCATACCTCAGGGGCCTGGCGCTCCTCACCCTCTGCACGGCAATCCTTTCCGGCTGTAGCGACGATGCCACCACGGGCCCCGAAGACAACCCGACGGTCGATGAGGCGACGGTCCTCAGCGACGTCGCCAATAAGGTGATCCTCGCCACCTATGTCGATCTCGACACCAAGGCCGGCCAGCTGGTGACCGCCGTGACCAGCTTTAACACGAGCGCGACCGAGGCGAACCTGACCGCCGCGCGGCAGGCCTGGCGCGATGCGCGGCGCCCGTGGGAGCAGAGCGAGGCGTTCCTCTTCGGCCCGGTCGATACCAAGGGAATCGATCCCGGCATCGACAGCTGGCCGGTGAACAAGGCCGACCTCGACGCGGTGCTCGCCAGCGACGCCACGCTGACCAAGAATTACATCGATGGGCTCGAGGGAACGCTGAAGGGATTCCATACGATCGAGTATCTTCTGTTCGGTGTCGGCAATGCCAAGGCCGCTGCCTCGTTCACCCCGCGTGAGCGCGAGTATCTGGTCGCCGTGACCGAGAGCTTCAAGGGCTCCACCGCGCAGCTCAGAAGCTCGTGGGAGCCGTCGGGGGAGAACTTCGCCGCGCAGCTCGCGGGCGCCGGCACCACCGGCAGCATCTACACGTCGCGGAAGATCGCGCTGCAGGAGCTCGTCGACGGCATGGCGGCGATCTGCGATGAGGTCGCCAACGGCAAGATCGGCGATCCGTTCTCCCAGCAGGACCGCACGCTCGAGGAGTCGCAGTTCAGCGATAACTCCAATGCCGACTTCCAGGATAATATTCGCAGTGTGATGAACGTTTATGTGGGCTCCTATGGCACAAACCAGGGGAAGGGGCTCAGCGCGCTCGTCGCCGCGAAGAAGGCCGACCTCGATGTGAAGGTGCGCGCGCAGATCAATGCCGCCATCGCCGCGATCGGCGAGATGACCCCGTCGTTCGGCGTTGCCATCGTCAGCAACAAGGCGAAGGTGGAGGCGGCCCAGGAGGCGATCACGACGCTCCGTCTGACGCTCGAGGGTGAAGTGCTGCAGACTCTGACCAATTGATTCCGACGGTCGGTCGAAAAAACGAACCCACAGGGGACGTGGCCGCGTCGGTCACGTCCCCGTTTATGTATATGAAGCTTTCCCAACGTACTTCCTTATGGTGCCGTGCGGCGCTCGGCTCGCCGATCGTCCGGTGGCGTTCAGCGTCGCTGCTGGCCCCGCTTCTGGCGGGGCTGCTGCTTGCCTCGTGCAGCGACCAGAGTATAGCGGTCGAGGATCCTCCCGTCGGCGAGGAGCATCCCGCCGGAGGGAGCACGACGCTCTACAACGCCACCAGCAATGCCTTCTCGCTCCCCGCGCCGAACCTTTCGGGCGCCGGTCTGCAGCTCCATTTCAGGGGGGATGCGAGCTTCGAGGCGACGTTCGTGACGGCACCCGCCACGGTCAACGGCGGGCTTGGGCCAATCTACAACAACACCTCCTGCATCTCCTGCCATGCCCGCGACGGACGCGGGCGTCCGCCTCTGCCGGGGGAGACGACAGCGTCGATGCTCTTCCGGATCAGCGTTCCCGGCCAGGCCGAGGATGGCGGGCCGGCGCCGGTGCCGGGGTTCGGCGGACAGCTTCAGGAGCGGAGCATCTTCGGCCGCCAGACCGAGGCGACGATGACCATCAGCTATCGCGACAGCATCGGCCGCTTTGCCGATGGGAGCGAGTATCGCCTGCAGATTCCCCGCTATGCCCCCGGCTCGTCGTATCGGCCGCTTCCGTCCGATCTTCAGATCTCCCCGCGCGTCGCCCCGCCGGTGTTCGGCCTCGGGCTGCTCGAGGCGGTGAGCGAGGCGACGATCCTCGCCGGCGTCGACGAGGGGGATGCCGACGGCGACGGAATCTCCGGGCGGCCGAACTATGTGTGGGATATCGAGAAGGGGCGCCGGGCGATCGGACGGTTCGGCTGGAAGGCCAACTCCCCGACGCTTCTGCAGCAGGTTGCCGCCGCCTACAGCGGCGATATGGGGGTGACGTCGTCGCTCTTTCCGGTCGAATCGTGCCACGGCCAGCCGCAGGCCGACCAGGATGATTCCGACGATCCCGAGATCAGCGACGATCTTCTGCGCGCCACCGCCTACTACACCCAGACGCTCGGCGTTCCCGCCCGGCGGAATACCGGCGAGGCGACCGTGCGCCGTGGCGAGCGGCTGTTCCGCGAGGCGAACTGCTCGGGATGCCACCGTCCCACGATGGTCACGGGGGTGCTCGACGGCATCCCGGAGGTTTCGGGGCAGAAGATCGCCCCGTATACCGATATGCTGCTGCACGACATGGGGGAGGGGCTCTCCGACGGCCGTCCCGATTATCTGGCCGGGGAGAACGAGTGGAGAACGCCGCCGCTCTGGGGGATCGGTCTGACGCAGGTGATCAACGGCCATACGAACTTCCTCCACGACGGCCGCGCGCGCAGCCTCATCGAGGCGATCATGTGGCACGGCGGGGAGGCGGAGCGCTCGCGCGAGTTCGTCAGGAAGCTCCCGGCCGCCGATCGCGCCGCGCTGCTGGCGTTCCTGCAATCGCTCTAAATTCTCCGCTCTCCTCAGAGCCCGAATACAGCACGGCCCCGTTTCGCCCATGAAGGTGAAACGGGGCCGTGTGCATAATGCCCGCCCATGGCCTCGGACGCTCTCAGTTCATCCATGCCTGCAGGCGCTCGGCCGCCTGCAGCGCCGCCTTGTAGCCATACTCCATCCGGGCCGCTCGCCGGTACTCGGCCAGCGCGTCGATGATGTCGCCGAGCCGCTCGTAGACCCGCCCGAGGTTGAAGTGGGCGTAGTGCCGCGCATCGTAGCGCGGGGCCGCGATCGCCATCTCGAGCCAGGAGAGAGCCTCTTCGTACTTCTCCATCCTGATCAGATAGGCGCCGATATCGTTATAGGGATTGCCGAACTCGGGGTCGAGATCGATGGCGATCTTGCACTGGTCGATCGCTCCCTGAAGATCCCCTTTATAGCTATAGCTCCAGCCGAGAAACGTATGCGCCTCGGCAGTCGGATGAAGGCTGATCGACTTCCTGTAGAGGTCGATTGCCTTGTCCAGGTTGCCGCTCATCTGCAATGAGTATGCCTGCTGGAAATACCGTTGTGCTTCTTCCTGTTCGTATGACATGTCCGTAAAGCTGTTCGAAAAGAGGGAACTATCACCCATAGCTGACGATGCGAAGCGTGCATTGATTTTGTCCGGCATCGCTTCCAGCACAACATTACAACATCCCGCTCCGCTTCCTGAGCACCCACTCGATGGCGAACGCCGCCAGCGCCGCCGCAAGCACCCAGGGGGTGCTCCAGAGGGGAAGCTCGCTGTGCGACTCCAGCGACCGGGGGGCGAAGCCCTGGTTGGCGAGGATATCATCGATCAGCGCGCTCGAGGCGCGCGCGGTATAGAACCTGCCGCCGGTGCGGGCGGCCAGCGCCCGGAGCAGCTCAGCGTTCATCGACGGCTGCAGGAACTCCAGTCCGATCTCCCCGATCGAGAAGCGTCCCTCGTCACGCCCGATCTCCCGGCCGTTGGCCGCCGCCCGTCCGGCGAAGCTGTAGTCGCCGGCCGGAAGGTTGCGCATGGTCGCCTCGTATCTGCCGCCGCCGATCGCCGCCAGGACCAGATTGTAGCTCTTTCCCTCCCCCTGCACCGTCACCGGAACCTCGGCATCGCTCAGCGGATTGAAGCTCTCGTCGTAGACCTGCGCCAGTATCCTGACCGGCTCGCCGAGGTTGTAGAGCTGCTTGCTCGGGACGATCCTCACCTGCTTATCCTCGTCGCGCACCGCAAGCCAGCGGAGGCCGTTGCCGATGAAATCCTCGAGCACTCCCGGCTGTGCCTCGCCACGGGCGGCGCGCGGCCCCTCGCCGAGGAGCTGCCAGCGGTAGATGCCGTAGCCGAGCACCACCAGCGAGCGGCTGCGGCCGAGCTTGCGCGAGACGATCAGGGGATCGTCGAGGCTGGTCGAGCCGAGCCTGCTGCTGGCGAGCACCTCCGCCTCGGCCTTGGCGCGAACCGATGTCTCGCTCCGGAAGATCGGCGGCAGCTCACCCCATCCCTCCATCCGCCGCACCCGTGTGATGGGGTTGGAGCGTCCCGGCGCGGTCAGATCGGCGAAGACCTGCATCTCGCTCGGACGCGGCTCGCCGAAGGTCACCGGCAGCAGTGACTCGAGCTCCTTGAGACGGTTGTAATCGACGGTATTGCCGAGGATCACGAACAGCGGGATGTTCGATGTCTGCGCCGCCGACTTCACCAGCCGGAGAGCCTCGGGGGATGTCGATGCGGTCGGGAAGTCGACCAGCACGATCGACTCGGCATCGCGGAACGACGCGGCATCGAGCTTCCCCTCGATGAACTCGCCTCCGCCGCGCTGCACGTAGCTTCGCACATCGATATTCGGATCGGCCGACAGAAGCCGCTTCAGAAACGCGACGTCGGGGTTGGGCCCGCCAGCGATCATCACATACCGCCGCTTGTTCGACTTCACCCTGACGAATGTTGCGCGGCTGTTGTTCTTGGCGGTAAGCTCCTCGCCGCCGCCGCTGAGATCGGCTCGCAGCTTCGCGGTTCCCTCCGAGCGGGGACGATAGGTGAAGCCCGCTGTATACTCGTTGGTGCCGGGGGCCAGCGCGACCTGCTGCGACGCCACCACGCCGTTGTCGTCGCGCAGGGTCAGCGTCGCCGTTCCCCCCGTATAGCCGGCCGATTTCACCCGCACCTCCACCGGCAGCTCCGTCCCGACGTAGGCGATCTCGTTGGTGAACACCTGCTGCACCGAAAGATCCCGCGGCTCCACAGAATCCCCGAGCCCGACCGTATAGACCGGGACGCCGAGCGCTTCGGCGGTGAACAGGGGATTGGCGCCGGTGTTGTACCGGCCATCGCTCAGCAGCACCACCGCCCGCACGTTTCTGCGGCGAAACGAGTCGGCCGCCAGCGTGAAGGGGCTTTCGATGCGCGTCTCCCCGCCGATCGCGGTAAGGCTGTCGGGGCGGAACGGCGTCAGGACGCGCGCCGAGTCGGCGAAGAGCATGTAGCGGCTGTTGGGGGCGAGCTTCGACGCGCCTATCCGCCCGGCGATCGCGCGCGCCTCGGCGATGCGGGAGGAGTCCTGGCCCGAGAGGGTCATGCTCTCGGAGTTGTCGATCGCCACGATCACCTGGGGCTCGTCGGCGGTGATCTTCAGCAGCGAGAGCACCGGCTCGAAGAGCGCCACCAGCAGCAGCGCCACGCCGATCGTCCTGAGGGCGATCAGCGTCCAGCGGCGAGCGGGGCGCACCGGAGGTGAGGTGGTTCGATATGTATAGATCGCGAACCCGAGGGCGGCGAGGATCACCAGTGCCACGATCCAGGGGCTTGCCGCGAGGCCGAGTGTATATCCGTTCACAACGTCGATGTAGGTCCGATGGGATCGTCTTGCTATAAAAGGTGAAGTTCGCACCCCCGGCTGCGCCGCGCAAGAGAATTGCCGCTTTTTATCGACGTCGGGTCGGCGATTTCAGTGCAGTCCCGCCCTGGTTCCCGGATGATGGATGGGTAGTGTCTCGGATTGCTGAAGTGCTGGGCCGGAGTTGAACTCTGCCCCGACAGCGGGGCGTGGCTTCAGTGCAGCGCCGTGGCGTTTACCGGATGATGGATGGGGCGATTTTGTGATCTCGCTGCTTCGGGGCCAGCCTGGGGAAAAAGTCCCTGAATCATCCATGGCTGTTTCCGTAACAGTCGAAGCTCTCGGTCAACCTGTTGGCGCATATGGTAGTTGGGCTCGGCAAGGTATTGCGCTTCCGCTGTCTGATGTATCCATGCCAATCTTCCCGGCTCAACTCGGGGCATCGCCGGCAGCTATTCAAAGGCGCAGCTACTCCTGGCATCACAACAATATCACCAGTTCTGACTCGGCTCTCTGCTGGCAGTAGATCCTCTCGCTAACCTGTAATTATCGAGGTCGCTTACCAGCGACACGTCGCAGTACAGCCGGTTTGCCAGCTGGTTTCCAGGGTAAGCAGTTGATGCCGATATGCACTAACCAGATGATTGGCAAACGCTTCGGTGTCTAGATCGGCCGCACGCTCGGTGAGATCAGCTTCACTGCGGCAGCTTGTCGCCACCGGGACCGGCAATTTCGATGATGAGCTCGTCGGGCTAGCACTGAAGCAGAAGGGGATCAGAGAAAACGCCTCGTTCAGGGCGTCACAATTATTTTTTATTGATAAGACAGGGTGTTCGCGAGCTGATGGCAATCATGGGGGAAGTCAACCTTCAGTGTCTGTGATAGAGTAATCTGGATGATCGACTGCCAGTGCTCGTAGCGGCCGATATACTCAGAATCTTCTGGCAGCTATGTTAATCTGTTGATCAGCGGATCTGTGCTCGGGTGACAGTACTTGCTCAGATGATGCTGCGGATTGCTAGAGCGTGTTATGCACTATTTGGGGTGAATTCGTAGATTTCGGCTATGGCACGACAATAACTATGGAAACAGAACCCGAAGACCGACTACCCCTCCGATATCAGCGATGAGGAGTGGGCATTGGTAGCCCCCTATCTCACGCTGATGGAGGAACAATACTCCCCAGCGAGAGTATCCCCTGCGCGTCGTCTTCGATGCCCTGCGCTGGATCGTCCGCTCAGGCGCTACATGGCGCATAATGCCCAACGATCTGCCGCCGTGGACGGTCGTCTACCAGCAGACCCAGCGCTGGATCGCTAACGGTGTGTTCGAACAGATTGTCCACGATCTGCGCATACTTCTACGCTTGGCCGAGAAACGTCATCTTGATCCACGTGCTGCCATATTCGATAGCCGTACGATGCAATCAACCCCGGAAAGCGGCGCACGTGCTGGGTACGACGGCGCAAAGCGCCGCACGGGCTCGAAGGTGCACATGGCCGTCGACACGCTGGGGCATCTATTAGCCCTACATGTAACGCCGGCCTCACAGCAGGACCGCGATCAGGTCGAACGCCTAGCCGAGACGGTGCAACAAGGCACCGGAGAGTCGGTTACGCTTGTGTATGTCGATCAGGGCTACACCGGGGAGGCAGTCGCCGAAGCTGCTGCGGCGCATGGCATCGAGCTGGAGGTTGTCAAGCTGCCGGAGGCGAAGCATGGATTTGTGCTGTTGCCGCGACGTTGGGTTGTCGAGCGCAGTTTCGCCTGGCTGGCGCGGTTCCGGCGTCTAGCCCGAGATTACGAGCGATTACCGCAGACGTTGGCCGGGTTGCCCATGTTGGTATTTTCAATGCTTATGCTGCACCGTGTTGTCGACATCGTCCTTTCTGCTCGAAATTAATGCATAACACCCTCTAGAGAGTCGGGCAAGATGATTATGGTGAGCACAGAGCTATGCTGGAGAGACTGCCCTCCCTGTCTGCCGGTGATGATGAGAGGATGCCGGGGGCTTTAAACTGTCGGAGGCATAATGGGAGATCGTCTTGACACTACGGGGAATTCTCCAGCGTATTGCACTTTCTAAGCCAGAGTGGTAAAATCCATGCCGCTTACGAAACGGCCGCGATAAATCGTGTTTTGAATGGCAATAGAATTCGTTCATAAGTGGATAAGCTTACCGGAGGTTGGCGCGGAGACGCTCTCGGCGCCCATGATCGAGTGTATAAGGAGCTTGGGTGCCTCGATTTAGCCCATTTGAGCCATGGAAAGTATCTGTACAGACAGAGCCTAGCTAAATCTATCAGTCGGTATTATAGCGCCATATTTCGATGGTATACATCCACAATACTCATGAAACATGGGGCTGAATGCCAAAAGATCGAATTCATCTACCACTGCATGTATATTGGGGATCATAGAGTTGCCTACGAAAGCAAATCGAAAGCGCGTCTGTTGCATGCCCCGTGATGTGTTCGACTTCCTTGAAATGCCGAAGACTCCAAAATTGAATAGTACGTCAAATATCGAATTGGTTTCTGATCCACTATACTGAAGGAATCGCTTCATCCTTGCATGGAACTCTCTTACCGAAACGACATTGGGCGAGCCACTCCAAGATTGCATGAATATACTCAATCCAGGATAGGTGACCTCTAACTGATTCACAACGCTGCCAGCTAGCTTATGGTTTGTCTTGGCGACAATTGGCGGAATGAATGAGGGGTCGATTTTGAATTTATTGGAGACTTCATCCCAGCAGTCCAGTATCTCCTGCAAGTGAGCCAAAATTTGTCGAGGCCGGTACAATGTGTGTCGCAAGATATAGCCAAGCGACGGTTCGTCTATGCGGTGAGAATCGTTGTGAACTTTGTCGGGCATGAAATCTTGCCAGATATCTATGAAATCGATGCTTTTTGTCTTTGCATAAGGTGCTAACCTCGCTCGCAGGAACTTCTCAAAGTCACTTGCGGACCAGCGCAAATAATGCGACCGTTGGATGAATTTGTCTTCATCCCAGATTATTGTATGAGCGGTATCGGTTAGCTCTTGTGGGAGGAACGCTTTAAAACAAAATGCATCTGCCAGCAGTGGATCTCTCGAGCACTTGTGTATGGCGTCTATCAATCCGGCAAAGATAGCCTTGCGCGATTCCGGAGTGTGGTCAACGATGGAATCAAATCCATCTAAGCATATAAGGGCTACTTTATTCGTTGCGGATATCCATCCCGAGCTCTTCTCAAGTAGATTCTTTACTATTGGTGACGACGGGAAGCTGTTGATCAGATGCCGTTGTTCCTTACTTAGGCCTAATGGTGATGGTATGGCTTTCTCAAGTGACGAGTTCGCTATCTTGATGAACAGCCTCTCTATGAACCCGATCAGCCGGTTGTTTGAATCGTCTTCCAAGAAATTCTCTTTGTGAAGTAGTTCGGTTATCTCCCGCTTCAAACCATGCCCATGGTCCAGACTTTCAGCGACGGCTTCTAAACAATACATGGCAAGAACGTTGCACCATATATTTCGTGCCAGTGTCGCGATCTCTATGGAACTGGATTCTTTAAGAATTGAGAGCGCCACATGGACTTCACTGAAGCTTATCTGATCTAGATTGATGGTCTTGGTCGTATAGAACTTCGGTTTCTTTAGTTCTGTTAGAGCGCGACGGAGGGCTGTCTTCCCAGCACCCTTTGATCCGTAGACGATATCCGAATGGCGACTATCAATCCTCGCTAGATCGAGCGAGTCGATAAAATGATCCTCAAAACGCTTGTCGGATGCCGCATCTAAATTGCCAAGGAATCTTCTGTTCATGGATGTTGTATCTCCTCTTCGTTGCTTTTTGATTGCGTTTTCTGTGTATACTTGCCGCTGCCGACTACGGTTAGAAATGCGAGTGAAACAATGCAGAATAAGGATATGCGAAGCACGTTGGCGCCTATCGAGCTGTTGCCCGATGAATGGCCAAAGTGCGCTGGGGTGTCGCTTAACGAGTGGTAGGCATTGACAGCGGATGCTACTATTAGTCCGAGGGAGATTAGGGCGAAAAGCTGTATGGGCGTCTCGAGAATATCTCGTTTTACTTGTCGTAGACTGTGGATATAGAGAGATAATCCTTGAAAGCAGAGAAAGATGGTGGCTATTGACCACTCTGGCGATAATATAAAATAATATGCTGGGTCGTCTTTGTGAGAAGCTTCCAGAAGGACGTATAATCCGACAGGAAACGTTATAAGTAGATACTCGTAGAGCGCGGCAAGTAAAGCATTCTTGATGGGAGTTTGGAATTTTGTGCGTGTATTGCTCATATATTTCTCCTTGTCAATGCTCGTACTGTGAAGCGTTGCGTGGATTGGGAACCGAATGGTCACGAAGATGAATCAATCGGCCGTAACTCGGTTTAATCGCTTACTCCAAATGTTGTTTGGAGAGTGCTAAGCTTGCTGTTGTGCGTCGCGATTCCTGAGAGTTGAATCTGAAGAGATATTAATTAGCTGTATAGGGGGCGATCGTATGAGCATCCGAAGATACACACAGGATTAGGATGAAGGGAGTACATCTTTGTGTACCCCCATTGCCGTAGAATATCGAGGTGTATCTCACTGGGCCGGGGCTCTCCCCGGATGATGGATGGGGCGATTTTGTGATTTGGATACTTCTTGGTATGATACGGCAACTCATCGACGAGGACAGACCCCTCTGAGAGGCCCGCCTGAACAGGGAACGGCGCATACGCTCCGTAGACCGTAGTAGGGAGGGACGCATGGGGAGCGATATCTCCGAATCGAGCGCCGGCGAGTGTTTCGCCGGAAGTTGGATGGCACCACCGGTCTTCCCGGTTCCAGCAGGTATATCCTATCATTTTCCATTGATCGTATCATGGAACGTACCGTCATTGCTCGACTTGCCGGGCGTGCCGGGATGGAGGTGCTCATCCGAGGATGGGTCCGTCATCTCCGCCAGCTCGCATCAACTACCTTCATCGTCGTGGCCGACGCCAGCGGTTCGGCTCAGTGCGTGGCCGCCACATCGCGCCTTCAGGGGCTTCCGCTGAAGCTCGACGACTGCGTCGAGATACGGGGGACGATCAGGGCCGAGCCGCGATCGCGCGCCGGCTATGAGCTCGATATCGCGGAGATCGGGGTGATCGCCGTCGCGGCGCACGACCTTCCGTTCAACTCCGGCGGGCGTCTCGACGGGGTCGCCCCCGATGTGGTCCTCCGCCATCGTCCCCTGTCGCTGCGCACCGAGCCGGTCAACGCGATCTTCCGCGCCCAGGGGGCCATCGTGCGGCTGTTCCGGGACTTTCTCGCCGGGGAGGGGTTCACCGAGATATTCACGCCGAAGATCGTCGCCGGCGGGACCGAAGGGGGATCGAACCTCTTCGAGATCAAGTATTTCGAGAGAACCGCGTATCTGGCGCAGAGCCCGCAGTTCTACAAGGAGCATGGGGTGGCCGGCCTGGAGCGGGTGTTCGAGACCGGCTATGTCTATCGCGCCGAGCCGCACGCCACCTCGCGCCATCTCACCGAGTACTATTCGCTCGATCTGGAGCTCGGGTTCATCGATTCCGCCCTCGATGTCATCGAGCTGGAGCGGAGGCTGCTTGATCATATCTTCGCGGGACTGAACGATGAGTTCGGCGCGCTTATCGCCGAGCGCTGCGGCGCTCCGCTCCCGTCGATGCGCGACGTGCCGGTCTGGGAGTTCGGCGAGTGCCTCGACCGTCTGCGCAGGCGTCATGGACGGGAGGATCTCATCGACGACCTCGATCCCGAGGCGGAGCGCCAGCTCTGCGCCATCGCCGGGGAGGAGACCGGAGTTCCCGCACTATTCGTGCTCGGGTTCCCTCTCTCGTCGCGTCCATTCTATACGAAGCCCCGTGGCGCCAGCGGGGCCGCCGAGAGCTTCGACCTTCTTTTCCGGGGGTTGGAGATCACCACCGGAGGGGAGCGTCTGCACCGGCGCGATGATCTCACCGCCGCGCTGCTGGCCCGCGGCATCGATCCGGCGTCGTTCGACTGGCATCTCAGGATGTTCGAGCTCGGCATGCCGCCGCATGGCGGGCTGGCGATCGGGCTGGAGCGGCTGACGATGCAGGCGCTGAACCTCGCCAACGTTCGCGAGGCGACCATGTATCCGCGCGACAGAGCCCATATCGCGCCGTAGTTATCGACCGCGCACCGGGTGCCGGAGGCTCCCCCAGGGGTCTCCGGCCCGGGCCCGTCGCCGGACGATCTCCCGCCGTTGTGACCGAATCTGACACTCCATCTGCCGACAAGACGCTATCTTTCCGGCCATGTCGCGAACACTCCTAGCCATAGAATCCTCCTGCGATGAGACCTCCGCCGCCGTCGTGCGCGACGGGGAGGTTGCGTCGCTCATCATTACCTCGCAGCCCGATCACAACGCCTGGGGAGGGGTCGTCCCCGAGCTGGCCTCGCGCGCCCATCTCACCTCGATCGCCCCCGTCGTGCGCGGGGCGATGACCAAGGCGGGGATACAGTTCGGCGATCTCGAGGCGGTTGCGGTGACCACCGAGCCCGGCCTTGTCGGCTCGCTTCTGGTCGGCCTCAACGCCGCCAAGGGGATCGCCGTGGCGCTCGGCATTCCGCTGATCGCGGTGCATCATATCGAGGCGCATCTGCTCTCGGTGCTGATCGATAACCCCGGGATCGAGTTCCCGTACCTCGGGCTTGTGGTTTCGGGGGGACACACGCTCCTCTACAAGGTCAACGGCATCGGGGGGTACGAGCTGATCGGCGCCACGCGCGACGACGCGGCGGGGGAGGCGTTCGACAAGGGAGCCAAGCTCCTCGGGCTCGGCTATCCCGGCGGGCCGGAGGTGGATCGCCTTGCGGCGGAGGGGAACCCGAAGGCGCACGATTTTCCGCGCGGCACCATCCGCAAGGGGGTCAACGATTTCAGCTTCAGCGGACTGAAGACATCGCTCCGCTATTTCCTCCGCGACAACTATCCCGACGGTCCACCGGTCGGCGCGGCGCTGGCCGATATCTGCGCCTCGTACCAGGAGGCGATCGTCGATACGCTTGTGACCAAGGCGACGCGCGTGGCGGAGAGCTCCGGGCTGAAGAGCATCGCCGTGGTGGGAGGGGTGGCGGTGAACTCGCGTCTGAGAACCAGGATGGCCGAGGAGTGCGGCCGCCGGGGGCTGGGCTACTACACGGTGCGCCCGATCTACAGCACCGACAACGCCGCGATGATCGGCATCGTCGGCTGGCACAAAATGATTCGCGGCTCGTTCGCTCCGCTGACGATCACCGCCCGGGCGTCGATGATCCGCGCCGACCGGCATGGGAACATCCGGGAGGGGGGGAAGGACGCCGCCGCGACAACGAATGGAACGGAGGATGGACGATGAAGGACGCACGCAACGAACGATCGCCGGGGGCGCCGCGCGATGGCCGGCGGGAGGAGGGGGCCGATAGCCGTGAACGCCGTCCCGGACCCCCTGGAAATCTTCCCACCCGATTCCGCGTCGGGCATTGCCGCGAGCTTCTCGAGGAGATCCTCGCGCGCCCCACGACTCCGGCCGATCTGACGATCAGCCGCTTCTTCGCCGCGCGACGCTACCTCGGCTCGCACGACCGCGGCTTTATCGCCGATACCGTCTACGGCGTGCTGCGGGAGCTTATCACGCTCCGCTTTCTGCTCGACGAGCTTCTGAGCCTGCTCGCCCCGGAGGATGAGGCCGCGCCCGCGCTCTTCGGGTATCTGGTGGAGCATCACGCCGCGCTCGATGCCGATGAGATCCTCGATCTGCTCGAGCTGAGCGATCGCGAGGCGGAATGGATCGAGCGCACCATGAAGGAGGCGCCGGAAAGGATCGCGGCGCTGCCGGAGCCCGAGAGAAGCGGCGTGCAGTACGGTCTGCCGAGCTGGTTCGCGGCGCGTCTGATCGAGCAGCGCGGGGCCGGGGATGCCGGGGCGCTGATGGGGGCGCTCGGGGAGCAGGCGCCGATCACCCTTCGAGCGAATCGTCTGGTGGCGACGCCGGAGAGGCTCGCCGGGGCGCTGGCCGATCGTGGCATCGCCGTAAGCCCCGGCCGCTGGGCGCCCGACGCGCTGCTGCTGCTGAAGCGGCTGAACGCCAACGCAATCCCCGAGTTCAAGAGCGGATGGTTCGAGATGCAGGACGAGGGGAGCCAGCTTCTTTCGACGCTCCTCGATCCCCACCCGAACTGGAACGTCTTCGACGCCTGCGCCGGGGCGGGGGGGAAGGCGCTGCATATGGCGGCCATCATGAAGGGACGGGGCGCGATCACCGCGCACGACGTCAACGAGCGCAGGCTTATGGAGATCCGTCCCCGCATGCGGCGCAGCGGCGCGCAGAATATCCGGGTGATGTCCCACGATCTCTATCTGGAGCGGGAAGCGCAGCTTGCCGGGAAGTACGACGCGGTGATGATCGACGCCCCCTGCTCCGGCGCGGGGGTGCTCCGCCGCAACCCCGGCGCGCGTCTCGGCTTCGATGAGGGGATGGTGGCGCGGCTGGTCGCGCTGCAGGGGGAGATCCTGCGCGACTACGCCCGGCTGGTCAAACCGGGCGGTCTGCTTCTGTACGCCACCTGCTCGCTGCTTCGCGAGGAGAACGAGGAGCAGGTGGAGCGCTTCATGGCCGATGCGCCCGGCTGGAGCATCGAGCGGGCTCCGGCACCGGAGGAGATGATCACCCCGGAAGGATTTTTCCGGAGCTTCCCGCATCTGCATGGCACCGATGCGTTCTTCGGCGCGCTGCTGCGCCGGGCCTGAGTTACGAACCGCTTCCGGCGGTGTCATGACCACGATAATCATTCTGGCGAGATCCTCTCCGGGATTCCGGGGAGGTGCCAGGCTCCATTCCATTCCGGACATACCCTTATGAAGAAGCTTTCCGCGTTCACGGCGTTCACTGCCATAGCATGTGCGGCGCTCCTCTCCTCCTGCGGCGTGGAGCCCACATCGCGCGTTCCGTCGCTCTCATTCGCCGAGGAGGCGTCGGGGTGCGGCAACCTCTATGTCTATCTCCCCAGCCTCGACAAGTCCGAATATCTGGTGATCGATGCATCGAAGGATCAGCTCGATCTGCTCACCCGCCCGAAGACGTTCGATCTGTCGAGCGGGCTGCAGGGGCTGAAGGTGTGGGTGGATGTCTACTCGTCGAATCCGGGCATGACCCGCTACTGCTCCGATGTGGTGACGGCCACGCAGCGCCCCGCCGTCTGGAGCGCGGTCTCCGGCCAGGTCACCATCACCATCTCCGATTTCTCCGCGCCGTTCAACGAGCCGTATCGCGCCACCATTCATCTGGAGAACGTCACCTTCCGCGATCCCGCCGGATCGGCCACGGTGACGCTTCCGGCGCGTGATATCAAGGATGTGGTCGTTGGCTGGTATCCCGGCTGATGAGCGCTGCGGCCGGTTGCGGCATCCCGCGCGCTTCGATGGTGCGCCAGGAAGAAAACGAAAGAGGCCCCGTCCGCCGTGCCGGATGGAGCCTCTCGAACGGATGATCGATCGGGGCTTAGATCTCGCTGACGGGAGGGAGATCGCGGTCCGCTTTGCGCGAGCGCGAGCGGTAGAAGAAATAGATCGGCACGCCGACGGCCACCAGCAGCAGTCCGAACGCCGAGTTGATGATCGCCGGCTGCCCCGCGGCAACCGCCGTGTTGTAGTTGTCGATATCGTTGTAGATCGTCAGCCCCAGATACGCCACCGCGAATATCACGAAGATCCACGGCACCAGCGGATAGCCCGGCACCCGGTAGGGACGCGGCGTCGCGGGCTCCTTCCGCCGCAGCACGAACAGTCCGTATGCTCCGGCCGCATAGAAGATCCAGCTGACGAAGATCAGCGTGTCGGTGAGGGTATCGAACGTTCCGCTGAACAGCAGCGCCACGCTCCAGACGCACTGCACCACCAGCGACGCGGCCGGCGTGTGGAACCTGGGATGGGCCTCCCCGAGGAATCGCGGAAAGACGTTCCTGCGCGCCATCGAGAAGTAGACCCGCGCGCTGGCGAGGATGGTGCCGTTGGTGGTGCCGAACGTCGAGATCAGCACCGCCGCCGCGATCCAGCGTCCGCCGCCGCTGAAGAACTTCTCCGCCACGTCGGCCCCCACCAGTTTCGACTGCGCCATCTGGTCGATCGGCAGCACATAACAGTAGGTCAGGTTGATCAGCAGATAGACCAGGATGATGATCGTCATGCCGAAGATCAGCGCGCGCGGGATCGTCCGCTGCGGCCGCTTCACCTCGCCGGCGATATAGGTGACGTTGTTCCATCCGTCGTAGGCCCAGAACGCCCCCTGCAGCGCCGCCGCCACGGCCAGTGCCAATCCGAATGCCCCTCCGCTGTTGGTGGCCGCGGCGCTGCTGCCGGTGGTGAGATTGGCCGTCGCGCCGATCTCCGGCATCAGGAACGCCAGTGCCACCAGCGCCAGCATCGCCAGGACCTTCGAGACGGTGAAGATATTCTGGACGATCCCGCCGAACTTCACGCCGATATAGTTCACGGTGCTCAGCAGGATGATCAGCGCGGCTGCAACCCCCTTGGTCCCGATCTCGGCCAGGGGGCGGATATCCCCGATGAAGGGGAGATGGATCGCGAACGCCTCGGCCCCCGCCGACAGATGCGGCAGCTCCACGAAGCGCGTCACATACTCGGCGAAGACGTAGGCGATGCTGGCGATCGATCCGGTCTGAATCACCCCGAAGACCGCCCAGCCGTAGAGATACGCCACGAACGGACCGTACATCCTGTCGAAGTAGACATACTGGCCGCCGGTCTCCGGAATCATTCCGGCGATCTCGGCGTTGGTCAGCGCGCCGAACAGAGTGATGATCCCGGCAAGCGCCCAGACCCCCAGAAGAAGCTCAGGCGATCCGAGTCCGTGGCTTACCAGGTCGTTCGCCATCACCCCCGGTTTGCGGAAGATGCCGGAGCCTATCACCGCTCCGACCACGATCATCGTCGTGGTGAACAGGCCGAGCGATGGAAGCAGACCGATGTTGGAATGCCGGGCCTCGGCGGTATGATCGTGGGTTGTTCGCTGCATGATGATCCTGTGTTACGTGGCTGCCGATATGTTCTGTGAGCGTTCGGTCATGGGGTGGAGCCGCGCCTCCGGCCGATGCCGGAGTGCGTCTCGGAATTTCGTCCGTGGCCCGCATGGAAGAGCCGTCGGAGCATGGCGTCCGATGAGCGTGATGATGGATGATGCGTGGGAGAGGCCGGGGCGCGCTATTTGGCGAGCCCCTCGAAGACCATCGGCGGAAGGGTCCAGAGCAGGCGTCCGGTCGCGCGGGGATGGAACCTGTCGATCGCGATCGCCGTCACCGACGCCTTCTTCACCTCGATCGCCAGCCGTCCGTCGGCGCAGATGCTGCTGATCATGTTTCCCATCGATGGCTCATGTCCCGTAAGAAGCATGCTCTCCACGTCGCTGTTCTCCCTGATCAGGTCGTGCATATCCTCGGCGTGCGCATGGGGCACCAGCCGCTCGTCCAGCATCGGGTCGGCGTCGTGGCCGATGATCCGTGCGACGATCCCGGCCGTCTGCTTCG
>Ga0164241_10001587_pt1 | contig 27307 bp, 23 predicted proteins | sample OricomyardsoilBY_FD_108780 | JGI IMG/M metagenome (GOLD analysis project Ga0164241, IMG submission 108780) | Backyard soil microbial communities from Emeryville, California, USA - Original compost - Back yard soil (BY) | ecosystem: Environmental > Terrestrial > Soil > Unclassified | place: USA... | reverse complement strand
TGGTCGGCGTGCCGCTGGGCTTGTGGATGGGCTGGGTCTCGGCCGCCTTCTACACGCTCAACCCACTGTTCCAGATGCTGCGGCCGATCTCTCCGATCGCCTGGATCCCCGTCGCGATCCTATGGTTCGGCGTCGGCGATTTCTCGCCGATCTTCCTGATCTTCATTTCCTCGGTCTTCCCGATGATGGTGCAGACCACGGTGGGCGTGCGCACCATCGACCGGCGCTATCTGCGCGCGGCCGCCAATTTCGGCGTCTCGCGCTCGGTGCTGTTCCGCCGGGTCGTGATCCCGGCGGTATTGCCAGAGATCATCATCGGCATGCGCATCGGCATCGGCGTGGCATGGCTGGTCGTCGTCGCGGCGGAGATGATCGCGCTCAACACCGGCCTCGGCTATCTGATCATGGACTCGCGCAACGCCGGCAACCGCTACGATCTTGTCATCGCGAGCATGATCCTGATCGGCGTGATCGGCCTGCTGCTCGACGGCGCCACGCGGCTGCTCGAGCAGATGAAGATCGTGAAGTGGCGCTATGTCCGATAGCAAGATCGCCATCGACGGCATCGCCAAGGGTTTTGGCGACCTCTCGGTCGTCGGCGGCGTGAGTTTCGACGTCCGCGACGGCGAGTTCGTCGCGATCGTGGGGCCTTCGGGCTGCGGCAAATCGACTCTGCTCAACATCGTCGCCGGCTTCGAGCGCGCGGACCGCGGCGCGATCCGGATCGACGGCGTCCAGCGCACCGGCCCCAGCCGCGACGGCATCATGATCTCGCAGCACGGATCGGTCTTTCCGTGGCTGACCGTGCATGAGAATCTGATGTTCGGGCTGAGCGCCACTCACCATGCCGACAAGGAAGCGCTCGCCAACCGTTATATCGAAATGGTCGGGCTTGCCGGGTTCGAGAAGGCCTATCCGCACGAACTGTCGGGCGGCATGCTCAAGCGCGTCGAGATCGCCCGCGCGCTCGCGGTCAAGCCCGCCATCCTCTACATGGACGAGCCCTTCTCGGCGCTCGACGCGCTGATGAGCCTGAGGATGCAGACCGAACTCCGCCGCATTCTCGACGAAGAGCGTCACACCGTGCTGCTGATCACCCATGATGTCGAGGAAGCGATCTTCCTCGCGGACCGCATCCTGGTGCTCTCGCCGCGCCCCACGGTGATCCAGACCGCCTTCGACGTCGACATGCCGCATCCGCGCAAGCTCTCCGATCCCAGGGCGCAGCAACTGCGCGAGGCTATCCTCAAGGAACTCGGGCTCTAAGGTCGGGACTCAGTCATTCCCGTCATCCCGGGCTCTCGACCTGACGCCAGGCGGCTTGCAATGTTGGATTTCGCCTGCTTGACTTGGCGCGCCCGGAGCATTTGGGCCGCTCTTTGACACCGCGAATCTTCGATCACGATCCTGCGCGCATTGGGCTGACTTTTGCTGACTTTCCATTTCGCAATATTCGCGAACGAGCAAATTCGGCAGCGATTTCAGTCCTCCGCTTTCGCTCCGCGCGCATTCCATGTTAGCGCTAACGTTCGAGCGGGAATCACCCGCCGGACGGAGAGGGTGACTCATGAAAGCCAAGACCGCGCGCCGCATGATGGGCGCAGCATTGCTGCTCGCAACCGCCGCCGGCCCAGCCTCGGCCCAATCGCTGAGCCTCGGCAAACAGGGCTATTTCGAAGCGCGTGGAGTCAATGTCCTCGTCTTCTCCAACTGGTATGACGGGCTGTTCGCGGATTCGAAAATCTCGGGTATCGAGATCGTCCAGCAGGACGTCCGCACCGCCACCAATGGCGATGTCCGCCTCTCCGCCACGCCGGGCCAATGGGATCCGATCGGCGCTTTGGTCAGCCGCAATGCCGATCCCGCGACCGGCACGATCGAGGCGGTGCTCGAATATAAGGATTACGGCTTCCGCTACCGCATCCGCGCCGAGCGCAGGGGCGAGGCGGTGGTGATCGCGGTGATCCTCGACCAGCCGCTCCCCGCCGCGCTCGCGGGCAAGGCCGGGTTCAACCTCGAATTCCTGCCCAGCGCCTATTTCCACCGTTCGTACATCGCGGACGGCGAAGGCGGCACCTTCCCGCTCCATCCGGCCTCGGACATGCTCTCGGGCGGTCCCCGCAACGCCGCGAGCGGGCGCAACATCGGCCTCGGCGCGGAGCCTCTCCCGCTCGCCACCGGCGTCAGCTTCGTCCTCGCGCCCGAGGATCCGAACCGCCGCGTCACCATCGCCAGCACGCAGCCGATCGGCCTCTATGATGGCCGCGATCAGGCCCAGAATGGCTGGTTCGTCCTCCGCTCGCTGCTTCCGGCGGGCAAGACCGGGCGCGTCGTCGAATGGACGATCAGCCCGAACAGCGTCGCCGACTATGTCCGCAAGCCGGTGATCGGCCATTCGCAGCTGGGCTATACCCCCGATCAGCCCAAGGTCGCAGTGATCGAGCTCGACCGCAACGCGAAGCCGAGCGGCCCGGCCCGCCTGCTCCGCATCAACGCCAATGGCAGCACCACCGAAGCCGCCACCGCCGAGCCCAAGCCTTGGGGCGATTACCTCCGCTACGCCTATCGCACCTTCGACTTCAGCCAGGTCAAAACCCCCGGCCTCTACTGCCTCGATTATGCCGGCACCCGCACCGCCGCCTTCCGCATCGCGCCCGATCTCTACGGCAAGGCATGGTACGCCACCTCGGACGTCTACATGCCGGTCGCGATGGACCATATGTTCGTCAACGAGGCGTACCGCGTCTGGCACGGCGATCCGCACCGCGACGACGCCAAACAGGCGCCGCTCAACCACGATCATATCGATCTCTACGCGCAGGGCCAGACGACCGACACCAGGTTCGCCCCCGGCGAACATATCCCCGGCCTCAACGTCGGCGGATGGCTCGACGCGGGCGATTTCGACCTGCGCACCCAGACCAATTACGGCGTGGTGCGTTCGCTGGTGGACATCTGGGAGACGTGGAAACCACTCCGCGACCAGACGCTGATCGATCAGGGCAAGCGCCATGTCGAGATCCATGTCCCCGATGGCGCCCCCGATATCCTCCAGCAGATCGAGCATGGCACGCTCCAGCTCGTGGCCCAGTTCGACGCGGTCGGCCATGCCATCCATGGCATCGTCGAGCCCGATGTCGCGCAATACACGCATCTCGGCGACGCCGCGTCCAAGACCGACAATATCGTGGGCACCGATGACGACCGCTGGGCCTTCACCACTAGGGTCTCGGCGCTCAACTATGGCTCGATCGCCGCCATCGCCGCCGCTAGCCGCGCGCTGAAGGATTATCGACCCGAACTATCCGCCAAGGGCCTCGCCCTCGCCCAGCGCATCTGGGACGAGGAGGACAGCCACGATCCCGATCTCTACAGCCATGGCAACACCACCGGCGGCCCTCTCGAAGTCGAGCAGTTCGGCGCTGCGGTCGAGCTGCTGATCGCGACCGGCGACCGCAAATATGCCGCCCGCGTCACCGCGCTGCTGCCCGACATGGCGAAGCGCTTCCCGTTCGGCCTCAGCACCGCGATCCGCGCGATCCCGCATATGCCCGCCAGCTACAAGGCGGCGATCCGCGCCGCGATCGTCGATTTCCAGAAACGCGCGCCGCAGGGCCGCGCCAACCCCTATGGCCTGCCGATCACCGAAGGCGGCTGGGCGGGCAATGGCCTGATCGTCAGCATGGGGCTGACCGACTATGCGATTCACCGCGCCTTCCCCGAGCTTTCGAACGGCGACGGCATTTTCCGGTCGCTCGATTATCTCCACGGCACGCATCCGGGATCGGACGTCTCGTTCGTCTCCGGGGTCGGTACCGTCTCTAAGGAAGTGGCGTACGGCTCCAACCGCGCCGACTTCAGCTACATCGCGGGCGGGGTCGTTCCGGGCGTGCTGATCATCAAGCCCGATCTGCCCGAGAATAGCGAGCAATGGCCCTTCTTCTGGGGCGAGAACGAATATGTCGTGAATCTCGGCCCCAGCTATATCGCGCTGGTCCATGCCGCCGACGAAGTCGCGAAAGAACGGCGGGGGATGTAGAATGCGCCTGTTGGGAAGAGAGAGCCAGAACCACGAGCGCCCCGCGCCGCGGCCCTGAACCCCCGACAGGCCGGATGCGGCGAGGCCTCAGGCCCCGTCCATCCACGCCACCAGCACGTCCATCTGGACCGGAATGTCGAATTCCATCCCGGCATGATTCTCGCGGCACCAGCGGATCCGGCCGGTCAGCGGCGCCAGTCCCTCGACGAACAACGCCACTTCGAGGTCGGTGGTGAGCTTCTCCTCGGTCTCGAACTTGGCGCCGTTGAGCGAGAGGTCGCTCAGCACCACGCCGCATTCGAGATCGTCGGTACACATCGTCGCCGGGCGGCGGATGCGCAGCCTCGGGGTGCGCGCGATGCGGCGATAGGGGCCCATCCGGCTCGCGCCCTTGAGCGCTTCGACCACATCGATGATTTCGGCGAAGGCGATTCCGGCCAGGTCGTCCTGCACCCAGATCACCGTCGCCGCGACCGGGCAGTCGGGCGTAACCTCGACTTCGACTTCGGCCCCGAGATCGATCGGCTGGTAGAGCTTGAGCATCGCGCCCGCGCTCGAAATGTTGCGGATCATGCACAGCCGCTGGTCGTCCGCGGTGACGAGCTTGCCGATCCGCAGCAGCGAGGTGTGCCGTTCCTCCCCGCGCCGTTCGGGCGGGGTCGGGACCACCGTGCTGAATGACACGGCCGTCAGGTCATGCGCTTCGTAATTATCCACTGCACCCCCCTCGTCCGCCCCACGCGGAATCGGCATCCGAGACACCTTTGGAGAATGGCTATTCTGACCTAAGACTATGTCCAGCCCTTCAACGAAAAAGGTTATCGTTGTGGTTAGACAGCGTTGTCACAGAATGCTAATCAGGGTGCAAAGCATGACCGGGAGAGGCAAATGACCGATTTTTCACGCCGCGATATCGGCAAGACGCTGGGCGGAGCCGCCGCTGCCACGCTCATCGGAACTGCGATGCCCGCCGCGGCCAAGCCCGCCGTCCAGGCCCGCGCGCATGATGTCGACACCGGCGACCGGACCTTTCCCGACGATTTCAAATGGGGCTGCGCCACCGCCTCGTATCAGGTCGAAGGCGCCGCGAATGAGGATGGCCGCGGCCCGACCAATTGGGATGTCTTCTCGCACACCCCCGGCAAGGTCCATAATGGCGACACCGGCGATGTCGCGAACGACAGCTATCATCTCTATCCGGAGGACCATCGCCTCCTGAAGAATCTGGGCGTCGATATGTATCGCATGTCGCTCGCGTGGAGCCGTATCTTCCCCGAGGGCCGCGGCAAGCCTAACCAGAAGGGCGTCGATCATTACAAGAAGGTGGTGGACGACCTCCTCGAAAAGGGCATCGCGCCCTATGTCACCATGTTCCACTGGGACTATCCCGCGGCGCTCCCCGGCGGCTGGCAGAACCGCGACACCGCCTATGCCTTCGCCGACTATGCCGGTTACATGGCGGGCCAGTTGGGTGATCGCGTCCAGAATTTCATGACCACCAACGAGATTCGCTGCTTCACCGATCTCAGCCACAAGCAGGGCATCCACGCCCCCGGCCTCAAACTTCCGGATGCAGAGGCCAACCAGGTCCGCCACCATGGCACGCTCGCCCATGGCCTTGCGCTCCAGGCGATGCGCGCCAAGGTGCCGTCGCGGACCCAGATCGGGCTTGCCGAGAACCCGACGATCTTCGTCCCCGTGATGGAGACCGCCGAGCATATCGACGCCGCGCGCCGCGCCACGCGCGAAGTCAACGCGCCCTTCCTGACCGCGATCATGGAAGGCCAATATATCGAGCAGTACCTCCGCGCCGAAGGCGCCAACGCGCCCAAGGTGCAGGACGGCGACATGAAGATCATCGGCGCGCCGGTCGATTTCGTCGGGCTTAACGTCTATAATCCCGGCTATGTCCGCGCCGCCGACAATGCGGCAGGGTATCAGATCATCCCGATGCCCACCTCCTTCCCGCGCATGGCCTCGCCCTGGCTCTATTGCGGGCCAGAAGCGCTCTATTGGGCGGTTCGCCATGTCTGCGACGCCTGGGGCCCCAAGGCAGTCTACATCACCGAAAATGGCTGTTCGGCGGACGACGCGATGGTCGATGGCCGGGTCGACGATACCGATCGCGTCATGTTCCTGCGCAACTACCTCACCAACCTCCACCGCGCCGTGGCCGAAGGCTATCCGGCGGTGGGCTATTTCCTGTGGAGCCTGATGGACAATTTCGAATGGGCCGACGGCTATTCGAAGCGCTTCGGCATCCACTATGTCGACTTCAAGACCCAGAAGCGCACTCCGAAGCTGAGCGCGCAATGGTACAAGGAAATGATCAAGCGCAATCAGGTGATCTGACCAAATAAAACCGGCGCCCCCTTTGCCGTTCTAGGTGACGGCGAAAAGGGGGGCGCCGCGCATGCTGGTGATCGGGACGAACATGGCGGCGATCCGCGCGGCGAACGCCGCGGCGGCCGCGCAGCGTCAGGTCGCGATTTCGATGGAGCGGCTGTCGACCGGCAAGCGCATCAACCGCGCGTCGGACGATCCCGCCGGGTTCGCTATCGCCGACCGGATGGGCGCGCAGATCCGTGGCATGAGCCAGGCGGTGCGCAATGCGCAGGACGGGCTTTCCTTGCTCCAGACCGCCGAGAGTACGCTCGGCGAAACCGTCAACATCATGCAGCGCATCCGCGAGCTCGCGGTCCAGTCGGCGAGCGGCACCTATTCGGACGACGACCGCGCCAATCTTCAGGCCGAAGCCGACGAACTCGCCGAGCAGATCAGCCAGTCGCTGACCAATGCGAAGTTCAACGGCCGCTCGATGTTCGCGCTGGGCGGCAATCCGGCGGTCGACCGCGAGATCCAGGTCGGCGCCTATTCGGGCGAAACGCAGACCATCAGCGGCGGCGCGCTCGATCTCGGCGGCGTGACCGGCGCGGGCGCGCAACCATCGATCTCGATCGCCAGTGCGGACGCTGCCCGCGACGCGATCGCGACGATGGACGATGCGATCAAGGCCGTGAACAGCCGGCGCGCCACGATCGGCGCAAAATCGAGCCGGCTCGAATCAGTGATCAACACACTGACCAACGGCATCGTCAATCTGAGCGAGGCGCGCAGCAGGATCGAAGATGTCGATTACGGCGCCGAGACCATGGCGCTCGCCAAGGCGCAGATCCTGGCGCAGGCCTCGATGGCGATGCTCGCCCAGGCGAACCAGAGCCAGCAACTGATCCTGCAACTGCTCAGGTAAACCAAATTTACGCACCCCGGGTTTTCTGGCAGCGTCGGGGCCGTGGTCCGCACCATCCTCCTCTACGCCGGCGCGCTCGTGGTCGTGGCGCTGTTGCTGCAATGGCTTGAATATGGCCGGGTGATGCGGCTGTTCACCCCTGAATTCTACATCGTCATCATCGCGATCGGGTTCACGATGCTCGGCATCTGGGTCGGCCACGCGCTCACCTCGCGCCGCCCGGCCGCACCGTTCGAGCGCAACACCGCCGCCATCGCCGCGCTCGGCCTCTCCCCACGCGAATGCGAAATCCTCGCCCTGCTCGCCTCGGGCAAGTCGAACCAGGAAATGGCCGACGCGCTCCATATCTCCCCCAACACGGTCAAGACGCACCTTGCCCGCGTCTATGAAAAGCTCGAGGTCCAGCGCCGCGTCCAGGCGATCGAAAAGGCGCGCTTCCTGTCGCTGATCCCGGTGCGGTGATGGCGGTTTCGCGAAAATCACCCATTCGGGCGATAGCCCCGCCGCCCGGCTTCTGCTGAGTTCGCGGCACCAATTTCAGGGGAAAATGCCATGACCTTCACACGCTATTCGCTGCTCTACGGCCTGCTCGCGGGCGCCGTCATCGCCGGGATCATTTCGACGCTGCTCGCCGTTTTCGGCAAGGAGGGTCCGTTCGCGACGCTGTGGTTCGGCTATCTGGTGCAGTTCGTCGGCCTGACCTTCGTCTTCCTGGGCGTGAAGCGCTATCGCGACGTGGAGCGCGGCGGCGTGATCAAATTCCTCCCCCGCGCTGGGGCTGGGCCTCGCGATCGCGCTGACCGCAGCGGTCGCATACGCGCTGGTCTGGGAAATCTATCTCTTCCTGACCGACTACAGCTTCGCCGGCGAATATCTCGCCGCCACGCGCACCAAGCTCGAAACCGCACACACTCCGCCCGCCGAGATCGCCAAACAAATGGCCGAGATGAAGGCGATGTTCGACGATTATGCGAACCCGCTGGTCCGCATCCCGATGACGATGGTGGAGCTGATCGTGCCGCTGGGGATCCTGATGCCCTTCATCTCGGCAGGGCTGCTCTGCTTCCCGAAAATCCTGCCCGCGCGCTGACGCAACATCGGCCGCTCTATCCAATTTCACCGTCATGCTGAACTCGTTTCAGGGTGACGGAATATGGCAATGCCTTACCCGTCGCCCAAACGCTCGATATCCGCGCCGACGCCCTGGAGCTTCTCCTCCAGCCGCTCGTAACCTCGGTCGAGATGATAGACCCGGTTGACCTCGGTCTCTCCCTCGGCCGCGAGCCCTGCGATGATCAGGCTCATCGATGCGCGCAGATCGGTCGCCATCACCGGCGCGCCGACGAGGCTGGCATTGCCGTGAACCACCGCAGTGCGCCCGCGCACATCGATATGCGCGCCCATCCGCGCCAGCTCGGGCACGTGCATGTAGCGATTCTCGAAGATCGTCTCGGTCAGAACGCTCGCGCCATCGGCCTTGAGCAGCATCGCCATGAATTGCGCCTGCATATCGGTCGCGAAGCCCGGGAAAGGCGCGGTCGACAGCGTCAGCGGCTTGAGCGGGCCGTTCGCCGCGATCCGGACGGCGTCCTTCTTTTCCTCGACGGTCACGCCGGCTTCGACCAGTGCGTCGAGCGTCGCGCGCATGTCCGCCGCCGACGCCCCCACCAGATCCAGATCGCCCCCGGTGATCGCCGCCGCGCAGGCATAGCTGCCCGCTTCGATCCGGTCGGGCATCACCCGGTACATCGCGCCGTGCAGCCGATCGCGGCCTTCGATCTCCAGCGTCTCGGTGCCGATCCCCGAGATCGACGCGCCCATCGCGACCAGCAAATTGCACAGATCGACGATCTCGGGCTCGCGCGCGGCGTTTTCCAGGATCGTGCCGCCCTTGGCGGTCACTGCCGCCATCAGCACATTCTCGGTCGCGCCGACCGACACCACCGGGAAGCGGAACGTACCGCCGCTCAGCCGCCCGCCCGGAGCGCTTGCCTTCACATAGCCTGCGGCGATCTCGATCTCCGCGCCGATCGCTTCCAATGCCTTGAGGTGCAAATCGATCGGCCGGTTGCCGATCGCGCAGCCGCCGGGCAGCGACACCGTCGCCTCGCCCATCCGGCCGACCAGCGGCCCCAGCACGAGGATCGACGCGCGCATTTTCCGCACGATGTCATAGGGCGCGACGCTCGAGGTCAGCTGCTGCCCGCGCATCGTCATCACGCGCCCAAAATCGCTCGGCCGCCCGCCTTCGATCGTGGTCGAGACTCCGAACTGGTTCAGTAGATGTCCGAAGCTGTCAACGTCGGCCAAACGTGGCAGATTCCGCAGGGTTAGCGGCTCGTCGGTCAGCAGCGCGCAGGGCATCAGGGTGAGCGCGGAGTTCTTCGCGCCCGAGATGGCGATGCGGCCCGACAGCCGGTTTCCGCCGCGGATGAGGATACGGTCCATCGAAGGGCTATTAGCCCCTCGCCGCGCGCGCGCAAGACCAGCCGTCCGACCAGCCGTAACGGGTATGGTTGATCGACTTTAATGCAATGATTTCACGGCCCTGCTTTGCATGGGCAGTGGGGGGAAGCGGATCGCGTGGCAGGTAGTTGTTTCGCTGATGTGTTGAGTGAACTCGTCGACCTGACGCAGGGGGAACGAAAAGCGCTCGAAAATCTGGAAGAACGCCAGCGGCATGTGCGCCGCGGGGCGATCCTTCAGCGTGAGAATGAGACGCGCGGCGAGCTCTACATCCTCCGCAAGGGGTTGATGATGAGCTATGTGCTGCTCGACGATGGCAGCCGCCAGATCCTGCGCTTCCTCTTCCCCGGCGACATGCTCGGCGTGTCCGGAGTGATCTATCGCGAGGCCCCCGAAACCTTGTGCGCATTGTCGGACTGCGTGGTCAGCCCATTCGAGCGCAGCCAGCTCGCCGCGCTGATCACCAGCCATGCGCGGCTCTCGGCGATGATCCTCGTCTATTGCCAGATCGAGCGCGTCGCGCTGACCGACCGGCTCGCGGCGCTCGGCCGCACGAGCGCCAAGGCGCGCGTCGCGGCGCTGCTGCTCGAACTGCGCAACCGGCTGCGCGCGACCGACAAGTCGATCTCGAACGCCTTTTCGCTGGGGCTGACTCAGGAAGAAGTCGGTGACGCCACTGGCCTGACCGCGGTCCATGTCAACCGGATGCTGCGCCAGCTCGAGGAAGAAGGCATGATCGCGCGCGAGAACGGCCGCGTGACGCTGGTGGACGAATCCTCGCTCAGCCGCGCTGCGAATTATGTGAACCGCTTCGAGAGGCTCGACCTGAGCTGGCTGCCGAAGCCGTGATTTCGTTGGCGGGGAGGATTCTTCCTCTCCAACTCCCATCGCATCCAGGCCTTGAGCCGGGGTCCCGCTTCTTTTCGAGCGGGGTGGAAGCGGGACCCCGGATTAAATCCGGGGTGACGAAGAAGAACTAGGCCTTCTCCAGCGTGCATTGCAGCGGATGCTGATTCTGCCGGGCGAAGTCGGTGACCTGCGTCACCTTGGTCTCGGCGACTTCATAGCTGAACACGCCGCACACCCCCACACCGCGCTGATGGACGTGGAGCATTACCTGGGTCGCTTCCTCCATCGTCATCTTGAAGAAGCGCTGGAGGACGAGGACGACGAACTCCATCGGTGTGTAATCGTCGTTTAGCATCAGCACGCGATAGGGCGTTGGCTTCTTGGTGCGCGTCCGCGTCCGCGTAGCGATGCCGACCGAGGGGTCATCGCCCCCGCCGCCATGATCGTCCTGGTCGCCGTCGCCGGCCATATGAATTGTGATGGGAGGAGTCACGGATATGAAAATATGTCGCGACCGGTGGAGAGGCAAGGCCGTAGCGCCGCGATAGACCCTGATTCTGGACTGGATGCGTCAAAAAAACACGCTGTCATGCTGAACTTGTTTCAGCATCCATCGCGCAACAGGCGACAGTTTCGCCCGTGGAGGGCTGGATCCTGAAACAAGTTCAGGATGACGGATGACATGAGGCGGGGATCGCCAAAACACAGAAAAGGGGCGCCCGCTTCGCAGCGGACGCCCCCATCTACGCTTGTACTCTAATCGCTTACGCGGCCAGCTTGGCTTTTTCGGCGGCAAGCGCGACGCGGCTCGACAGCGGCTGGGCGGCGTCGCCGGCCAGCTTGATCAGCGCTTCGGTGTTCTTCGACGCTTCGGCGACATACGAGTCGAACGAGGTGCGGAAGAAATCGCTCTGCAGCTTGAACAGCTCGGTCGGCGACTTGACGGCCGACATGCTCTTCAGCGTGGCGGTCGCGGTCTCGAACGACTTGCGGCTGTAGTCAGCGGCGTCCTGGCCGAACGACTCGAAGCCCTTGGCAGCGATCTTGCCCGATTCGACGACGGCTTCGAGGTTGCCCTTGGCGAACTCGTTTGCCTCGGCGATCAGAACGGTCGACTTCTCGACGGCGGCCTTGGCGCGGTCGTTGAAGTCGGCGAAGAAGGCCTGCGCCTTGGCGACGTTGGTCTCGATGGTTTCCATGATCTTGGCTTCCTTGATGGCGGCGGTCGCGGCCTCGGGGGCGGCGATCGTCTCGGTGACGGTTTCGAGGACCGGCTGAGCGGCCTCAACAATGGCTTCTTCGATAGCGGCTTCGACCGGCTCGACAGTGGCTTCCACTGCGGCGACGGCTTCGGCCGGAACTTCTACTTCCCGCGGCGCTGCTTCGACGGCCGGGACCGGCTCGATCGCGATCGGGGCGACAAGCTCCGCTTCGACGACCGGCGCGGGCTTCTCAGCCGCGATCGCAACAACCTTGGGCTTCGGCGCGGTCTTGGGACGCGCACCGGCCTTCGAACCGGCGGCCTTGACCGTGCCGTTCCTGGGACCCTTGCCTGCCATTGGACTCACCTCAAAATGACGTTGTTGCAATGCAGCATATATGCGCGTGCACTGCACAATGCAAGAGCATTATTGTGCACTGCAACATAAACGTAATTTGAAGCTATTTTAGTGTCTTAGCGCGCCCGGACATAGGTTCCGGGCGCGTCGCCCAGCGCCCCGGATTTACCTTTTCCTGCAACACGAGCGCCCTTGGCAGGCACCTTCTTCGCATCGACCGATTCGATCCACTGGATCCAGTCGGGCCACCAGCTCCCCTTGGTCTCGCTCGCCCCCGCGACGAACTCGGTCAGCGTCCCGGCCTTCTTGTCGTTGGTCCAATATTGATATTTGCCCGACGAAGGCGGGTTCACCACCCCTGCGATATGCCCCGATCCCGCCAGCACGAACTTGAGCGGCCCCTTGAAGTGATGCGTGATCTTCCACACGCTCGCCGCCGGCGCGATATGGTCCTCGCGCCCCGCCTGGACATAAGCGGGCGTCTCCACCACCCCCAGGTCGATCGGCGTCCCATTCACTGACAGCGCGCCCGCCTGCGCCAGCTTATTGTCGCGATACAGGTCGGTCAGATAATCGATATGCCATTTGGCGGGCAGATTGGTGACGTCCGAATTCCAGTGGAGCAGGTCGAACGGCGCGTAATCCTTCCCCATCAGGTAATTCTGCGTGACGTAATTCCAGATCAGGTCGCGCCCGCGCAGCAAGTTGAAGGTCGTCGCCATGAAGCGCCCGTCGAGATAGCCGTCGGTACCCAGCCCGCGGATCATCTCGAGCTGATCGTCGGTGACGAAATTGAGCAATTCGCCCGCTTCGGTGAAATCGACCTGCGCGGTGAAGAAAGTCGCGCTCTTCACCTTCTCCGCCTGCCCCCGCGCGGTCAGCACCGCCAGCGTCGCCGCCAGCGTGGTGCCCGCCACGCAATAGCCGATCGCATGGACAGCCTCGACGTCCAGCATCTCGCGCACGCTGTCGATCGCATCGATCTGGCCCTGCTCGACATAGTCGGACATTACCACGTCCTTGAGCGATGCATCCGCCGATTTCCACGAGACCACGAAGACCGTCAGCCCCTGCTCCACCGCCCAGCGGATGAAGCTCTTCTCGGGCGTCAGATCGAGGATGTAGTAGCGGTTGATCCAGGGCGGAAAGATCACCAGCGGCGTCTTGTAGACGCTCTCGGTCGCAGGCGAATATTGGATCAGCTCGTACAACTCGGTGCGCTTGACCACCTTACCCGGCGTCATCGCCAGGTTTCGCCCCAACTCGAATGCGTCGGGATCGACCTGTGTCATCTGGCCCTTCTGGATATCGGCCATCATGTGCTGGAGACCCTTGAGCAGGCTCTCGCCCTTGGTCTCGATCACCTTGTCGATCACTTCGGGATTGGTCGCCGGGAAATTGGTCGGACTGACCGCGTCGATAAAACCGCGCGTGGCGAAGCGGATCTGCTCCTTCTGCTTGTCGTCCACCCCCTCGATCGCGTCGATGCCTTTCAGCATGTGATCGGCGATCGTGAAATAGCTCTGGCGCAGGAAATCGAACACCGGCTCCTCGCGCCAGGCCGCCGCCTTGAAGCGCTTGTCGCGCGCCTGTTCGGGGGTCTCTTCGAACGGCTTGGCATGGTCGGGATCGAGAAAGCGCTGCCACAAGGTCATCGTGTCCGCCCAGAAATTGGCGGTCGCCGCCATCGCCGCGGCGGGGTCAATCATTGCCGGGAACGCGGCAGGGACCGCAGGCGTCTTGGCCATGGCGTCCATCCCCTGTTCCAGCATCATCTGCTGCGCGCGGCCGAGCACCCAGGTCCAGTGCTGAAGGTCCTCCAGTCTGGGTGTTTCGGGCGCTTCGGGGGGTTCGGTTTGGGCCATTGCGTTCCTCTAACGACTTTTATGCCGCACGTCATTCCAGTGAGCGCGCGAATGGCTTATCAACGCACGGAGTGCAGGTTCGCACCACGCCCTCCAACCCGAGAGAGAGAACGAGGAAATGTCCGAAGACTTCTACCGCATCAAGCGCTTGCCGCCCTACGTCATCGCCGAAGTCAACGGCATGCGGGCAGCGGCCCGTGCGGCGGGAGAGGACATCATCGATCTCGGCATGGGTAATCCCGATCTGCCGCCGCCGCCGCATGTGATCGCCAAGCTCGTCGAAGTCGCGCAAAAGCCCGACGCGCACGGCTATTCGGCGTCGAAGGGCATTCCCGGGCTCCGCAAGGCGCAGGCGAACTATTATGGCCGCCGCTTCGGCGTGGATGTCGATCCCGAAACCGAAGTCGTTGTGACGATGGGATCGAAGGAAGGGCTCGCCAGCCTCGCCACCGCGATCACCGCGCCGGGCGACGTCGTGCTCGCGCCGAACCCGAGCTACCCGATCCACACCTTCGGCTTCATCCTCGCCGGCGCGACGATCCGCGCGGTGCCGACCACGCCGAACGAAGCCTATTTCGAGAGCCTCGAACGCGCGATCGCCTTCACCGTACCGCGCCCTTCGATCCTCGTCGTCAATTACCCGTCGAACCCGACCGCGGAGACGGTGGACCTCGCTTTCTACGAGCGGCTGGTGGCGTGGGCGAAGGAGAACCAGGTCTGGATCATCTCCGACCTTGCCTATTCCGAGCTCTATTATGACGGGAAGCCGACCACCTCGATCCTTCAGGTCAAGGGGGCCAAGGACGTCGCGATCGAATTCACCTCGCTTAGCAAGACCTATTCGATGGCCGGCTGGCGGATCGGCTTCGCGGTCGGCAACAAGAAGCTGATCGCGGCGATGACGCGGGTGAAGTCCTACCTCGATTACGGCGCCTTCACTCCGATCCAGGCCGCCGCCTGCGCCGCGCTCAACGGCCCGCAGGATATCGTGGAGACCAACCGCCAACTCTACCACAAGCGCCGCGACGTGCTGGTCGAGAGTTTCGGTCGCGCCGGCTGGGACATCCCCAGCCCGCCCGCCTCGATGTTCGCCTGGGCGCCCTTGCCGCCAGCGCTCGCGCATCTCGGCAGCCTCGAATTCTCGAAGCAGCTCCTGACTCACGCCAAGGTCGCCGTCGCTCCGGGCGTCGGCTATGGCGAGAATGGCGAAGGCTATATCCGCATCGCGATGGTCGAGAACGAACAGCGGCTGAGGCAGGCCGCACGCAATGTGCGAAAGTATCTCCAGTCGATGGGGGTCAATACGCCTGCCAAGACGGGGTGAGGCTTTATTGGTTTTTTCGCAGGTTTCGCTTGTATGATGTACATCTGCGACTTCGTTGAACGATCAGGTGGCGATTCCGGGCAGCGTCAAGCAAAGGCTCGAAACTCTCGGTGGCCAGGCTACTCCGCAGCCTTGACCTCGGCTTCGTCCTCGCGGGCGGCGTCCTCAGGCAGCGCCCAGTGCAGGTCGCCCTTGGTCAGCGCCCGCCCGTCGTGGCTGAGCACTTCGACCGCCCGGATCGGCTTGCCGTCGCGCGCATCGACCAGGATCGGCGAGGCAGGCACGCCGGTCTCCCAGCGCTCGCCCCATTGGCGCAGCGCGACCATCGTCGGCAGCAGCGCATAGCCCTTGTCGGTCAGCCGATATTCGATCTTGCGGCGATCGTCCGCGCAGGGAGCGCGTTCGAGAATCCCGTGGCCGACCAGACGCGCGAGCCGGTTCGCCAGGATATTGCGGGCGATGCCGAGCTCCGACTGGAACTCCTCGAAATGGTGCAGCCCGTTGAATGAACCGCGCAGGATCAGAAACGACCAGCGCTCCCCCATGGCTTCGAGCGCCGCCGGAAGGCTGCACAGCGCCTGTAGATCCTCGCGTAACATACCACCCATAACCAAAGACCTTATCGCATTTCAGGATGCAACGGAACCGGGGATGCGGACCCGAAACTTTTTGCGGCGCAGCACCAGTTTCTGCTTGCAACCTACCTTGATGTCAATTAGGTAGTGATTCGCAACCTAGTTGCAACCGAGACTACCCAGGAGGAAGACATGAACCGTATGATTGCCGTCGCGGCAGCGGCCGCGGCAACGCTGGCGCTCGTCCCCGTGTCGGGCTTTGCCCAGACCACGCGCGGCTATTATTCCGCGACCCCGGTGGCGGCTCCGGCCAAGGCGAGCGTCGTGACGCGCAGCACCGTGTGGCATTGCGGCGACGGCAGCTGCGTCGCCAGCAAGGCGACCTCGCGCGACGCCATCATGTGCGAACTGGTCGTCCGCGAAGTCGGCACGCTCACATCGTTCAGCGCCGGCGGCACGGCCTTCGATGCCGACGCCCTTGCCAAGTGCAACGCGCGCGCGAAGTGATTTCCCGCTCTTTTCCTCCCCCGCGGCGCGGGGGAGGAAGGGATTCTGAACGAAATTGTTGCAAGGCAGCAGCCTACGGCCCCATCTAGGCGACATGCTGCGTCAATATCAGCTGGTCGATCGGGTGCTGAGCTACGATCCCGAGGCCGACGAGGCCCTGCTGAACCGCGCCTATGTGTTCTCGGTCAACGCGCATGGCTCGCAGAAGCGCGCCTCCGGCGATCCCTATTTCAGCCATCCGATCGAAGTCGCGGGCATCCTGACCGATCTCCATCTCGACGACGAGACCATCGCCACCGCGATCCTCCACGACACGATCGAGGATACCGTCGCCACGCCGGAAGAGATCGAACGCCTGTTCGGCCCCAATGTCGCGCGCATGGTCGATGGCGTCACCAAGCTTTCCAAAATCGAGGCGCAGAGCGAGAATGAGCGCGCCGCCGAAAATCTCCGCAAGTTCCTGCTCGCCATGTCCGACGATATCCGCGTGCTGCTGGTCAAGCTGGCCGACCGGCTGCACAACATGCGGACGCTCCACTACATCAAGTCCGAGGACAAGCGCCGCCGCATCGCCCGCGAGACGATGGACATCTATGCCCCGCTCGCCGAGCGGATCGGCATGTACGAGTTCATGAAGGAGATGCAGAGCCTCGCCTTCAAGGAGCTCGAACCCGAGGCCTATGAATCGATCACCAAGCGGCTCGACGCGCTCAAGATCGAAGGCGAGGACCGCATCGCCAAGATCGCCTCGGGCCTCAAGCTGCTGCTCAGCCGCAACGGCATCGACGCCGAGATCACCGGCCGCGAGAAACACCCCTATTCGATCTGGAAGAAGATGTCCGAGCGCCACGTCAGCCTCGAACAGCTCAGCGACATCATGGCCTTCCGCGCCACCGTCGCGACCGAGGAGGAATGCTACCGCGCGCTGGGCGTGATTCACCGCCGCTGGCCGATGGTCCCGGGGCGCTTCAAGGATTACATCTCCACGCCGAAGCGCAACGGCTATCGCTCGCTCCACACCAGCATCATCCACGCCGAGAATATGCGCGTCGAGATCCAGATCCGCACGCAGGAGATGCACGCCCAGGCCGAATATGGCCTCGCCGCGCACTGGGCGTACAAGCAGGATTCGGTGCGCCCCGATACGCAGGTCAGCTGGATCCGCGACCTTGTCGAGATTCTCGACCATGCCGACAGCCCCGAGGAGCTGCTCGAACATACCCGGATGGCGATGTACCAGGATCGCATCTTCGCCTTCTCTCCCAAGGGCGAGCTGATCCAGCTCCCCAAGGGCGCGACTCCGATCGACTTCGCCTATGAAGTCCATTCGAACCTCGGCGATCAGGCGGTCGGCGCGAAGATCAACGGCCGCGTCGTCCCGCTGCGCACCGAGATCGCACAGGGCGACCAGGTGGCGATCCTGCGCTCAAAGGCACAGGAGCCGCAGGCCAATTGGCTCAACTTCGCCGTCACCGGCAAGGCGCGCGCGGCGATCCGGAGGCATATCCGCCACAAGGAACGGCTCGAAATGGTCGCGCTGGGGCGCAAGCTCTATGACGAGATTCTGCTCCGCCTGCCCACCCCCGCCGGCGAGAGCGCGCTCAAGGACGCGCTCGTGCGGCTCAAGCTTGCCGACGAAGACTCGCTGATGGACGCGATCGCCCGGCGCAAGCTCACCGACGCGCAAGTGATGGAGGCGGTCATGCCCGGCTCGGCCACCGGCGAGGAACAGACTCACCCGCCCCAGCTCCACGCGATCGACATCAAGGGCCTCACCCCCGGCGTGGCCTTCACGCTTTCGGAGGATTGCCGCCCCGTCCCCGGCGACCGCATCGTCGGCGTCCGCCGCCCCGGCGAGCCGATCGAAGTCCATGCGATCACCTGCGCGCATCTCTCCGACGACGAGGATTGGGTGGACCTGACCTGGGGCGACAAGGCCGAGGGCGGCGTCGCCCGCATCGCGGTCACGCTCAAGAACGAACCCGGCGCGCTAGGCGCGGTCGCCACGCTGATGGGCCAGCACAAGGCCAACATCCTCGGGCTCAGGCTCGATAACCGCGACACGACGTTCCACCTGAACACGATCGACGTCGAGGTCCGCAACGCCGCGCACCTGATGAAGCTCCTCGCGGCGCTCAGGGCGGCGGATGCGGTGAGTTCGGCGGAGCGGGTTTAGGGGGAGGCGTATTCGGTTGCAGAGACGAGTCGCCCGCGCGGAACGCTACTCTGTGTCTATCGACTTATTGTAGCGCCAACCTAGATTTCTCCGCGATGGACGACCTGCTTGCAACATTCTCCCGGAATCTGAAGGCGCTTCGGCTTGAGAAGGGCCTGGAGCTTGACCCTCGCTGCGAGGTGGGCTCCGCAGCGAGCGCATCTGTCGCCAGAGTCTGTTTCAGCGAGCTAAATACAACATGCCGGCAGTCAAAATCCCCGGCTCCTCGGGAAAGGCCCTGCCTCTACTGGCCCCTACCCCGTCTCCACCCGCGTAATCGTTGCCAGCAGCGCCACCAGCTCGGCCTGGCGGTGGCACCCCGTTTTCTCCAGCACCCGGCGCAAATACGACCGCGCCGTCTCGATCGTGATCGAGCCCGCCGCCGCGATCTCCTCGAGCGATTGCCCTGCGGCAAGGCCTGACGCGACGCGCGCTTCCGACGCGGTCAGATCGAACAGCGAGCGCATCAGCGCCGCCGATGGCGACCGGGTCGCGCCGAGCGGAGTGAGCAGGACGATCGCGTAGCTGCTCGCGAAGATGTCATGCGCCGATCGCCGGATCGGGACGATATGCGCGACAAGCGCGGGGTTATTTTGTGCATCGCGTACCGGGAAGCTCTGCGGGGCGGGTCCGCTGGTGCCGAGCGCCGCGAGCGCGGCGGCGAGCATCTCGGCCGCGCGCTTGTCGGTCAGCACCAGCCGGTTGTTCGCGCCCCATTTGACAAGATCGCCTAGCGTCTCGCTCTGCGCATTGGCCTCGATCACCGCGCCGGTTTCGTCGATCAGCAACGCGGGCAATTGCAGCGCGGTCAGCGCTTCGGTCGCGCCCATGGCGCGTTGCAGCCCCAATCGCGCGGAGACGAAGGCGCTGCGCGCCAGGTGCGGCCGGAATGCGTTCAACTGCTCCACATGCTCACGCTCGATGGGGCCGCGACCGAACTCGCGCTCGACGCTGATCACGATATTGTCGCCGGTCGGCATGCGCAGCCCGGTCCCGGCGGACCATCCCAAGCCCCGGGGGCGGAAGAAGTCGCGGTAGATCGGGTCGCTGGCGAGATCCTCCTCGCTCCAGAAATCATGCTCGACGAAGAAGGTCGGGTGCGTCTGGCTCATCAGGCAGACGCGGCGGCTGCACCGTTCGAACCAACCCGTGGCGACATATTCCTGGAACACGTCGCGGACCATGTCCGATGCGGTCCAGTGCAGCGACTTGTGCGCCGAGAAAAGCAATCCGCCGCGCGAGCCGGACAGCGTCGCGAGATCGTCGAGCACCCCGGGCCACAGTTCCGGCATGACCGAGCATTCGTAGATACGGTCGATCAATTCTGCCTGCATGCGCATGCGCTCCGCCGCGAACCACCGCACCGGTGTCGCACGGTTACCAGCCTTTTGAAATCCAGGATTCCGCCGCCCCATTCCGGCCGCCCCCACTTCAGGCGACAGAGTGTCCGCCCTCAGTGCTTCACCAGCGTGCCCTATTCCCCTTGAGGCGCTTGACTTACTCTGCAATACAGAGTTACTGCTCTGTCATACAGAGTAAATGGAGGCGGAAGGTGAAAGGCGCTGTTCTTCTGACCCTTGCGGCGGGATTGCTCGCATCGCCGAGCCAGTTCGCCGGGGTCGCGGCAATGCAGACGCCCGCAATCCCCTCCGGAAGCCCTATTCGGGAGAATGGCCTTGTCGGCACCTGGTACCCTCCGGCAAGTGGCAAGCGCGGGCCCGTGATCCTGGTGCTCGGCGGATCGGAAGGCGGCGAGGAAGGCGGCAAGCGCATCGCCCAGGCCTTTGCCCGGGAGGGCTATGGCGTGCTCGCTCTCGCCTATTTCAAGGCCGAGGGACTGCCGCAGCAACTTCAGGAAATCCCGCTCGAATATTTCGACGCCGGAATCGCGTGGCTGGCAAAGCAGCCGCTCACCGACGCGAGCCGGGTCGCCATTTACGGCATCTCCAAGGGCGGCGAGACTGCATTGCTGGTCGCCTCACGCCGTCCCGAGATCAAGGCCGTGATCGCCGCGGTGCCGAGCTCGATGGTGTGGCAGGGAATCAACTTCGCCGATTACACCAGCGTCAAATCGTCGTTCAGCCTGAACGGCCAGCCGGTCGCCTATCTGCCCTACGACATCAGCGCGCCCTTCACCTCGGTATTCGATCTCTACCAGCGCAGCCTGAAGTTCGCCGGGCAGCATCCCGGCGCGGTGATCCCGGTCGAGCGGATCGGAGGCCCGGTGCTGCTGTTCAGCGGCAGGGCCGACACGCTCTGGCCGTCCTCCGCGATGGCGGACCAGGTGATCGCACGGCTCGATGCGAAGCATTTCCGCTACTCGCACCGTCATATCGCCTATCCCGACGCGGGCCATGCCGGCGCGATCCCGCCGGGCGAGGGCGCGCCGCCGCCGACCGGCTACAATGCGCTGGGCGGCACCACCGAAGGTAATGCCGCAGCCCGCGCGGATAGCTGGATCCAGACTCTCGCCTTTCTCAGAACCGCCATCGGGGAGCCCGTGAAATGATCGGACAAGACGACGCCGTCAGCGCACTCGAGTCGATCGAGCGCACCCGCCAGCGCGCCTTCGAGCTGCGCGGCTATGCCCATGCCGGCGATATCGTCATGGGCTGGGGCGTGGTGTGGCTGGTGTGCAACCTGATCACCTATTTCGCCCCGGAGGCGACCTTCGCCTGGCCGGTCGGCATCCCGCTCGCGGTGATCTGGTCGATCTGGCGCGGGCGCGGGCAAGGCAAGGGCGGCTGGCGCGCGCCGGCGACCGCGGGAGCGATCTTCGCGCTGGTCGCGATGGTGATCGCGATCACTCAGGTCGAGACCCCGGCCGAGGCCAACGCGCTGATCACTGCCTTCGTCGCGACCGGCTATGTGATCCAGGGCATCTGGATCGGGCAGCGCTTCGCCTGGATCGGGCTTGCGATCGCGGCGTGCGTCGGCGTCGCCTGGTTCATCGACCGCGAGCATCTCGAGCTGTGGCTGGGCATTGGCGGCGGCGGGGCGCTGATCCTGTCGGGCCTGTGGCTGAAGCGCGCATGAGCCCAAGCACCAACGAGGCGCCCGACGAGATCGTCCACCAGTCGACTCGCCTGCGCATCCTCGCCGCGCTCGACGCCGAACCCGATGGCGCCCCGCTCGACTTCGTCCGGCTGAAGTCGGTAGTCGAAGCGACCGACGGCAATCTCGGCGCGCACCTCGCGACGCTCGAAAAGGCCGGCTATGTCGCGGTCGACAAGCAGCCGGTGGGCAAGCGCACCCGCACCCTGGTGTCAGTCACGGCAGTGGGGCGCAGGGCATTCCTGGGCCATCTCGCCTTCCTCAAATCGATCGTCGACCAGGCGCGGATCGGCGACCGCTAGCCACCTTGTACGGATACTGCGATTCGCTAGTCTCGCCCCTTCACGAGATAAGGGGCTTGCCCGTGGATCGCCGTTCCTTCCTGCATTCGACTGCCGCCGCCACCAGCTTCGCGCTCCTTCCCTATGCCGCCCGCGCCGCGACGGCGGAGGGCAAGGACGCGATGCTGAGCCACTTGTTCGACTCCGCCTTCCGCGCCTCGCTGCGCCGCTCGCCCGAATCGGCGACTCAGCTCGGGCTCGACAAGGGCGCCGACGCCGATCTCAAGCACCAGCTCTCCCCCCGCACCGCCGCCGCGCGCACCGTCAACCTGCGCGATCTGCGCACCAGCATCCAGCTGATCGAGGACATCGGCGCCGACGGCCTCTCGCCCCAATCGCAGCTCGACCGCGAAGTCGTGCTCTATTCGCTCCGCGCGCGCACTGTCGCGCCGGAGAAGTTCAACCTCGACAGCGCCGTCCGGCCCTTCACCATCTTCCAGCAGGGCGGCGCCTATTTCTCGACTCCCGACTTCCTCAATTCAGCCCATACCATCGCCAATGCCGACGATGCCGAGGCCTATCTCGACCGGCTCTCCGCCTTCGCCGCCGTGCTCGACCAGGAGACCCGCGAGCAGGGCGCCGAGGCCGCGCGGGGAGTGGCCGCCCCCGATTTCGCGCTCGACCTGACGCTCGGCCAGATGGCCGCGCTGCGCAGCCCCCCGCCCGAAGCCAACGGCCTCACCACGTCGCTCGTCCGACGCACCGGCCAGATCCCCGGCGACTGGGGCAAGCGCGCCGCGGCGATCGTCTCGAACAGCGTCTATCCCGCGCTCGACCGCCAGATCGCACTGATCCGCAAGCTCCGCGCCAAGGCCCGGACCAGCGCGGGCGTGTGGGACATCCCGCAGGGCGACGCGATCTACGCCGCCGCGCTCGAAGCCTCGACCACCACCAAGTTCACCCCCGCCGAAGTCCATCGGATGGGCCTCGACCAGGTCGCCGAGATCAGCGCCGAGCTCGACACGATCCTCAAGGCGCAGGGCTTCACCACCGGCACCGTCGCCGAACGGCTGACCGCGCTCAACAGCCGCCCCGAACAGCTCTACCCCGACACCGCAGCGGGCCGAACCACGCTGATCGCCGACCTCAACACCGGGCTCGCGCATATCACCGCGATGCTGCCCCGGGCCTTTATCGACCCGACCAAGGCCCCGCTCGAAATCCGCGCGGTGCCGGCCGAAATTCAGGACGGCGCATCGAACGGCTATTACCGCCGCGCCGCGCTCGACGGGTCGCGCCCGGCCATCTACTTCATCAACCTCAAGAGCGTCGGCGACTGGCCCAAATACACCCTGCCCTCGCTAACCTATCATGAGGGGCATCCGGGGCATCACCTCCAGATCTCGACCAGCCAGGAGGCCGGAGGCCCGCTGATCCGCAAGACCAGCTTCTTCGGCGCGTACAGCGAAGGCTGGGCGCTCTATGCCGAGCAGCTCGCCGACGAGCTGGGCGCCTATGCGTCGCCACTGGAACGCGCCGGCTATCTCCAGTCCTTCCTGTTCCGCGCGGCGCGGCTGGTGGTCGATACCGGCATCCACACCAAGCGCTGGAGCCGCGAGCAGGCGACCGATTACATGGTCGCCACGGTCGGCTTCGCCCGCCCCCGCTCGCAGCGCGAAGTCGAGCGCTACTGCACACAACCAGGGCAGGCGTGCAGCTACAAGGTGGGCCATGCGAGCTGGGTGCGGGCGAGGAAGCGGGCGCAGGAAATCGCCGGGGACAAGTTCGACCTCAAGCAATTCCACGAAGTGATCCGCGCCGGCGCGGTGCCGCTGACCATCCTCGAACGGCTGGTGGAGGAGCGAGCACGGGCGGTCTGAGCGGGGTCCTGCGCGACATTGCGAAACGGAAAGTCAGTAAAAGTCAGCCCAAGACGCACGTTTCGGCACGGCTCGAAAGATCCCGGAACTCGCGCCATTTATGACCTTTGCCCGAGGGGGAAATGGCGCATTCCGGCAAGCGGCGGGACGCCCGCGAATGTCGCGGGTGGCGTGGAGGATCGACGAGTCAAAGAGCGGCCGGGAGGTTCCGGACCGGGTGAGTTGAGCAGGCGAAATCCAACATTTCAAGGGGTGGCAGTGGGCACCTCGGTGCCGAAGCCGAGCATGCCGGCAAGCGTCGCGTCAGTACGACGCCACGACCTGCACGACGTCGAAGCCATGATAGGACGTAACGATGCGATCGGTAATTTCCGCAATATAGCCATCCGGCCTCACCAGTATCTGTCGGCCGTCCGGCGCCATTACCTGCGCAGCATTGCCCTGTCGCATCACCTCCAGCAGCCGGCGCCCGTCTTTCAAATGCCGGTCGGGCATTCGATCGCCCGGATGGAAGTCTCCCGATGATGCGCCCAGCGCCAACGGGCTTTGGCGATACCCGACAGAAAGCTGGTTGGTGAGCTCGCCACGCTTGGTCGAGGCGCTTCCGTGCAATGTGCTGGTCAGATTGAGCATCGCGGCAGCAACCGGCAGGCGCTCGGCTTCATAGGTGTCCAGAATCGAATCATCGCCGGTTCGGAGCGCCGAGGCCAGCTTCCACCCGAGATTGAAGGAATCCTGGATTCCCGTGTTGAGTCCCTGCGCACCGGACGGCGGATGGATGTGCGCGGCGTCGCCCGAGAGGAAGACCCGGCCAACGCGATAGCGCTCGACCATGCGCCGCTGGTGCCGGAAGCGGGACTCCCACGCTACGCGCGAAACCCGCTTGCCGCTGGTCCGGAAAATGCCCTTTTCCAGCCCCTCTCTGGCGATCCGTTCCGGAGCCTGCAGCTGAAACAAATTCGAATTCGGGAGCGGGGCCAGTGATCGCGGCCCCCCGCGATGCAGCGGCCACACGTGCCAGAAGGCGCGGTCGAGGCCTTCCACTTCGACGTCGGCCACGATCATGGTCTTGTCATCCAGCGTCTCGCCGACCAGCGACAGTCCGATCGTCTTGCGCGTGGCGCTACGTCCGCCGTCGCACCCGACGACATAAGCATGCCGGGTGGTTTCACCATTGCCGAGAGTGGCGACGACATCGCGCTCGCTCTGTTCCAGCGTTTCGAGCCCGACGCCATATTCGACCCTTCCGCCGAGCGCCTCGACCTGGCGGCGCAGCACCTCCTCGGTGCGCCACTGCATGACCATCACCATGTTGGGATATGGTCGTTCAACGGTTGCCTGATGATGGGTTCCCAGCGATCCCGCCTTCAAGGCGAGGGGACCGAGGTGAATCTTGAGAAACGGATAGAGGGAGCTTTGAGCGAGAATGGTATCGACGATGCCGATCATGCTGAAGATTTCCAGCGTGCGAGGCTGCACGCCCTTGCCGCGAGAACCAGCGAAAGGCCCTGGCGAGACGTCGATCAGCCGGATCGGTATTTTGCGTCGCAGTAACTCAATGGCGAGTGTCAGGCCGGCCGGGCCGGCACCGACGATCAGGACTTCGCTCATCGCGTTCCTCCATCGCTAAGCACTGCGCATCGAGATACATGGAATCGGATGCGCCCTTTAACTGGTTTGATCGCCCGAAGGAATTGCGGCTTTCTGGGGTCTGCGACCGGAGTTCTAACGACCGCAACCGGGAGGCAACGCTTTCGGTAAGGATAGCGAGATGCCACGACCAGCAGCCTGAAAACCACCGATCCCCCCATGACTAGTCCGCAAAATCGCGCTAGTCCGCGCGCATGCAACGCCCGAAACTCTCCGTCGTCATCCCCTGCTACAATGAAGAGGCGTGCCTCGAGATGCTGCACGGCCGCGTCTCGGCGGCGGCGCGGGCGGCGGTGGGGGAGAGTTACGAGATCGTCCTCATCAACGACGGCTCGCGCGATGCGAGCTGGGCGATCATGCAGAAGATCTCGACCGCCGATCCGCGGCTTGTCGCCATCAACCTGTCGCGCAACCATGGCCACCAGCTCGCGCTGACCGCCGGGCTGGACCTGTGCGCGGGCGAGGAGATCCTGATCATCGACGCCGACCTGCAGGACCCGCCCGAATTGCTGACCGATATGCGCGCGGCGATGGCCGAGCAGCAGGCCGACGTCGTCTTCGCGGTGCGGCGCAAGCGCGACGGCGAGAGCATCTTCAAGCTGGCCACCGCCGCCGCATTCTACCGCGTGCTCGACCGCGTGACCGACACGCCGATCCCGCTCGATACCGGCGATTTCCGGCTGATGACGCGGCGCGCGCTGGATGCGTTCCTGGCGCTGCCCGAACAGGCGCGCTTCATTCGCGGCATGGTGGCGTGGGTCGGCTTCAAGCAGGTGCCGTTCCTCTATGACCGGCAGGAGCGCCATGCCGGCGAGAGCAAATATCCGCTGAGCAAGATGATCCGCTTCGCGCTGGACGCGGTGACGGGCTTTTCGACCGCGCCGCTTCGCTTCGCCAGCCATGCCGGGCTCGCGCTGACCGGCTTCGCGGTGCTGCTGCTGCTCTATATCGGCTTTGCCTGGCTCACCGGGCGGGCGATCCAGGGCTGGACCTCGCTGATGGTGGTCGTGGTCGTGCTCGGCGCGGTGCAGATGTTCGTGCTGGGGATGATCGGCGAATATCTCGGGCGGCTCTATGTCGAGAGCAAGCGGCGGCCTTTGTACCTGATCGCCGACATCGCCGGGCCGGTGAAGGGCCATGCGCGGCTGGGCTACCGGTTCGAGGACAGTGCCGAGGCGCGGGAGTTCGAGGCGGTGGCGGTGGAGGTTGCCGCGCCCAAGCCGAGGGCGCGGACGAAGGCCAAGGCGTAAGCAGTGCTCCTGCGAAAGCAGGAGCACAAGAAGCTAGCGGATCAGCACGCCGTCGAGCGCTTTCGTGAACGCGCCGGGGGATTCGATGTGCGGGATATGGCCCGTGCCCGGTAGCCGGACGAACTGCTTCGGACGCAGGATGCGGGCGAGGTTTTCGCCCTGCGCGATCGGGGTCACGGTATCGGTCTCGCCCCAGATGATCGCGACCGGCATGCGGATCTTGGCAAGTTCGGCGCTGCGCCAGCTCAGGCCGCCGTCGTTGGTCGCGAACAGCGAGGGCAGCCAGGCGGCATAGGCGGCGGTGCTGCCCGGGCGGCGCATCGGCTGGCGCAGGGTTGCGAGCCAGGGCGCGGCGGCCTCTTTCCTCGAGATGAAGCTGCGCATCAGCGGGCCGATCGCCCAGGGATTGGTGACCGAGATGGCGGTCAGCGGGCGCGCGACCAGCCCCGAGCCGAGCAGCCCGGGCGATGCGGGCGGCCCCTTCGGGTCGAGCGTGCCGAGCGCCGCATCGACCAGCACCAGCTGGCTGACCTGTTCGGGATT
>Ga0164241_10001586_pt1 | contig 27330 bp, 23 predicted proteins | sample OricomyardsoilBY_FD_108780 | JGI IMG/M metagenome (GOLD analysis project Ga0164241, IMG submission 108780) | Backyard soil microbial communities from Emeryville, California, USA - Original compost - Back yard soil (BY) | ecosystem: Environmental > Terrestrial > Soil > Unclassified | place: USA... | reverse complement strand
GGCGGAGCCTGCCGGTGACTCTGCTACTCGGTTCGTGGGCTTGGTCCCACCGAAGCCCGGCCCGAGCATTCGGCTCGGCGATGGCCCTGCTGACCTTGCTGATCGGTGCCAATCTGGGCGCGCATCCGCAGCTGGCACCCCTTGGCGCGGTGTTCGGCCTCGTGATCCTCGGCTTCCTGTTCCGCGGCCTTCTAGCGGCGATTAGGGAATTTTCCACGCAACGAAAGCGTGGGAACGACCGATAGGGCACCACCTCGCCTTGGACGGCCAACGACAAGGTTGGTCGCAAGCCGCACGCGCGAAAGCTGAGACGCCCGCAATCACGGCCGTCGTGAGCGAACGCGTCGAATGAAGCGTAGCCGGCCCCAGCGCCGCACAATTCAGTGCCGACGCCCGCAGCCGGGGGGAGGCCGCAGACGCCAGCGAGAGGCGACGTATCAGGCCCGCGGCCCCACCGCAATCGCGGCGGAGCACAGGCCCAGCACAGGCCTTGATGCCAAATCGACGGAGGTTTCGCTTTTCACGCACGAAGCTTTTTCGGCTGACCGAAGAGGCTTTGATGAAAAAGGCGCACTCCGTTCCTCGGTACCTAGCCCCCGTCCTCGGCACCCTGCTAGCGCTCACCGGCTGCGGTGACGACGGCAAGCCCAAAGGCCAGTCCGATGCCGGCCCTACGGCGGGCGAGACCGACTGTGGCGACGGCGCCGACAACGACGGCGACGGCTTTGCCGATTGCGACGACCTGGACTGCCGCATCACCAGCAAGAGCTGCGATCTCGCACCGAAGCTCGACCGCACGGTGCCCACCACGGTTTGGGAGGCCGCGCAGTTCTTGTTCACTGGGAAGGACCCGGTGCAGAAGAAGACGAGTGCCAAAGCCTTCAGCCGCAAGCGCATCGCCATCTTGCGCGGCAAGGTCGTCGACCACGCGGGCGAGCCGCTGGCGGGCGTACGCGTCAGCGTCGCCGCTCATGACGAGTGGGGCTACACCGTTTCGCGCCCCGACGGCTTGTTCGACTTGGCCATCAACGGCGGTTCGCAGCTCCTAGTCCAATTCTCGCGCGACGGGCTGCTTTCGGCCGAGCGCGGCATCCAAGCTGCCTGGCGCAGCTACGAAGCCGTGCCCGAGGTTGGCATGATCGCGGCTGGCCAAGCCGTGACCAAGATCGCAGCCAACGCGGACCATGAGCAAGTCGCCGAGGGCGACGTGATCGAAGACCCATTGGGGCGCCGGCAGCCCGTCGTGGTCTTCGTCAAGGACACGAAGGCCAAAGCAAAACTCCCCGATGGCACTGAAGAAGAGCTGAAAGAGCTGCACGTCCGCCTCGCCGAGTATCCGCTCGAGCTGCCGTCCGCCGACACCATCGACGAGCCTTCGCGTTTCGCACCGGGCACCTCGCCGCACCCTGGCAGCCTCAGCTGGGGCGTCGAAGCCACGATCGACGAAGCGCAGGCGCTCGGCGCGACGACGGTGGAGTTCTCAACGCCGGCCTCGGTCTTGGTCGAAAACTTCCTTGGCCTCCCGGTCGGCAGCCCCATCCCGATGGGCTATTACCAGCGCGGCAAGGGCCACTGGCAAGAGGAGCAGGCCGGTCGCGTCATCGAGATTGTCGGGGTGACCGATGAAGAGGCAGACGTGGATGTCGACGGTGACGGCGAAGCGGACGACGAAGACGTGCTGCGCAAGCTACACATCCTGCACGGCACGCGGCGCGAACTCGCCCGGCGCTACGAGCCCGGCGCCAAGGTCTGGCACATTCCGGTCGAGCACTTCTCGCCGCAGTTTGCGGATTTTCCGACGGCGAGTCCACTGACCGCCGAGGCTCCCACCGTGAACGACGCCACGGTGCGGCCCATCGATGAGCCGACCCGTCACGGCTCGCTTCTGGTCGAACGCCAGTCCCTCGGACAAGCCTTCGGCCTCGGTCTCGCGGGTACGCCCTTCTCGCTCCGCTACCAATCCGACCGCACCATCGAGTACCGAAAGGGCTTTCAGATCGATTTTCCCGTCATCGGCAAGGACGTTCCCGAGGGTCTCAAGACCGTTACCGTGAAGGTGCGCATCGCTGGGCAAACCTTGCGCCAAACCTTCGAGCCCAAGGCCGGCAAGCACGCCGTGCTCGATTGGGACGGGAAGGATGCCTTCGGCCGCTTCGTCCAGGGCCAGCAGCGCGCCCGTGTCACCCTCAGCTACATCTACGATGGCGAGCTACGGCCCGCTGAGACGTTTGGGGCGACGTCCAAGGTCAAGGTGAGCAGCAGCACCGCCGACGACGGCACGGTTTCGGTCGACGCCGCGCTCAGCAAACGCTTTTCGATCACCGTAGGCACGTGGGACGCGGGCGGTTACGAGCTTGGCGGCCTCGGCCTCGACGTACTCCACGCGTTCGACCCCGGCACCGGCAAAATCTACTTCGGCTCAGGCGACGACCGCTCAGCCGAAAACGTCGCGCTCGTCACCACGCGCCCCGCGGGCGACGCCGAGCTTGGCACGCCCGATGGCGTGTTCGCGGCACCGGACGGCAGCGTGATCGTCACTGAAGACGACGAAAAACGCGGCGATCTCGGCGCGCTACTGCGCATTGCTCCTGACGGCACGGTCTCGCCGCTCGCCGGCCCAGGCGCACCAGGCGACGCCGCAGATCTGGTCATCGGCTCTGCCCAAGGCGTCGCCATGAGGAGCGACGGCTCGATCGTGTTCGCGGACTTCTTCCTCGATGCGGTCCGCGAAATCGCGCCAGACGGCTCGGTGCGGACGCTCGTCGGCTCAGCCAGCGACGACCAAGGCACTCCTGAAATCAAAGCGTCGCTCACCAGCCTCGATGGCATCGCGCTCGGCCTTCGCGAAGAGCTGTACATCATCGACGGCAGCGACGTGCTGAAGCTCGAAGGCGGGCAGCTCACGCGCTTCGCCGGGACGGGCGACGGACCCAGTAACAAGGACGTGCTCGACACCGAGAACGCCCCCGCCGATACCGTCGCGCTCGACGTGCCGAGCGGTGTCGCGGTCGGCCCCGACGGCAGCGTCTTCATCAGCGAGCGCGACGGCGCCCGCGTGCGCGTCGTGACCCCGGATGGCTTCATTCGCACCCTTGCTGGCACAGGCGTCGCTGGCTTTTCGGGCGACGGCCAGCGCGCCACCGCGGCGCAGCTTTCCGACCCGCGCGGCCTCGCGCTCGGGCCCGACGGCTCACTCTACATCGCCGACCAAAAGAACAACCGCATCCGCCGCGTCACCCCCGATGGCTTCATTCAAACCGTGGTCGGCGGCGGTAACGCCGAGCTGCGCGACGGGCAGCTCCCCACCCAGATCAAGCTCGACAAACCCGACGGCATCGCCTTCAGCCAAGACGGCGCGCTGTACGTCGCGACAGGCTCGACCGTGTACAAGATCGCTCCGGGCCTGACCGAGCTTGCCGAAACCGACAAGCCCATCGATTCGCTGATTCCGTCGCAAGACGGCCACACGCTCTACCGCTTCGACGCGCGTGGCAAACACAAGGAAACCATCAACGCCGTCACGGGCGTGACGGAGCTGACCTTCGGTTACGACGACGCGGGGCTGCTCGGGACGATCCAGGATAAAAACGGCCTCACCACCACCATCACGCGCGACGAGGACGGCGTACCCGGCATCATCACGGGACCTTTCGGACAACGCACCAACCTCGGCATCTTCGACGGCCAACTGAAGAGCATCACCGACCCGCTCGATCGCGTCGTCAACCTCGAATACAGCGACGAGGGGCTCTTGACCAAGGTCGTTTCGCCAGAAGGCGCGGAGCGGAAGTTTACCTACACCGAGGATGGCTTGGGGTTGCTCGACAGCATCGCCGAGCCGAGCGGATTCTTCGAGCAGTTCAGCAAGAAGGACGACTCCAACGACCGCGGGCTCAAAATCCAAGGTTCAGGCGGCCTCGTCGAGTACACGACCACCCAGCTCAACGGTTCGATCGACCGCAGCGTCAAAGCTGCGGACGGCACCGTGACCCGCATCTCCGATCAAGTCACGGTCGTGCCCGAGGTCTCCGCTGATGGCACGCGCAGCGTTACCTTTTTCAATACGAACACGGGGTTTGGATCCCAGGTGCTGACGCCCTCCAGCTCGCAGCTCACGACTCCGAGCGGCAAAGTGCTCGAGACGACGTTCGTGGAAGAAAAGCGCTTCGACGACCCCCAGAATCTGCTGAGCGCGACAGAATGGCAAAACGCCGTACTCACCAATGGTCGCACCTCCGAGAGCTCGTACGATCGAAAAAACAGGACGATTCGCACCAAGTCGCCGCTCGGTCGCGTGAGCACCAGTGCGCTGGACCAGCTCGGTCGCCAGACGGATGCCGAGGCGCCCGGCTTCGGCATCACGCACGTGGACTATGACAAGTCGGGGCGTGTCCTGAGCGTGACGCGCACCGCGGGCAAAGAAGTTCGCACGCAAACCTATGGCTACGACAACAGCGACGGCTTCTTGCGCCAGGTCACCGACGCTCTCAACCAGACCACGAAGTACGAGCCTGATTTAGTTGGCCGAATGCTCGGCGTCACCGACCCAAGCGGCGCCACCGTCTCCCAGCTGTTCGATGGCGACAACCGACTGAAGCTCGTCACGCTGCCCGACAACAAGCAGCACTTCTTCGACTACAAAGGCACCTCGAGCCTGCTCGAGCTCGTGACGCCGCCGCCCGTGAGCGGACCCAGCCCCACCGACTTGCCCATCGGCAACGTCCGCCACACGTACAACAAGAGCGATCAGCCGACCCTCATCGAGCGCGCCGACGGTACCAACCTAGAATTTGCCTACGACTCGAGCAAGCGCCTCAAAGCCCTCAAGACGTCCGGCATTGCGCTCACCTACGGCTATGACGACGCCGGGCGCGCCACCACCATCAGCCGCTCCGACGGCCCCACCGTGCAGCTCGGCTTCGACGGACCGCTGCTCACCAGCTCCGAATGGTCCGGTCCCGTCGAAGGCAAGCTCACCGCCGACTACGACGAAGACTTCCGGCTCGCGCAGCTCACCGTCAACGACGCGAGCACCGTGTCCTTCAAGTATGACGACGATGGCGCCGTCATCAGCGCCAGCGGCAACCAGCAGACGCTCAGCATCGACCATGACCCGGACTCCGGACTCGTCACTGGCACGACGCTCGGCAAGGTGGCGACTACAAACGCCTTCAACGGATTCGGTGAGCTGGCAGCGCTGACCGCCAATTTCCAAGGCAAGGATGCATTCTCGCAGACCATCGAGCGAGACGAGTTGGGTCGAATCAAGACCCTGGTCGAGGTAGCGGGCAACGTCACGCGCAACCTGACCTACACCTATGACACGGCCGGCCACCTCTCCACGGTCGATCGCGACGGCGCCACCACCCAGTACGCTTATGACGACAACGGCAACCGCACCTCCGTCAGCGTTGACGGCAACCAAATCGCCGCAGCCGCGTACGACGCCCAAGATCGCATCCAAACGTTTGGCGACATGTCCTTCGAGCAGACCGAAAACGGCGACCTACTCCGCCGCACCCAGGGAAGCGACGCGCTCGAGCTCACGTATGATGGCCTCGGGAACCTGCTGACCGCCGTCACCGCTACTGCCAAAGCCACCAACACCATCGACTACACCATCGACGGCCTCGGCCGGCGTGTCGGCAAACAAGTCGGGGGCAAATTCGCTCGCGCTTGGCTCTACCGAGATCAGCTCCGGCCCGTGTCCGAGGTCACTGCCGAAGGCGTGTTCTCCCACTTCGTCTTCGCGAGCGGCGCGCCCGGCGCACCTGACTTCATGCTCCGCGCAGGCGTGCCGTTCCGCTTCGTCAAGGACCACCTCGGTTCCGTCCGCTTTGTCGTCAACGCCACCACCGGCGTAGTCGCCCAGGCCCTCGAGTATGACGACTTCGGGCAAGTCACGCGCGACACCCTGCCGGGCTTTCAGCCCTTCGGCTTCGCCGGAGGACTGTACGACTCCGACACGGGGCTCGTGCGCTTCGGAGCGCGCGACTACGACCCGGTGATCGGGCGCTGGGCCGCGAAGGACCCAATCGGGTTCGGAGGGTCGAGGAACCTCTACGCTTACTGCGGGGACGATCCCATCAACCGCATTGACCCTGATGGCAAGCGGCCGCTGTCTAAGCGTGAAGCCGCATTTCTCGAAGGCTACTTTGGTTCCTCGCTCGACACCTCCGTTATCGATCTTGGCTATTCGCTTGGCGAACGATCATGGTCACCGTACGGGAATCGCATTAGCCTCGAGAAGGACTTGTGGAAGCATGGACAAGTAAACCTGAGCGATCCCTATGCCGCGTCGGTATTCGCGCATGAAGCGCTGCACGTGTGGCAGAGGCAGAACGGTCGCTGGGTCACTACGGAAGGAGGGTTCCTGCAGGGCCTATACTCCGCAGGAATTTTCGATCCCTATTCGTACACGCGCTCGATCCGCGCCGACGACATCATGTTAAAGCAGTTCCTGAACGGAAACGTCGAACAACAAGGGCAGATGTTTCAGGACTACGTGTACGGCATCGAAACAGGCGCCAACGTCAGGAAGTACAATCGCATAGCGGACTTCGTTCGAGCCCAGACGATCGGTGAAGTGAACGCATGCTTCGAGTGAACGTTAGTGTCCGCGGCTTGCTGGCGGCGGCCTGGCTCATGGCCCGCGCGGGCAGCCTCCTGGCGGTCGGGCTTGTAGTAGCGAAGTGGTCGACAATCACCGAAAGTCCGCGACACGACGACGCGACGCCACAGCTATCATTCATCTTCTTCGTGGTGCTCCCGCTCGTCGCTTTCGTATTTCTAGGGTTCCTAGGCGATGTCTGGTCGCTGATGCGACGGAGGTCGAAGGGGCAGAGGAGCACCATGCGCGTGATCTTCGCTGTCGTTGGCGCGCTGTTGCTGGGGGCGACCCTCGTACGTTCTCTCGGCTATGCATGACGGAGGAGTGGGCACGACGCCTAGAGTGGGCAGTCGCAACCCAGAGCCCGCCCTCCCAACGCCGCTCGCAACGTTTTCACGCAACCATCGCGCGGCTCCGACCGATGAGTAACCAGATGAACAAGACTGCGTTAAGAGTGACACGGCGATGGTGGGTCCTGCTTTCTGTCTGCGGCGCCCTCGGGTGTGACCGAGCTGCGGACTTCGGCGCGTACATCGGCGGGCATGCCCGCTCCACGCCGTCAGGCTCGGCGTCGAGCACGTCAACCGCAACGATTCAACCCGAGGCCTTGCCGCGACCGGTAGCAGCGACGACGCCGACTCTCGTCAGCGCAACGCCCACCTACCCGGTCGCCTCTGCCGCCTCCGTTCCCGCGGTTCCAGTTGGCGTTGCTGCCGGCTCGTCTAGTCGGAATCGAGGGGCCGCAACCCCACCAGCTGCGAGCGAACCCGTGGCGCACACGGAGCCACCCACCACGAAGGAGGCGGTCGCGAGCGCGAAGCCGAGCGAGACGCCGAGCCCATCAAACCAGAAGGCGGGCGTCGTGCGGAATGCTTCGGTCGGTGGGGCTTCAGTCTTCGGCGGCAACGTGAGCAATGCTGCTCGCGTGATTGCTGGGCTGCGCCCGGCGATACGAAGTTGCTACGCTTCTGACCCTACCAGTGCCGACGGTGGGCTGCGACTGAAGCTCGTACTCAGTTCGAGCGGGGCCGTAACGAGCGTCAGCACCACGCGCAGCGCCGGGACCCACGGCGGGCCTGGTCCCTCGGATCGCGTAGTTGCTTGTACCGCATCGGTTGCGCAGCGCGCCCAGTTCGCGCCGCCCGAGAACGGGACGGCCGAAATCGCGTTACCCATCACCTTCTCGGAACACGAAGCGATGCCACCCAAGCGAACCACCCTGTAGAATCGCCCGCCCGTTCCGGCGTCGGGCTCTTGAATGGGCAGCGGCCCCAGGCCAACGGCGCTTTTGCTCCAAAAGCCGGAATACTGAAGATGTACTCGCCTAGGGTGCCGCTTGCGTCACCCGAACCGTGTTCGATCTGGTCGAGAGTTCCGGCTTCCTCCGATCGCCGCCTAGCAAATGGTTGACACGTTTCGACGCAATCTCCTCTTCATGGCGCTCGGTCCGAAGCCTGCCGCGGCGGCGCAAAGATTCGGGTTCGTTACGCCCGAAGGGTTCGTGTCCTTGAAGGGTGCTGCCCCGGTAACACAGCTTGGTGAGCGCGAAGCCAAATTCCGCGCCGAAGCGTTCGCCGCTGACGCTTACGCTGTCAAGCTAAGGGACGGCGTGGCTGTGGCAATGTTCGTGGCAAAGGTGACGTACGGCCCGGCCCCGGTCACAACCTGGAAAGAGTACCTGGAGCGGAGCCTTGACGGGACGGCGTTCGCCAACGACGCCACGGTTCTGTCCGCGCATCCAATCTCGATGGGTGGAGTCCAATGCGCCTTCGCCGACGTGGAGCGCGTCACTAACGGTGCCGCGTTTCGTGAACGCTACTACGCAATCCCTGGCGGCGATCACTGGGCATTCGTGAAGCTGCTCGCGCGAGCGGACGACTTTGGGGCTGCCTCAGGAAGCGTTGAGGAGGCGGTGAAGGCCATCACGGGTATTTCGCCGAATGCAGAAGAGGATCCGGGCAGTCGCGAAAGGGGGCGCGGGAACTTGTTTATCATCGGAGCGTCAACCCTTGCCGCCGCGCTTTTCTGGGAATGGGTCAGGCGCTCACTAAGGAAACGGCGCAGCGCCAAGCGCGAGAGGCCGGAGCGCACCCCGCCTGTCCTGTGAAACTCTGCGGGCTTTGCGCGCTCATCGCCTACCCCACTTCTCGCCGTAGCTCGGAGGCGACGCGATCGGCACCGGTGGCTTCGCCAAGCGCGTGGCGATGAACGTGCTCGAGTCCCCGCGCGCAATCCGTAAGGTCCCCTTCAGACGGCCGTCCTTGGCAAGCACGACGCGGCCCGAGCCAGAGACCTGGTCGTACTCCCACGCTCCGTGCCAGGTGAACGATACGCCCGACTTGGTTGCCCGATGCGTCACGTAGGCGAGCAGGCAGTGCATCCGGAGCCGGTCGTCCGTCCCCGTCACCGAGAGGAGGGCGGGGCCGAGCGAGTCGAGGTGCTTCGTGGCCCATCGCGAGGTCTCCACGATCCGCCACCAACCTCGGTACGGGACCGGGATCGTCTCGTCGTCGTCCATCGGCGCGCGTTGATGCCGACAGCCTCATAGCGACGCTTGGGCGGGCTACGTCGATTTCGCGCACGGGGCGGGTGGGCCTGACCGAACAGGTAAGTGAAGGCGCTGCTCTCAGCGGTGCTCGGAAAGTCGGGTTCCGATGCGCGCAGTTTCGCGGCGTCGAGTTTGGCCCAGGGTTCGTAGGAGTATCATGCGTTCATTTGCTCATTTTCTTTCCATTGCTGGCGTCATTGGGTGCATCGGCGGCTGTGCGAGCCACGCCAGCTCCCCGGGCTCGAGCAGCGAAGCCGGCGCCGGTGGAGCAGCGGCAGCCGAATTTGGGGCCGGTGGCGAGCCGGCTGAGGCAGGCGGCGGCGCGGGCGGTGCTCAAGAGCCGGTGGACTGCACCAAGTGGGGACCGATTGACGAAGACGCGACCTGGGCGCCCATCGCAGAGTGCCCCGACGGCTTCGATGTTCCTTCTTCGGTGACGGTAAGGGGCGCAGGCACCGTCCTCACCATCGAGCCGGGCACGACGCTCAAGTTTGGTGACGAGGCCATGCTCGAGGTGATGACCGGCGCTGCGCTCGCCGCGGCTGGTACCGAGGACGAGCCGATCTTGTTCACCGGCTGGCAACCGTCACCGGGCTCGTGGGGCGGCATCCTGTTTCACAGCAGCGCACTCAGCAACGAGATCAGCCACGCGATCGTGGAGTACGCAGGGTCACCCGACGGCGCGAGCGGCAACGTTACGATGTCCAGCAAAGGCGGCGGTCGCATCAAGTTGACGTCAACCATTCTGCGCCACGGGGCTCGGTTCGGCTTGACCGTCCTCGAAACGGGTGGGCTGGTCGAATTCACAGACAACACGATCACCCAAAACGACGGCGGGGCCATTCGCGTCGAGGTCGCGTCGGTTCATGAGTTGCAGGGCGAAGGCAACACCATCGTCGACAATGGTAAGGACAACCAGGTATCGCTCGAGGGGCTTGCGAGCAACGTCGAAGGTGACGTCACCTGGCCGGCGTTGAGCCCCGCCATCTACCGCGTCAGCTCTACCGGTGGTGGCGCCGTCGACATTACCGTCCGAGGGCATCTCACGATTGGCGCAGGCGCCGTCTTCGAGTTCGTGGGTGGCAGCGGCATCGGGGTCTACGAGGGCGCATCCGGCCTCGCCGCTCTCGGCACCCTGGAGCAGCCCATCATATTTCGGGGCGTCGATGGTACCGGCTGGAGTGGTATCGGCTTTTGCGAAAGCAACTGGTCGGGCAACGCGCTCGAGTTCGTCGAGGTGTACAACGCGCTCGGACCCGTCCCACGCTACGAGCTTTGCGGACCCAGCTCTTCCGGCGTAGGGGTTGGAAACTTGACGGGCACTCGTTCCTACCTGCGAGTAGAGAACGTCAAGTTTTCCGGCCCGAACAACGCGAAGTTCGATGTCGGAGTGACCAAGCCCTCGGTGCTCGAGCAAGTAGGTACCAACACGGGCACGGGCGTCGGCGGCAAGCTGCAGGTCGGTGTCGTCAACTGATCGGGACCACACGAGTTTGAGGGCGTACGCACATCGGCCAAAGTGAACGCATGCTTCGAATGAGCGTTAATGTCCGCGGCTTGCTGGGGGCTGCGTGGCTTACGGCCCGCGCCCTCAGCCTGTTGGCCGTCGCTTTCGTGGTTGCGAGGTGGTCCGCAATCACTCAGGGGCCGCGACATGATGACGCGACCCCGCAACTGTCGTTCATCATCTTCGTGGTGGTACCGCTCGTCGCTTTCGTATTTCTGGGATTCGTGAGCGATGTCTGGGCGCTGTTGCGGCGAAAATCCAAGGGGAAGCGGAGCAGCGTGCGAGCGGTCCTCGCAATGACTAGCGCGCTGTTGTTGGGTGCGACGTTGGTGCGCATCCTCGGGCAGGAGTAGCGCGAGCGCTGACTTGCCGATCTACGCGCCATGACGATAGCGTCGCAGATCCCATGACGATACCCGGCTACTTGCTGTTTCCGGCAACCTGATCACCATGCCGTCGAATCGGTGATCACGGTGCCCCGGCGCACGCCTCCGCTACGCTGATCTGAGTTAGGGTCGGACCACTTCGACGCCTCAAAAGATGATCGGCTCCTCTTCGGTCCCGCTCGCGGAGAGGGCGGCGGTGCCGGAATAGACCGCGATGCCGCTTCCGCCGACGAAACTCAGCGCCGCAGCGTTAAAAGCTCACCCACACTTGCACCCCGCGGCTCTGGGCCACGTCGAGCGGCGCGATGACGAGCCCGGCCTGCTCCGCCTTCCGCTGGGCTTTGGGCCACAGCAAGTAGGTGGCGATCGTCACGGCGCCCAGCGCACCGCTCGCGATGAAGCTTGCATTGCGTAACTTTTGAAACGCGATCGCTTCGTCCACTTTCGAGGAAATTTCCGGGCATTGGCTGGGTACCGCGGGCATCTCGGGGGCGCGGAAGCACACCTGGTTGCCCGGTCCCGAAGCGGGCAGCGTCGCTCGCGCTTCGTCAATCAGTTCGAGGCGGCGGTTGTCGGCCGCCCGCGCGCGCAGCTCGCCATACACGCCGACCCCAAGCGCCACGACGGTAAGTGCGGCGCCACTGATAACCACGACCGTGCGAGCCTCGACACCGCGTCCGCCGTCCCACTGCCGCGCCGAGGCCGCTGGGGGCGCCGGCTTGGCCGCGACCGGGGTCGGAGAGGCCGGTGCCACCAAGGGCGCGGGGACGGAAAGCCGAATCGTCTGCTCCCCTCCAGCTACGACGGACACCTTGATCTCCGGAGAGCTACGAGCAGCGTAGCGCGCAATCAGGGCGTGCTCGCCCGGGTCGAACCAGAACGCTCTGTCGCGGGCCGCGCCGGACTTGGGCGCGTTCGCCACGCTATCGACGAGCACGTCCGCTTCGGGCGGGTCCACCTCGACGCGAACGCGACCGATGTGCTTGCGGCACTCGGCGAGCTGCGCGTTCGCCTCTTCGCGGTCTGCCGCGCCGTGCGCCAGGTTGTATTCCAGATGCTCAGCGGCGTCCCGGTAGAGACCGAGCTGCATTTCCACTTCGGCAAGTGCGGCGGCGATCTCGGTGTGCTGCTCAATTTGCCAGGCTTTGGCAAAGGCGGATCGAGCGCTTTCGAAGTTCTTTTTACGAAATGCCGCGATGCCGTCCCGCATGAGTTCCTTGATGCCCTTCTTTTCAGGGGCGTCGTCTTTGGGAGGTGCAATCGGTTCTTTGGAGTCAATGCCTTGGGCGAGTACGCCTGATGGCAACATCAGGACCACACCGAGGACTAACGCGAACGTTGAGCGGGGAAGCCATGCCCGGCCGAGACTGTTGTTTACAACGTGCATATGTCGTTCAGTTGAGCCGAAGAATCTTGTGCGCGATGCCTACTATGCCGTGGTTCGTGCTCGAGCCGCTCGAGGCCGTGGCTCCGGCGGCTTCAGCCGAGCATGGCCGCGTTTCGCGACAGTCGTTTGCGGAATCAGAGCAAGCGCTGCGACAAACGTTGACGCCGTTAAGAGCGCTAGGACTGACGCGCCCGCCGCGCCGCGATGAAAGGCAAAGTGGTTCACGGTATCGAACATCAGTTGAGCGAAAGAATCTTTTGCGAAACACCGGCAATGCCGTCGTTGGTACCAGGCGCGCCGCCGTTGCCCTTCGTGCCGGCCTTGCCGTTGGTGGTCGTGGTGTCGGCGCTCACGGTTGGGGCCATCCCGCCCTTCCACACGATGCCGACTGAGATGCCGCCGGCTCCGCCGCCGCCCGCGCCGCCGTCGCCACCGAAACCGCCACCGCCACCTCCACAAGAGTTGAGGCTGTCGGCGACGCTACCGCCACCCCCAGCCTCTTTCTGGCCCGGTTGACCCGCTGCACCGGTTCCACCATTGCCAGCGTCCGCAGTTGTAAGCGTTGAACTTTCGAGCGCGACAGGAGAGTTGAGAGCAAGAAGCGCGATGGATCCACCTCCACCCTTGCCTGCTGTTCCACCGTTGCCGCCACAGCCGCCGCAGCCGCCTCCGCCACCGTGGCCCGATGCGTTGAAGCTGGCGCCGCCGCCACCCCCCTGGCCGGGTTGACCGGTGGCGCCGTCGGTGCCCGCGGTGGGCTGCCACGTGGAAGCAGTCGCCGTGCCTAGTGAGGGCGCCCCATTTGCAGGACCACCAGCGCCAGCGTTGGCACCCTTGCTGCCGGAGCCGGTCTTCCCGCCAACACCAATCCCGCAGTCGCCAGCTGCGGGATCGCCACCTGCTCCGCCGCCGTGCTCTGGCTGGCCCTTGGAGCCGTTCTGGCCGCCGGCAACCGGGGTTCCCCCGACTCCGCCGACCGACTGCAAGCCAGCCTGGCACGTGCAGGTCTTGGAATCTCCGCCGGTGCCCGGCGTGACCATGCTCTCGGGGTTACCCTTGAAGGTGGCCTTGTCGGGGTATGTGAAGATCGCGAGCGAACCATTCGCACCCGCACTACCCTTGCCAGCCTTCAAACTTACCGCGCGAAGTGTGACTTTGGGCGAAGCGTTCACAATCGCTACTAGCGCCGTCTCTCCCGCTACTGCGGCGTCACCCACCTCGAAATTCACATGCTCGACGAGGACGTTGTCCACCACACCGGTAATCTTGAGCGCTACGCCTGCTGTCGTGGGCTTAAACAGCGGATTTGCCGCCTCCGCGCTCCAATCCGTGCACTTGAATCCGCCGTAGATGCGTGCACCCACCGTGATGCTCACGTGCTCGTCATACGTCGCGTCGCACACCAGTACGAGCTTCTCACCGGCCGCGACCTCGACCGCCTTGGTGAGCGTCGCGAGCGGCGTGCCCTGCATGCCGTCGTTCGCGTCATCGCCGTCGGGCGACACGAACACCGCAAACTCGTCCGACACGAGGCAAGCCTCCTCGGTCGGGCTTTGGGTGGTGTCGCAACCGCCGCCGCCGGCCTCGCCACCGTTGCCTGTTGAGCCTGCATCGCCGCTGGTGCCGCCCGAGCTTGAGCCCGAAGCGCCGCCTTTGCCTCCCCCCGCGCCGCTCTTGCCGCCGCCGGCATCCTCGCCGCCGACGCCAGCGCCGTTTGCTGAGCCGCTCGAACCAGCCTTGGCGCCCGTGCCATTGCCGCAGAGCCCGTAGTCGCAATCCGTGGGCGAACCGGCGCAGGCGGGCGAGATGAGGGCAATGCCTCCGAGGAAGGCCAGCGAGAGGGTGGTCACACTGCCCAGCAACTTGCTTGATGTCATCAGAACGTTCCTTGAATCAGGAGGCTACCGCCTCCGTTGCCAACCGACGCGCTCACTTGGGGCCCATCATCGGGTTGTCGCGCCCACAGGAAATAGGACCCGACGCTCGCAGCAGCGAGAAGCCCGCCCGCAACGAAAGAAACGGTCGCGGCCGTGTTCGAGCCTTTGCGCTGGTCCTGAAGACTTTTCAGATTGTCGCAGAGGGGCGAGCCGCCACCATTGCCAGGCGTGCACGTGCTGTCGCTCCCAAACGCCGCCTTTGCCGCCGCGAGCTTGTCTTCGCCCTTCGACTTGGCCGAAAGAGCATCGATAGTGAACCCGGTACCGATGCCGAGCGCCACCACCGCCAGACCACCCGTCACGTACGTCGGCAGCCAGTTCGCGCGCGCGTCATCGGACGGCCTGCCGGAGGGCGCGGGCAAAGCGGGGCCAGCCCCTCGGAGTTCCGCCGGAACAATCAGATCGACCGAGTACGCTGAATTCGCCGCAAAAGTCCCGGTCTTTGCCGCGCTCCGGCGCGCATCGACGCGCGCTTCAAAGCTGTGGCTGCCGGGTTCCGTGAAGATGGGAGCGGATGGCGACGGGCGCTCAACCTTCTTGCCATTCATGAACACTTCCGCCGCCGGGTCGTTCACGGTGATGCGTACCTCTGCTACGTGCGCCTTGGCGGCGCGCAGATCCGCTTGGACCCCTTCCAAGGAACGTTCGCTCTCCGCTGGTGCGAAGTTCTCGACCGCAAACACCAGATGCTCGGCTGCATCACGGTACAGCTTCAGCTCGAGCTCGGCCTGGCCGAGCGCGGCCGCGACGTCGTACGTCCGGCGGATGGCCCAAGCGTCAAGCAGCAGCTTCCGCGCTTCGGCGCTCCTGCCTGCGGCAAACGCAGCCGCAGCCTGCCGGAAAAGCGTGCGAGGGTTGTTCGGGTCGGACTGAGCAGAGGCGGGCGCTGGCTGAGCCTTGGCTTGAGCCACGGCGGCTGACGCAAAGGCAACGTTCACGCAAAATGCGGTGAGTCCAAAGAGAGAAGTGCGCAGATGATTCATCGTGGTCCCACGCGAAACGATTTCGGATCCCCGCTCGGTGCGGGCGCTGAGGTCGATAGCGGCGGTGCCTCGGGCAGACCGCTACCTGGCTGAGGTTGAGCGGCAGGAGCCCTCGGCTTGTCTGGGTTAACGACGGCCTGTTTGGGCGAGCCGTTCAAGGGCGCTGCACTCGCTGCCCGCGCAGTAGTCGACCCCGACGGCACCGCATTCGGCTGCAAGCTGACGTCACTCCCCGGCGTCGGCGCAGCGGGGGGAACCGTCGCAGCGACCTTGGAGCGCGGCGGTTCCGTTGCTGGTTGGGCCACCGTCGGTGAGGCCGTTTCCGTGCTCCCGCACCGGAACACGGCGAGCGCGGCCACAACCGCGACTAGCAGCGCTAGCCCGATCGCCACGCTGCGCCGAAAATCCCGCTTCGGAATGTGAAGCTCTTCGGTCGCAAGCGGTGCTGCTGAGTCGACGGTGGCCTCAGCGGCGGCCCCCAGCGGACGGTATCGCCGGTCTTCCGGCGCGTCCGGCAATTCGATGGCGCTGAGCTGCGCGCGCAAGCCGGGCGAGACCGTATGAGCGCCGAAGTGCCACGGATCGATCTTCTTGTCGGGTTCTTTATCGGCGCCAGGGCCGCCGATGTCCGCCGAAGCAGCGTCCTTAGGCGGTCGGGCGCCGTTGGCAGCCCCGCCAGGGATGTCGCGCTTGGTGGGATCTTCGCGAGTCGTGGTCATTCGTTCCACCAGGGCTTGGTTTTTTGGTCGAGGTCCTTCTCGAGCCGGCGCAGTCGCTCGTCCATCTTGTCCGTTGGTCTGGACTTGGGGGCGGGTTTTGCCTTCGAGGCCGAAGATTCGTCGGCGAAGGGTAGGCCAGACCTGACTTCCGACAAAGCGCGCGAAGGCGCTGAGTGTGGCGCTGCGGCGGAGGCGGGCGGAGGGGGCGAAGCGGTACCGACGGGAATCGGCGGGGCGAGGCTTGCTGCAGGCGCTGCCGCCACGACGGCCGCGGGCGGCGCCGTGCTCGGAGCAAGCGGCCCCGCGATCGTTGGCATTGCTGCTGGCGTGAGCGGGCTTGGCTCGGGCGCGCGCGAGCGCGTCATGTAGAAAGCGGCGGCACCGAAGCTCGTGAAGCCGACGACTGCCCCGGCGACGAGGGCATGCTGCAACGTGAAGGAAAGCTTCGCCCTTGGGGTGGGCGCTGGCGTGGATGCCGCCGGTTGGGAAGACTGACGAGTGGCGGGTACTAGAGCGCGCACAACCGGCGAATTCGTCGGCGCAGGGGGGCTTACAGGACTCCTCAGTGGCGATGCCGATGCAGACGCGGGAAGGGGGCGCGGCGAGGGCGGCGACGACTGGGGGGCCGGCGCCCGCCGCGACTGGGGCGAGCCAAGCGGCGCCGTTCGCATCGCTGCCGGCGACGCCCCCATGACGGCTGGCGGCTGGCCCGGATTGGACCAAACCGTGGGACGCTCGGAGGCAGACGGCACCGCTGCGGTCGACACGGGCTCGCGCCGGATGGCGAGCAGATCGGACGCCACGCCTCCGAACGACAAGGGCTGCGGCACGGGCTCGGTATCGTGCGTGTCGACCACACTGGGTGCACCGGGCACGGCAGTGCGCGCGCTGTCTTGTGTCTTCAGCTCGACGCCGGAGCTTGCTTTGGCTGGGCGCGAAAGGTCACGCGACTGAAGCGAGATGCGCCGCTGCCGCGCTTCCGCCGTATAACGCGCGCGGCACTCACGGCACGCCGCCGCCACGTCCGCCATCGTGGCGAAGCGAGCATTGGCCTTCTTGGCCGTGAGGGTGGCGACGAGATCGGCCACGTAGCGCGGGATGCGTGGGTCGAGCTCGTCGAGCGGCGGCAGTGACTCAGTGGCGATAATGCGCGTGTACGAGTACAGGCTAGGCTCGTTCGTGCCCAAGAGTCTCGGCACCGGGTGCTCGCCGAGCAACATCTCGATGAGCATGACACCGAGCGAGTACATGTCGGTGTGCGCAGTGAGCGGCTTCGCGAGCACCTGCTCGGGGCTCATGTAGTAGATGGTGCCGAGCACCATGTCTTTCTGCGTCGCCCATGCCGCGAGATCGGCGACTTTGGCGATGCCGAAGTCGACAAGCTTGGCGTGATTGTCCTTCGTCAAAAACACGTTGTCCGGTTTGACGTCACGGTGAATCACGCCGTGCTCGTGGGCGGCCTGGAGGCCGTCCGCGATCTGCGCCCCCAAGTTGAGCACCTCTTCGATGGCCAAACGCCCCAGCTCGAGGAGCGCATCTCGCAAAGATCGCCCGAACAGGCGCTCCATCACGATGTACAGCTGCCGGTCAGGCGTGATGCCCGCATCGTCGACGGCGACGATGCCTTCGTGTTGAACACGTTTCTGAACCTGCGCCTCGAGCTGACCCCGGCGGAGCATGTCTTCGCTGACACCGCCGTCACGATGCAGAATCTTTAACGCGACTAAGTGCCGCATGAAGCGATGACGCGCCTCGTAGACGAAGGCGTGCCCACCCTGGCCAATGAGGGACACGACCTCGTACTTGTCCATGAAGATCTGGCCGATCCGCAGCGGTCCTTCGCGCTTATCGTCGGTCATCAGGGGCCTCACGGGCTACCTCGAAGAACCGTTACCAGGCCCAGTGCGGCCAGACCGGCGATCACGAGCGCGATCGTGAAGACAATGGCCGCGACGAGCGGAGACAGGCGCAGACGAGTCCTGTCCGCCGTGGCCGGTATGGGCGCGAGCGAGGGCTCAATCGCCGGAGGCACGGGGGAGTCCGATGCTGGCGTCGAAGGGCGCAGCGGCGACACGACAGGTGACGGCAGCGCGCGAGTTTCGACAGTTGGTTGCGGCGCCGTCAGGGTTACGGCGGGTTGCAGCGGGGCAACGTCACCCGCGTGAAACGCGGTCGTCTCCAGCCAACCCGAGGGGCGCCGCAGCGACACCTCTACTTGCTCGAGATGGTGCTGAAATTCTTCCGCGGTCTGGAAGCGGTCTTCGGGATTCTTCGCCAGCGCTTTGAGCAACGCGCGGTCGAGCTCGGGCGGGATGGGCGTCTGCGACAGCCGCGAAGGCGCCTCAGGATCTTCGGTAGCGTGCGCGGTCAGCAGCATTTGCTCGCCGTCGAAATGATCGAAGGGTCCGCGACCGACGAGCATGATGTAAAGACATAGGCCGACCGCATACAAGTCGCCGCGGGGATCGACGGGCTGGCCCATGGCTCCCTCGGGCGAAACGAAGCGGGGCGTGCCCACGACAACGCCCGTACGCGTCCGGAAATCATGCGGCAAGGGGTCGACGGCGTGGGACCCGGGCATGACCCGGACGACGCCGAAGTCGAGCAGCTTGAGGCAGCGGGTGCCATCGCTGCTCGGGCACACGAACAAGTTGTCGGGCTTGATGTCGCGGTGAACGAGCCCTTTCTCGTGGACCGCGGTGAGCGCTGAAAGGAGGTGGCATGAAAACGACACGGCCTCCAATACCGGCAGGGGCCCGCGCGCCATGATCTCTTCGGCTAGGGTCCGGCCTTCGAGATACTCCATGACGAGGAAGGGACGGCCCGTTCTCGTCTGTTCGAATGCGAGGATTTTGACGACGTACTCGTGGTCGAGCTGCGCGGCGGATTGCGCCTCGATGCGCAGCCTCTCCACTAGGGCGGGATCGGCCGCCAGCTTCGCGTGAATGAGCTTGGCGACGACTCTGCGACCGGTGGTCCGATGCTCCACCAGAAACACCTCGCCCATGCCCCCCGCCCGCAGGCGTTGGATGGTGCGATAAGGCGTGCCCTCGAAAAGGTCGAGCCCAGGCGCGGAGCTGGCAGATGTACCGTGAGAAAGCGCCATTCACAGACCTAGTCGGACAATCGGGGAAACTCGCTGCTCGAAATCGTCGTGCTCGGCAAGATTCGCCAGGAACACCAGCCGGGGGGCCATCGCCACTGTTGGCTGATGGGCCCACTCCCAGCCCCAGGCCACCCCTGGGTGGGATCCGGCACCTACATGCCCCGACTGCGGCAACGACGCAACTGCTGCGCCAGCCTGTCGATTTTCCGCATCAGCCGTCCCTCGGCGCCCGATAAGGCAAGGTAGAGACATGAAGCGCGCGCCCTCACCGACGCCGGACTTTGCCGGCCCCTCACCCGAGGCACTCTCGGCCCTACTGGGTCATACGCCATACCGGGTCGTCGGCTTCCTCGGTGCAGGCGGGATGGGGGCGGTCTGGGCCATCGAGCATGGCTTCCTGAAGAAGCGGTTCGCGCTCAAGGTGCTGCACCCGCACCTGGCGGCCTTCGCGGACCGCATGCGTGTCGAGGCCGAAACGATGGGGCGCCTGAATCACCCCAACGTCGTGCACGTGGTGGACTTCTGGCTTTCCGTTGACGGGCGTCCGTGCATCGTCATGGAACTGCTCCAAGGCCGGACGCTTTGGGACGAGCTGGCGGAGCGCAGCCGGCTCCCGGTGAACGAAGCGCTCGGCGTGACGAGTCAGGTGATGTCAGCACTGGTTGCGACGCACGCCTTGGGCGTCGTGCATCGTGACTTGAAGCCGGAGAACGTCTTTCTTCACGAAGCGCGGGGCTACGGGCGCGTCGCCAAAGTGCTCGACTTCGGCATCGCTCGCGTGCTCCCGAGCGCGCATGCGGGAGCGCCCACCCCCGCTGCGCAGCGCACAATCACTGGGACTATGGTCGGCTCACCGCGTTTCATGAGCCCCGAGGCGTGGGGAGGTGCCAAGCTCGATGAGCGGGCAGACCTATACTCGGTGGGCGTTATGCTCTACGTCATGCTCGCCGGTCGCGGCCCACTCGACGCCGGGCACGCTGCGCCCCAGCCCCTGTCAGCGTTTCCCGAACATGGGATTTCAGCCGAGCTCGACGCGGTCGTGGTCCGCGCTATCCAAGAGAATCCGGACGCGCGCTATCAAACGGCGACAGACTTCCAGGCAGCGATACAGCCGTGGCTCCGTGCGTCCAGCACGGTACCCACAGGGAAACGGTAGAGCGCCGTGCTAATCTCGAACTGGGTACCAGCATGAACACCACCAAAGACGCGACAAGCGACGAGGGCGCGGTTCTGAACCTGCTCTGCACGCCCGAAGGCGAAACTTGGCGGTTGTATGCGCGCCCGACCTGGATGCCCGTGTACCTGCGCCGCTGCTTCGACCAGCACTACGAGGCGCACTCGGTCTTGCTCGACTTCGAAGATCTGGATCGCTACATGAGCAAGCGCGGCTTTCCGTTCGACAAGCGCGTGAACAAATTCGGCGACGTTGAGCTGACAGCACGCGGCGAAGCGGCCATGGAGCTGGCGGTGTGGCTCTCCAAAGCGTTCGCAAGCGGCTTCCGGCAAGAGGGCGACGGAGCGCTCGTGGTGGGCGCGCCGGGGCGTGCGCGCTAAACGAGCTGGCGCATTCGCTTGATGAGGCGATCCATGCCGCGCGTGTGAAGTCGGCTGGCCCACGACCTATCGAGATCCATTTCGTGTGCCACCGCTTCGATGGTCATGCCCTCGAAGTAGACGAGTCGAATGACCTTTGCTTCGCGCTCCTCTTGGAACCCGGCGAGCACCTGCTCGACGCAGGCCAGTAGCTCGGCGCGCGCCAGTTGCTCTTCCGGCGTGTCGTGGTCCACCTCGAGTGCTCGATGAGCCTTGCCTTCGAACTGAGCGACATCGCTGAGCGCGCAGCCCGTCGCGACTAGCGCCAATTGCTCGGCAAATGCGGCTTCCGCTTCGCCCGGCGTCATGGTTGGGCGGCCGAACGTGACTTCGAGCCCGCCTTCGTCGAGCTGGTTGGCGGCGTCGAGCGCCGCTAGCCGCTCGTGCGCCCGGCGGGGCAAGGCCGACATACGGCGCACGCCGTCGATCATGGCGCCACGGATTCGCACATTGGCATAGGCACGAAACGGAATACCGCGCGCTGGGTCGAAGCGGCGCGCCGCATCGAGCAGGCCTTCACGGCCCGCGCTCAGCAGGTCGTCGAACTCCACCGCGCGCCCCATGGACTTGGTCAGCTGCCGCGCGATCAGATCGACGAGGTCTAGCTCTTGATGGAAGCGCGCCATGGCTTCCGGCAATTCTGGCCGCCCGACGTTCGCCACCGTCGAGTGCTCCCCTCTGCTCGTCTCCAGGTCCATCACAGGCTATCGGTGGTCGGAGGAAGCGTGACGCCTGCGCGCCGGAGCAACTCAAGCAACCCGGGGCTCGTCGTCATCTGTTCACGGAGGACGCTCTTGATCACGTCGAGCCGCCGGACCGAGACCTTGCCCCGCAAGTGCGCGACCGCGCGCTCGGCCTGAGCATCGAGGTACTGATCCAGGCTGAGGGCCCCACGCTGGTGTTCGCGAAGGTCTTCGCTCACTTCAGGGCCGGCAGCACGGGCGGCTGCTGCAGTGCTGCTTTCGGCTGCCATCCCCGGGAGTCTACCTCAGGACCCGCGGGTGTGTCGTCCCCGTGATGCCCGCCGACGGACAACGACCAGGGGCGGCGCCCAGGCCTGAATTTCGCGCCCGTGTGGCGAATCTACGCAGCCAAGGGCCGCCATTGGCCGACGAGGAGGTATGCCAATCATCGAAGACCGGAGCATGAAAGAGGTCGTTGCGCGGCTTCAGGAAAAGGACTCGGGGGCGCTGGCAGAGATCTCCGAGCTGTACGCAGCCGCAAGCGAAATTCTGTCGAATGCCAATCGGCTGGCTGGGGCGCTCCGGGAAATCGCGGGTGAAGCGGCCGCGCTCGCCGGCCGACCTACCGTCGAGTCGGTAACGCGAATCAAGAACCTAGCTGACTACGCGCGCATGGTGAGCAGCAGCGCAGAGTGCCAAGCCGCCGCGCTGCGCGAGCTGCAGCGAGGTATCGAGGGCTGGGACGTCCAGTTCGCCGCGTCATGATTGACGAACGGCTCGAGAGCCCCCGACTGGTCTGGGAGCTGCGAAGCGCGGCGCTGCAAGCTCAGGAGTTGCTACTGGCAACCCGAGCCATCGAGTCTTGCGTCTCGGCGCTCAACCCGGACACGCCGGCTACCACCATCATCGAAGCTTCCCTGCTCGTCAGGGCTGCGGCGCTGCAAATCGCGGCGCTCGTTCACGGTCTGGTCGCGCAGAGCGAGCGCCTCGCACTGCTTTCCAGCGGTGCCCTGCCCACGTTCCACGAATAGTTCTAGGTCGAGATGGTTGGTCCACGACCATCACTTCGAGTTCAGCAGCTCGACAATCTTTCGCATCAGGGCTTCTAGGGCCGTCTTGTCGAAATAGGCCGCAGCGCCTGCACTCAGAACCTCGCTCTCGCTCTCCGCCGCGTCACTGCCAGACCAAGCGACCACCGGGATACTCGTCGTTCGCGGGTCGGTTTTGAGTTTGCTGAGGAGTTCGAGGCCGTTTCCATCGGGCAAATGCAAATCCAGCAGAATGAGGTCGGGCTTTCCGGCGATTGCCTCGGCAAGTCCTTCGGCGCTCGTTACGGCCTGGAGCACCTCGAGCCCTTGTCGTTCGGCATGACGACGCATGAGCTTCTGCAGCCCTGCTTCGTCGTCCACGACGAGGATGCGCCGCTTCACCGGCATCGTGCACGCACCCTACGCCCATTTGGAGCCAACCGCTGGAAAACACCTAATCACCGCGATTGTCGGAGCCGCGGGTAACGGACCGCATGCCTCTCAACTCAATGCGATTGAGCAAGTCCGAATCTTCACGTGTTGCACCACGATGCGACCGCGTTTCGCGCCCCCGGAATCTCGGTGGCGGTGACGTTCAGCATCGCCTTCCTGCCCGCGCCAAGCTCACCTTGAGAGCCTTGAACGGGACGGTCGCAACGTCACTCTCGCCTTCGTTGAGATGGGGCCCGTCCTGTGCTCCTTGTCCTCCGAGTTTGGAACTAATTACCATTGCGAATCCGTCTGATCGCGAGAATAGGGATGAGGCAGGCCATTACAAGCGCTGCCCCCAAAGTTGGGCGCTCGATGGCTTCCGTGAGCGCCGGTCGAGGACCGTGCCCGGGTTGCGCATCAGCTGCTAAGAAGCCTTGAGGCCGATGACGCGGCCGTCACTGTGTCCCGGCGCGTGCAAGGCCGGGCACCGCAGGTCCCACCGAGGCGGCTCCTTCGCCAGTCCCGAGCGCCGACACGGGCGCTCGGCAGCTCGCCAGCGTTCTCGAGCCGTTCGAGCTCACCCGAAGCAAGGCGCCCTGACCTTCTCCTGCAAGCTCGACGCCGCGCGGGTGACCCAGGTGTCGCTGAGCGGGCCAATCGAGGTCGCCCCGCACCGACGCTATTGGGCGCGGCGAGTCGGTAGGAGGCTATGGTCAACCGGTTGTACGTCGAACGTTGACGCGAGCATTTCAACCAGGAAGAGGCGAGATGAAGGTCTTTATCGCGAATTTTGGCCAGGAGAACCATCTCTGGCCGGCGTGCTTGTCGGGATCAACCATCGCCACCTTCGAAGACGAAGACCTCTGGCCGCTACGGCGGGCAAATGATCGAGACGGCTACATCGCTCGCTGCATCGAAACGAAGAAGACCGCGGCAGGCATCACGCCAACGCGGCCAGTGGCGTCACGGTGGTTCAATCTCAGCGAGATCGTTGCAACAACCGAAGGTGACCTCTGGATCCACCGCGCGAAGAACGAGATCTGGTGGACGATGTCACGAGCCGGCGCTGTCGACGTAGCCGTCCAGCCCGCTTTCAATTCAGTAGGCGGCGTCCAAAGCGTCTACGTGCAGCACAAACCGGCGGACCCTTGGTCCAACAAGACTCGCAGCGGCAATCGGCTCGATTGGACGGGGCTTCACGCGAAGGCGCGGGAATTCTTGTTCACCGAGGGTACGCTCCAACAGCTTTCCCAAGACAATGCGGAGTACGCGAAGGCTCTGATCGAAGGCGACGACCTGGGCGCCTGGCACACACTTCCGGCCTGGAAGGCAAAAGCTGACCGAGCCAAGCACGGTGCAGTGCTCAACTTCAGCGCCAAGCAGCGCGCCATCGTCCGCATGGTCAAAACTGCTGCGACTACCGCGGCGGCGGCCAACGGACAGGTGGTGGAGCGGATCGTGAAGGTCAAGGAGGTACGCTTCGCCCACACCAAGGATTTCGAGGATTACGTCACCGCCCTCGTTGTCTCGCAGGATGGGGCTTGCGCTATCACCGGGCTAACGTTGCAGTACGACGGAGACGACGAGGACCCAGAGCTTCTATGCTCATTGGATCGCATAGATAGCGGCGGCCACTACGAACCGGGAAACCTGCAGGTGGTTTGCAAGTTCGCAAACCGCTGGAAAAACGATGGAGACAACGCGACATTTCGCCGCCTGATCTCGTTGGTCAAAAATGCGGTGGCAATCGACTGATCTCCGATCATGCGCTTCGACGAGTGCCGGTTCACCAAAGACCTGCATCCTCGCAGATGCCCGGTCAATGCTGGCAAGCCGCGGGCGTACCTCTGTTCATGGCCTCCCGCCCTACTCCAACGCTCGACGCCTTAACCCTGAAAAATGCTGACGCACTTGGCATGGCTGTCGGCGACCTCTTCGATCAGGATCCACGACAGAAGCGTCACCAGCAGCGAATTATCCGCCTCCAAAAGCGCCTCCGCTCTCTCGTCAGCGATGATGCTTGGCTCGCCTACCTCCGCCTAGAGGAAGCGTGCGCAGCTCGATTCGACGAGTCCACCGACCTTGTCGCAGCATGGGCATTCAAGCAGGGACGACGGCGCCGCCACCTCCGCTAAGCCCTCTTCACGCTTCGCTTCTTCTTGGGTTTGCGCCCGCGCTTCGGAGGCTCGGGCTCCTCGATACTGAGGTCCACGGTGGGCCCTTGGCCCGGCACTGTGACTAGGTCGGCGACCGTTACGCCATATCGCTTGGCGAGTCTGAAGAGCTTTTCGAGGGTGGGGTTCCGGGCCGCCTTTTCCAGCTCCCACAGGTACCGGTATTCACCTCGCCCCTTCGTGGCGGCTTCGAGCGTCAAGCCTTTGCGGTGCCGGGCAACCCGGAGGTTGCGGGCGACCAGCTTGGTAAATCGCGAAAGATCCACGCCCCATCGGTCGTCGATCCAGTCATCGCAAACTATTACCCACTTGTGTACCTATTTACGTTGACGGGCAAACAGGCCTTGGACTTTCATGCCCTGCCGGAAGACTCCCCATGGCCAGGCATGCCGCACTGAACTGGACGCCGCGGCTGAGGCTTCGCCCGACGGCCTGGTTGTTTCGAGCACCCCAACCTACCGCGCCTCCTGCGTCTCACCCCCAGCCCGGCCGCCGTTCAAATCTCAAGACTGCGGATCGTCAGGTTCGTTCGGGCCGCCACGCTCGACACCCGACCCCTGGTTCACTTCGCGAAAAGCAGATTCGTATCAGAGTAGTTAATGGAGGTTGAGTTGGCGAAAGCACGATGTATTTCCAGGGCCGCGTGGTTTTCAATGGCCGCGATGCTGTTGCTTCTGCTCACCGGCGGTTGCACCGACCCGGCGGAGGCGCCGCTCCGGGAGTGCCAGCGGCTAAAGAGCGAGGCAAAGCTCGACGATGCCATGAAGGCTTGCGAGCAAGCCGTCTCCGCCAGCGCCAAGAGCAAGGCGGGACTCGCTGCGGCATCCCTGGTGACCGAAATCAGGGCGGCGCTCGCGGAGCAGGAGCGGCAGGCGGACGAAGCGCGGAAGGCGCTGCTGGCGAGCGGCAAGGTGGATGACCTTCGCAAGCTCTTGAAAGACTACAGCGGCAGTGTCCAGGCCAAGGCCGCCGAGGAGCAGCTTCCGAAGCTGGCGTCCGTGTGTGCCAACCGCTCGAGCTGGCAACTCACGTACCCGCTTCGGAGGCTCGGTGAGCGCCCGGGGCAGGTCGCGCTCATGAGCGGAATGAGTCCGGCCTTCGGCAAAGCGTCAGCAGAGGGCACCGCCGAGAAGTGTGAGAAGGAGGCAAAGCAACTCGATGACACGGCGGCGGAGATCGCTGCGCACGCGGCGTTGCCGGGGGAAGAAGCTATTCGCGACACCATGGTCGCGAATCACAAGCAGCTCGCCGACCAGAATCGAAAATGGGCGCGCGCCTTCAAAGCCTTTGACGGCAACCTCGCGCCATTCACGGCCCTTCAAGCTGCCACCGAACACCTCGCCGAGCAGGTTCTCGAAAAGGACACGGACACGTTCAACGCTTGCCTCAAGGGGCCGGGCCGAGGGAAGCCATGAAATCTCGTATCTTCACCCACACCCTTGGGTCGCGAGCCATTCGATGCGCAGCCCTTCTCTTGGCTCTCGGAGGCACAACGCTCGGCTGTGCCGACCTCGACAGCGCGCTCAACACCGGCGACAGCACCCCCGGGCCGCGGTGCAGCTCGGATGATGATGGCAAGACTTGGCGCCTCGGCACCGGCCACATCGAGGACATCAAGCGGCTGGCTCCTGGATTCTTTACGCCCGGGAACGGGCGGTGGCGCCGAGAAGGGCTAGGGTCAGAGGTCGGCGGTGTCTCCGAGATCAAGCCGGTGATCTTGGAGGGCAGCGAGGCGTTCGAATTCATCACCAGCGACGTGCCCTACCGTGTCAGGGCCATTCGGCTCGACGGCAAAACCGCGATTTTGGCGACGCCCGGACAGTGCCCACAGGTGACCGCCATCGATCACTGTGTAGATCGCCGGTTGAAAACGGAGGTCCGGGTGGCAGGCACGGCGCCGTGCCTGGGGCCAATCAGTGTCCCCAAAGATCAGATCACCATCACGATGGGGAACAACGAATACCTACGAGAAACGCTCGTCTTCGGCGAACCGCTACTCGTGACCGGCAACACCGTCGGGGTCTCTTTCTCCCTCTACTTGGACGGAAGCAAGGAGCCTGCAGGCCATGTCGATCGCACGGTAAATGACCTGTCCAAGGCCCTTCCCGAGGAGGTGTCGCCACCGGTCACAATCTGATCCACTTGCAGCGGTTTCACCGGGGACCACTGACCCGCCCGGTGGTTTTGTTAAACACGAATCCCTTGGGTAGCGGCGATGTAGACGCAGCTGTGCACGG
>Ga0164241_10001585_pt1 | contig 27338 bp, 22 predicted proteins | sample OricomyardsoilBY_FD_108780 | JGI IMG/M metagenome (GOLD analysis project Ga0164241, IMG submission 108780) | Backyard soil microbial communities from Emeryville, California, USA - Original compost - Back yard soil (BY) | ecosystem: Environmental > Terrestrial > Soil > Unclassified | place: USA... | reverse complement strand
GTAGCTGTTGCGCCTGCCTATTACTTTGATACGGATCGTGCCCGGCGCTACATCAGGTACCGTCCAGTTATAGCTGTAGCTCGTGTTGTAGCAGCTGTTGTAGATCGTGGTGATGCTGTTCCACGTACTGCTGCCGTTTACACTGTAGTATAGTTCGTAGCTGGATACATACTGGTATCCGTTGGAGATGGTATAGCAGTTCGAGTTGTATACGTAGTTCTCCATCGAGGCCGAGTTGGTCTTGCTGAACTGGATGCTCACCGTGCTGCAGCTCGTTAACGTATCCCCCGTTACATTCGGGTAGTCTACCGTTATCGGCGCTTTGATCGTAAATACCGCATTCGAGGTGTCCGTAATAGTTGCTAAAGTATTATTGGTAAGTTTTACCAATGCCTGGTTGGTGGTATTCATTAAAGGTACTGTCCACGAATACGACCCATTATTAGCGGCCGAGTTAGTAATGGTACCCCAGCTGCTTCCATTGTCTACCGAATATTCAATTTTTACATTTGAGGTAAAAACTGAATTATCCCAAGTAATGGTCTGGCTGTTGCCGCTGCGCCATACTTCGCCGCCATTCGGCGTAACAAGGAAATTATTAGGTAATTGAATGGTAAACACCGCATTGCTAACATCATTAACTGTAGAGCCTGTTGAATTACTTGCCCGCACTAATACCTGTGTAGAGGCAGTGTTTGGTATTACCCATGCGTAAGTTCCGGTATTAGGTGTAGATGATGTTATCAGGTTATAAGAACTGCCGTTATTAGTCGAATATTCAAGCTTAACTGTTGTAAAAAAAGTAGAAGCATTCCAAGTAATATTTTTAGTAGCATCTATAGTCCAAACCTCACCACCATTAGGCGATGTAAGAATGGGTTGTGCGGGTGAAATAGTAAATACTGCATTACATAAATCTAACTGGCACGAAGTAGTAGCATCAGTTACTTTAACTAATGCTTGCGTAGAAGGATTATTAGGAACAACCCAGTTGTAATTATTGGCTGCTACGTTAGTGGCAATAGTGGTAAAAGAGGAGCCATTATCTACCGAATAATAAATATTAAAGATACCGGAAGTACCTGCCGGGTTCCATGTTATGGCATGTGTAGATAAACCCTGCCATGTTTCGCCTCCATTAGGCGAGGTAATATTGATAGGTAACTGAATTGTAAATACCGCATTACTTACATCCTGCTTGGTAGTATCGCTGTAATCGCGCACGCGTACCAAAACTGACGTGGAGCTAACCATGGGTACATTCCAGTTAAAGTTATACACGCCTGATACAGGTGTAACGTTAAGCTGGGTAGATACAGAGGTCCATATAGCGCCACTGTTTAACGAATAATCTATATTCCAGTTATTGGAAACGCCCGTGGCAGTCCATTTAATTTGGTAGGTTTGGCAACCGTATAACACCTCGCCACCATTTGGCTGGGTTATAGTTACCGATTGCGAATAACCAACCAGAAATGTGCAAATTATTAGTGTTATGCTAAGGAAAATTCTTTTCATGGTACCGTATTTAAATAAATGCGTATGCTTTAATGTGTGCGGCAAATATACCTTTCGGTTTTACCGGAAAAGATTTCTCAAGCATTTCTTTTTAACAAAAAATTATACATTTCATAAAAGCCGAACAGGCAGCCTATGTATATCCATATAGGCAAACGAACGCCTTTTTATATTTTACCATAAATTCCGAACTTTAGCATAATATGTACAAAAAGTAGTTATGTACGTATATTGGCACTATAATTAGCAAAGTGAAGACATCAGACGAACTATTTCTGCTTATTAAATCAATGACCCGTAACGAGAAGGGGTACTTTAAAAAGTTCGCTTCGATAAACAGTAAAAATGGAGATGGCAATTATCTACGTCTGTTTGATTGTGTTGCAGAAATGGAAGCCTATGACGAAAAAATAATCAAGCAAAAATTTAAAGGAGCAAAGTTTCTAACACAGCTAAATGTTACCAAGCTGTATTTACAAAAAATGATTATAAAGTCGTTACGCAATTACCATAGCGAAAGCGACCCGGACATTGAACGACTTTATGGAATGATTGAAGTGCAGATGTTACTTAAAAAACATTTGTACGATTCAGCATTGCGCACTTTGCGCGCTTTAAAAGCAAAATTAGAAACACAGGAGGTGCAGCTTACACACCTTTACCTGCTTCAATTGGAATATCAAATTCTGCTTCGGAAAGGTATGTATGAAGAGATTTTGGAAACGGTACATGATAAATTTGAAGTTGAAAAATCGGAAATAAGGAATTACGAAAACCTTTGCCACTACAGGTACTTGCAAGCTTTAGCAATGAGCCGTACGCAAATAGAAGGCTATACCCGCAATGAAACCGAACATGATATCCGTGATATTTTAAACGACCCGATGTTAACCAACCCTGCCGCGCCGTTAACATTTAAAGCGGCGCTTCACCGCCTTGAAATACAGAACAAATGTTATTTAAAGATTGGAGATGCCCAAAAAGCCTATGAATCGTCGTTGGCAATGGTGGAAACATTTCGCTCCAATCCCGAAAAAATCAATCTCCTTCCTTACAATTATTTTGCATCCCTAAATTCTTTAGTTAACCGTTGTATTGCTTCATATAAGTATAAAGAAGCCCTTAAGTATGTAGATGAAATAAAAAAAGTGCTTAACAGCAAAGGCATTACTATAAGCGATAGTCAGCGTTTTGAAATGGAATCGCAGATGCGCGAAAAAGAGTTAGTTATTTATGGGGGCATGTTTGAGTTTAAAAAGGGAATTGAAGCAGAACAAAAGTTATTAGCATTTATTGGAGGTAAGCCTGTTCGGAAAGAGTTTAAGGTTACAGTACTGTATTTTGGTGCTGTTTGTTACTTTGCCGAAGGCAGATATGACGAAACGCTTGAAAAAATAAATGAGTTGGTACATGGCGATTATGATAATATACGAAAGGACATAGTACTTTCAGCCCACATACTTAATATACTACTACATTTTCAGCTTAAAAATTACCGGCTTATTCAGCGACTTATTACAGTAGTTCAAAATTATGGAAGTAAACAGAAATTTCCCATTGCCGAGGTTACTGAGTTCCTCACTCTTTTAAAATCGTTTATCAAAGCATTTGAAAGTGACAATATAACGGCATATAAGAAAGCAGCTAAAGCTATTGCAAATAAAGTAGGACAATACGATTTTGTAGATGAAGATATTTTAATGTGGTGGCTGAAAAAAACAGGGGCGCTATAGATATCAATATGCTATATTAATATCTATTCCTACACGGGCAGTGAGAAGAGGTTAGGAATATGTGGCTTGTTGTGAAAGTTAGTATTGGCTTAAGAATAAGTAGAGACATTGACTAAATAGCCCCCCATAGTTACCCCTATAAACAACAAGCCACTGCAAAATATTGATTACAACGGATTAACACCCCTTATTAGTAGTCTCGAGCAGAATCGAACTGCTATCTAAAGTTTAGGAAACTTCTATTCTATCCGTTGAACTACGAGACCATTAAGCTTTGTCGTAAACAACAAAGCAGGCGCGAAAATAAAAAATCCTGCCTTTTAATAAACCCTATTGTTATAATTATAAGATTATTACCAAACCGCGCCTTTTTTTGTAATATAGCTTAAAATAGACGTTTTATGAACAAAAAACTACTTGCACTATTAGCCATTTGCACCTTTACCGTTGCAACTGTTAATGCACAATATTTTACCCTGCGCTTTGCTGGCGGTTATGCCTGGCCGGGTTTTATAGGTACCGAAAAATTGGTAGGCCCTAAAATAGACTCGAAAACTGCTGCCGAAGACGGCCTTATAACAATGGCCAATGTATCGGAAAAAGATAGTACCTATAAACAGGTTTACGGCAGCTACGGTAAGGGCATGAACTTTACCTTTGGTTTTGGGTATATGTTTAACCCATATATTGGTATCGATCTTGGCGTATCATACCTTAAAAGTGCTACCATATCCGTAACACAGGACCACCAAATGTACCTGCCCAACGAAACCAACCCTGCCGATCCTTTTACTGCTACTGGCGCTTACTTAAATTGTAAAATAAACACTCAGGCTTACGGGCTTTCGCTTATGCCATCAATAGTAATACAGGGTGCCAAACCCGGCTGGAAGGTATACCCCTATGCAAGGTTAGGTTTAAGTTTACCGGTTTATGGCGGCCTAAAGCACACTGTTACAATTGATATGGACTCGGCATTTGCCGCATCGCAAGGGCTTATTAATTACGTTAACCAAAGCCCTTACTTTTTGGGCAAGCATACCGATATTACACTTACTACCGAAGGCACTATTTCACTGGGTGTAAACGCCTCTATTGGTGTAATGTACAAACCACTCCCCTATTTATCGGTATTTGCTGAGGTGAATGGGCAATACTTAAATACAAGGGCTAAAAGCTCGGAGATTACACAATGGGATGCCGACGGTGTAAGTAAATTAGATGATCGTGGCGAATACCGTGTAAAGTTTAATTATGTTGATGAGTTAACTAAAGATTCAAACAACCCTACTTACAATCCTAATTACGATAAAACAAAACCCAAAGATGACTTAAGGCCCGCAGGCCCCTTCAGTAATTTGGGTATTAACATAGGTATTACCTTTAACTTAAGTAAAAGCATTTTAAAGGATGGCACCACTGAAAAAGCACCTAATAAGCAATAATTATTTACCTTTTTAAATAAAGAAAGCCCTGTAACAGTTTTGTTACAGGGCTTTCTTTTTACCTTATATATTGAATTAATAATTACTCAATTATTAATCGTTTAACTGCTGCTAATACTTTGGTACCCACATCAACTTTAACGCTGTAAACACCTTTACTTAATCCGGTTGTATTAAACGTATATGTTGTGCTATTAACATTATTCATCTGTTTTACTAAACGGCCTGTTTGGTCGTAAACCAATATATTGCTTATTAGTTGTAACGAACGGATATTTACTACATCGGTAGTTGGATTAGGGAACACTGTAGCAGTAGCCTGTGCAACCTCGTTAATACCAACCGAAGCATCGCACTCGGCAGTAGCGCCCGATGTTATAAGTGCATAAAAGAAATCAGCCGATGCACTGTCTATTTCCCTTAGTTCAGCAGCATTGCTCTGCCAAGGCACGTGGCCTTCACCGGGGTAAACAATACTTGAGTGGTTAATACCATATTGATTGTATAACCCCTCAATAACACCCAAACCGCATAACCTTACAGGTGTAATACCGCTTTGTGCGTTAGCACAGTTATAAGGTACAGTAGCGTCTTGGTCGCCTTGTGCATTAAACGAAGGCTTATTGCCCGGGCCTACAAATTCAGGTACATTTAAACCACCCGCCAAATTCATAATAGCTGTTGATTTTGAACAGTACCCTGCATTACCGCTGTTACCTTCTAAGCCACCGTTATTATTAATAATGGTGCGTAGGTTAGTAGGGCACTCGCCTAAGCTGTCAATATAAATTTGGTGCATGTATAATACCGATCCCGCCGAGTTTCCACCCACAAAAATCAAATCGGGGTTAATGCGGTAGGCATTGGTAGTAGCTGCATCTTTACGGAAAAAACGGATAGCTGATTTTCCATCGCTGATAGCTTTCATTACTACATCTATGGCTTTTGCTGAATCCAACATATCTAAAGCGCCACCTAAACGATAGTCAATGGAAGCTGTTACATATCCCCTGCGCGCAAAACTATCGCACAACTGGGTACACACATTATCTTGTGTTTTAGTACCGCCAATAAAGCTGCCACCGTGTGCCATAATTAACAGCGGACGCATAGCGGCAGTATCGCCGTGTGGTTGGTAAACATCTAATTTTAAGGTAGCACCGTTTGATGTTGAATATACTATATCAGAAGTAATATCAACCTGTGTAAAAACCTTGTCTTTATAAAGCACCTGGCCAAAGGAATTTGAAAAGGCCAATGCCAAAATCATAGCTAAGTAAATACGTGATTTCATGAACGTCAAGTTTTTGTGAACAATTAGTTACCGAATGTAAAACTATTTATTTGATGATACTGCCATTTTTGGTTAAATCTTTCGGGCTTACGAAATGTAATTTACCCGTTTCATCCTCAGCCAATAGCAACATACCTTTCGATTCGATACCGCGAATTTTACGCGGGGCCAAATTTGCAACTACACATACCTGCATGCCCACAATTTCTTCGGGCTTAAAGTGCTCGGCAATACCCGATGCTATGGTGCGGGTTTCAAAGCCCATATCAACCGTTAGTTTTAACAACTTATCAGCTTTCTCAACTTTCTCGGCAGTAAGTATAGTGCCTACACGTAAATCAATTTTACTAAAGTCGTCGTACGTAATTTCGGGAGCCAATTCAGCGCCACTTTTTTCTTCTGCTTTAGGTTTGCTTTCGGGTTTGGTATTTTGTGCTTTGGTAGCCAATAATTTTTGTACCTGCGCTTCAATTACATCGTTCTCAATTTTCTTGTAAAGCAATTCGGCTATACCTAATTGGTGGCCTGGTTTTACTAAATCTTGCCTGCCCGCATCGGCCCAAGTATAACCTGCATTTTGCAGGTTCAGCATGTTCCATATTTTTTGTGCTGTAAAAGGTAAAAACGGTTCGCAAAGTATAGCCAGGTTGGCAATAATTTGCAGGCCATCGTACAACACAATGCCCGTTTTTTCTTTATCGGTTTTCACCAATTTCCAAGGCTCGTTTTCCGATAGCATTTGGTTACCGTGACGCGCCACATTCATTACTTCTGCCAATGCTTCGCGGAAACGGAAATGCTCGATAGCATCGGTTATTTTTTCGCGCTGCTTTGCTATAAATTCTTTTAAGTCGCTGCACTCGCCAGCTTGTGGAACTTTGCCTTCAAAGTGCATATTGGTTAACACCAAAACCCGGTTAACTAAGTTGCCTAATATGGCCACCAGTTCGTTATTAACGCGTGCCTGATAATCCTTCCATGTAAACTCACTGTCTTTGGTTTCGGGGGCTATAGAGGTAAGTACATAACGCAGCTCATCTTGCTTGCCCGGAAACTCGGCCAAGTATTCATGCAGCCAAACCGCCCAATTGCGGCTGGTAGAAATCTTATCACCTTCCAAATTCAGAAACTCATTAGCAGGTACATTATCGGCGGTTATAAACTCACCGTGTTCCAGCAACATGGCAGGAAAAATAATGCAGTGAAAAACAATATTATCCTTACCAATAAAATGCACCAATCTGGTGTCTTCATCTTTCCAATATTGTTCCCATGTATCGGGCAATATTTCAATGGTATTACTGATGTAGCCTATGGGAGCATCGAACCAAACATACAGCACCTTGCCTTCGGCCCCTTTAACGGGTACAGGTATCCCCCAATCTAAATCGCGGGTCATACTGCGTGGTTGTAAACCATCGCCACTATCTAACCAGCTTTTGCATTGGCCGTAAACGTTTACTTTCCAATCCTTGTGCTTCTCAACATATTTTTCAATTTGAGGTTGAAGTTTATCCAAAGGCAAAAACCAGTTTTTGGTTTTTTTCATTATTGGTTTAGCACCCGATAAAGTGGAGCGGGGATTTATTAAATCGGTTGGCGAAAGCGAAGTACCGCAGCGTTCACATTGGTCGCCGTAAGCATTCTCATTACCGCAATTAGGGCAAGTACCCATAATGTATCTATCAGCCAAAAACTGTTTTACTTCATCATCGTAGTATTGGTCGGTTTCCTGCTCTATAAACTTGCCTTCGCTGTATAACTTCTTAAAAAAATCGGAAGCTGTTTGGTGGTGCACCTTGCTGGTAGTGCGGCCATAAGCACTAAAGTTGATCCCGAAATCAATAAAGGCCTGTTTCATTATACCATGGTACTTGTCAACTATTTGCTGCGGGCTTACACCTTCCTTACGGGCACTAATGGTAATGGGCACGCCATGCTCATCGCTACCACAAATAAATACAGCATCGCGGCCATTGGCGCGCAAATAGCGCACATAAGTATCGGCAGGTAAATAGCAGCCAGCAATGTGGCCTATATGTAAGGGGCCGTTGGCATAGGGCAATGCCGCCGTAATGGTATATCGTTTCCAGTTTTTCATATAAGGGCGAATATAATAAGGTGTTTATTATAATTAACCTTAGCTTAAGTATTGCTAACAGATACTTCTTTTAGTACCAATTATCATTTCTGTATTTTCTACATTCGCCGTATGCTATTACGTCCACCGGCACTTAAACAAGGCGATACGGTTTATATATTAAGTACCGCCCGCAAAATTACTATTGAAGAAATTGCCCCTACCATACAGGCTTTTGAAAGCCGTGGGCTTAAGGTGGTAATTGGCAAAACCATTGGTAAAGAGTACCGCCAGTTTGCAGGTACCGATGCCGAAAGGACAGCCGATTTTCAAACTGCATTAGATGATACCAGTGTGCGCGCCATAATATGCGCCCGTGGCGGTTACGGCACTGTGCGTATGATGGATAACCTGAATTATGATGCATTTATGCAGCACCCAAAATGGGTGGTAGGCTTTAGCGATATTACCTACCTGCACGTACACATTAGTAATACTTTAGGCATACAAACCCTGCAAGGCCCTATGCCTTTCAGCTTTGCTAAAAGTACACCCGTGGCTATCGAAAGCCTGATGAACGAGCTTTTTGGTATACGTAATAAATATGTTATTGAGCCGCACCCGTTAAACAGGTTAGGTAGTGCCGAGGGCATATTAACGGGTGGAAACCTTTCTATACTTTACAGTATTACCGGTACTAAAAGTGGTATTAATACTTTGGGCAAAATTCTTTTTCTGGAAGATTTGGATGAATACTTATACCATGTTGACCGCATGATGATGAACCTGAAACGCAGTGGCAAGCTACAAGATTTGGCAGGCATTGTAATTGGTGGCTTTAGCGATATGAAGGACAATAAGGTAGCCTTTGGCTGCACCGCTTACGAAATTATTGCCGAAAACGTGGCTGAATACAACTACCCTGTTTGTTACAATTTCCCTGCCGGGCATGTGGATGATAACCGCGCTTTGGTAATTGGCGGAAAATACAAATTGAACGTAACCCAAACGGAGGTAACGTTACAATGAGCCCCTTAGAAATAACCACCGTAGTACTAAGCGTTATATATGTAATACTTGCCGGACTGGAGAAGCCATTGTGCTGGCCTATTGGCGTTTTGGCTTCGGTTATTGCCATGCTATACAGTTACGAGTTAAAGTATTATCAGGATGCTATTTTACAAGTGTATTACATATTAATAGGCTTTTACGGTTGGTACATTTGGTTGAAGAAAGATAAAAGCCAGCATACCGAATTAAATATTTCAACCAAAACGTTAAAGCAGTTATTGCCTTGGTTTATAGGCGGGGCCGTTGCCGTGCCTGTATTGGGTTATCTGTTTGCTAAATTAGGTAACACCTACTCGTACATCGATGCCTTTACTACCGTTTTCAGTTTTATAGCTACTTGGTTAACTGCGCGCAAAGTGCTGCAAAACTGGGTAATGTGGGTAGTGGTTGATGCCGTACTTGCTTACCAATTCGGTATTAAACATGCTTACCTTTTATCGGGCTTGTACGTATTTTATTCAGTAATTTCGGTGTGGGGCTACTACAACTGGCAAAAGAAATTTGCGGCACAACAAGAGCCCGAAATACCTGCATGGGCGGAATAACTATATCATTAACAGGTACCGAAAGTACCGGCAAAAGTACGCTGGCCGAAAAGTTGGCGGCATATTACAAGGCTACGCTTATACCCGACTATTCGCGCATTTATATTGAGCAATTAAATCGTCCCTATGTTTATGATGATGTATTGCAGATAGCGCAAGGCATTATTGCTCAAGAGGATTCGGCCAAAAAGAACGGCAACCCATTAATTATTAGCGATAACGACCTGATTAATATTAAAATTTGGTTGCAATACTACCATTGGGAAGTACCCGCATGGTTACAAAAAGCCATTATTGACCGAAAATATGATTTATACCTGTTATGTTACATTGACCTGCCTTGGGCCGCCGATCCACAACGCGCCAACCCCCATGACCGCGAGGAGCTTTTTACCCTGTTTTTGAACGAGTTAGATGACATAAAAGCCAACTACAAATTAATAAAAGGAATAGAAGATAAACGTGTAGAAAACTCTATAAAACACGTGGATATCTTATTAAAAAAGTAATTGTATAAAGACGAACAAAAACGAAACACAGCCGTATACAGTATCAAGTTAAACCTCTGATGGCAAATACTTCTACCTCAAATAACTCTCTTACTGAAATAACTACCAAATTGTTGGCCGAGTTTCGTAAGCGCATTGAAAAGCGCGATACGGGTGCGTTAGACTTTGGTATTGATGCCTATTTGTTTGCCAAAAGCTTAGGCAATAAAGAGTTAATTGTGCAGGCCTGCCGGGCACTATCGCAGTTTTATACCGACATACGCAGCGAGTTTGCCAACTCGGTACAAACACTTGAAGAAGGCATTGAGCTATTAGATGAGCCCGGTGATATTGAAAATAAGGCCGAGCTACTCCGCCTATTAGGTTTAAATTTTGATTACCTGGGCGAATTAATAAAATCGAAACAGTCGTACGATTATTCTATCAAATTATTAAATGCCCTTCCGTCGCTTACCAATAACGGCAAGCTGACTATGGCAAGGTCGCAGTTTAATTTATCTATTATTTATGGCAAGTTGGAACTACCTGTACTTGCCGAAGAATGCCTTCAGGTTTCGTACGAACAATACAAAGTGCTTAATGATAAATCGGGTATAGCGCGCTGCTATATTTCGTTTGGTGTAGCTACAGAAGAAAAAAACGGCAGCCGTTTAGAAGCTTTAGAATATTACCGCAAAGCTGCTGAACTATCGAAAGAAATAAATGATGATGTAAGCTATTGTGTAGCCAAAGGCAATATGGCGGTAAAACTTGCTGAAGAAAAGAGGTTTGACGAAGCTATAGAAGCAGCATTTGATGCACTTGATAAAGCAAACCGCTCGGCCAATAAACGTTTTCAATTAAACCTGCACAGGCAATTAGGCAGGTGCTACCATTTAAAGAAAGACTACTTAAACTCTAAAAAATGGTATCAGGCTGGCGAAGATTTATTTATACAATTAGGCCTTACCGTTGATTATTACGACCTATACCACTACTGGAGCGAAATGCTTTTTGAAGCTGGCAACTATAAAGAGGCTTATGAAAAATTGCAAAAATCGTTGAAGCAACAGGCCGAGATGCACGAGTTTCATAAAAATGCGGCAGTAAGCCATGCCACCCTTCGCTTACAAATAGAAGAAGGCAAAAAAGAGCAGGACTTACTAAAACGCAAAAATGCTGAAATAGAAATATACGCTGCCAAATTAGAGGCATCGAACTTTGAGCTGAAACAGTTTGCGCACGCAGCATCGCACGATATGAAAGAGCCGTTGCGTATGATATCCAACTACTCGCAATTATTAGAAAAAACTACTAATGCCCAATGCATGACTGTTGAACAGCACGAGTATTTGAATTTTATACACGACGGCGCACGCCGTATTATGGATGTAATAAGCAGTATGCTACGCCTATCGGAGATTAATGCAGTAGTGCTTGATGAAGTGGATATGAATAAGGTAATGGATGAAACCATTACCTACATGAAAGAGGAAATAAGACAAAGCAAGCCGCAGTTTAAAAGTGATAAGTTGCCTGTAATGCAAACCGACCGCTATTTAATCAGCCACTTGTTTCAAAACCTGATTGGCAACAGCATTAAATACAATATCAGCAACGAGCCGGTTATTGAAATAAAATATATTGACCACGAAGATCACCATTTGTTTGAAATAGGTGATAACGGTATTGGCATTGCTGCCGAATACCGCGAGAAGGTATTTATCATATTCCAACGCCTGCATGCCCGTCATGAATTTGAAGGCAATGGCACAGGGCTTACCGTTTGCAAAAAAATAATTGATACCCTAAACGGTAAAATATGGATTGAAGACTCGCACTTAGGCGGTGCTAAAGTGTGTTTTACTTTGCCTAAGTAGCAGTTGGCATACATCTGTCACCTATCATCTGTCATCTAAATTTTTCTATTACATTTGTGCCAACTTTCTGGGGGCGTTCCCGATTATTGATTAATCGGGATCTGAGAAGAACCCTTCGAACCTGAACATGGTAATGCATGCGTTAGGGAAGAAAAGCAGGCTGTGCACACCTGCGCTACTCTTTCTCAATCCTTCATGAAAGGTTTTAACAAACACTTAAAACCTTGTATGAAAAAATCACTTTCCTTTCTTCTGCTTATAGCTAACATAGCTATGGCGCAAACCGATTCCGTTAGAAATCAAAAACAAATAGCTGATACTACCAGTGCTGTTAAAACAGATGTATTTACTAAAGATGCTGTAATAGTTAGCGCCACTCGCGCCAGCGATAACGTACCCACCACTTTCCAACTTGTAACTAAACAGGAACTGAATAAAAATAATTTAGGGCAGGACTTACCTTTTCTGCTCGATAACACACCATCGGTAGTGGTAACCAGCGATGCAGGTACAGGCGTTGGCTACACAGGCATACGTATACGCGGTAGCGATAACACCCGAGTAAATGTTACACTTAACGGCATACCCGTAAACGATGCCGAAAGCCAGGGAACTTTTTGGGTTGATTTACCCGATGTGGTATCGAGCGCGCAAAGCATACAAATACAGCGTGGTGTAGGTAGCAGCACCAACGGGCCCGGTGCATTTGGGGGTAGTGTAAGTTTGCAAACACAAAGCCCTGCGCAAAAAGCATTTGGCGAGGTAAACCTTTCGGGTGGCTCGTTTGGTACCGTTAAAATGACAGGTAAGGCAGGTACCGGCTTAATTAAAAACAAATTTTTTGCCGAGGGTTCAGCCTCATGGGTTACCAGCGATGGATATATTGACCGTGCCACCAGCAACCTCAACTCGTACTTTGCACAGTTAGGCTATATTAATAAAGGTACATTGCTAAAGCTGCTATATTTTGGTGGCCGCGAAAAAACCTATCAGGCGTGGAATGGCGTGCCTGAAGACAGCCTTAAAACTAACCGCACCTTTAACGATTTAGGAACCGATTACGGACAGCATCAGCCACCATATACCAACCAAACCGATAACTATCAGCAAGATTATTTGCAACTGCTTTTATCGCAACAATTGCCTAAGCATTTGTATTTGAACGCAGGTTTGTTTGCCACCTTAGGCAGAGGGTATTATGAAGAATATAAGGCAGGGCAAGACTATAACAACTACTTCCCAAATTACGATACTGTACCTGCCTATACCGACTTAGTACGTCAAAAATGGCTTAAGAATATTTTTTACGGAGGAACCTTTGCGCTGAACTATTTGCATAAAGGTTTTGACATAACCTTAGGCGGATTGTTAGGCCAATTTAGAGGGCAAAACTATGGGAACGTAATTGCAGCGTACGATATAATTGGCAACAATAAAGATGCCCACTATTACGATGGCCGCAGCACTAAAAACGACTTTAACGTGTACGTAAAATTCAACTATAACTTAATGCAAAAGGTTAATTTTTATGCCGACCTGCAATATCGTTACGTTGGGCATACAATGAATGGCATTGATGATGGACTATCGGCTTACACCGCAGATAATAACTGGCATTTCTTCAACCCTAAAGCAGGTATACTTTACAAGGCTGCCAGGCAACACCATGTATATGCATCGTTTGCAATGGCACACCGCGAACCTAACCGCGATGATATATTGGCAAGCACCGCAGCTAAAATGGCCAAGCCGGAAACTTTGTATGATGTAGAAGCGGGTTACAAATTTTTAAATAGTAAGTTCCCATTGCAGCTTAACTTCTACTATATGTACTATAAAGACCAATTAGTATTAACAGGCAGAATAAACGATGTGGGGAACCCTATAAAAGAAAACGTACCCGTCAGCTACCGAACAGGTATAGAGTTGAGTGGTGGCTTTAATTTTTACAAAAGACCTAAAGGTGCTGAAGGAGCACTGGTGCGAATACCTAATCCTGTATTTGCTATCAACTACAACTTTACCTACTCGCTCAACAAAGTAAAATCGTTCGATGAGTATATATACACTTACGATGAAGACTACTCCCCTATTGATACCTTAACTATCATCAACAATCATAAAAATACCGACATAGCATTCTCCCCAAGTTTTGTTGCATCGCTCGAATTAGTGGCATACCCTATTAAGGGATTAGAAATAAGCCTAACTACCAAAGCCGTAAGCAAACAGTATTTAGATAATACCAGTAACAATGGCCGTAAGTTAAAACCATATACTTATAGTAACCTACGCATTAGTTATAGCATTCCGCTAAAGCGTACCGATAAGGAGATTAAGCTAACTGTATTATTCAATAACATATTTAATCGCTTATACGAAAGCAACGGCTATACGTACAGCGAGCGCTATAATTACGATGACGGTACCGGCACCCGTGTAAACGACGGCCCTTATACTTATAATTACTACTACCCCCAAGCAGGCTTTAATGCTTTAGGTGGTATTAGCGTACGCTTTTAAATACTAACCAGAAACAAAAAGGGAAGCCATAGCTTCCCTTTTTTATTATCATATTCTAAGTGCGTACCTTATTTACATAGTTACTTTACGGTGACCCACCCAAACAAAACGCTTGCTAACGTATTCGGGGTTGGTGAACGATGCATTACCTGCGGGGTTACCGCCTGTAACGTGAAAATCGCTGAAGCCTGCGTGCTGGTTAACCCATATCATACCTGTAAGGTTTAACGATACCGGTGCAAATACTTCTTCCATTTCATTTACTATAAAATCGGCCATGGCTTCATCGGTAGTATATGCTGCGCATGTAATAGCACCATGCTTGCCCGCCATTTCCTTAGCTAAATGTACCGACTGTGCAGTGTCTTTAGTTTTAATAATAAGCACAATAGGGCCAAACAATTCATTTTCGTAAATGCCAAAATCTTTTGCGTCTACTTCTAACACAATGTGCGAGCTTGTACGTGCTTCCGGAAAATCGGGGTTTGCAACTTTTGCCGGTTCAAGCAAAACAGTAGCTTCTAAATCTTTAACCGAGTTAACACGCTTAACGGTAACATCGCTTTGTATAGCGCCCAACGTACCGGGCCCCATTTGCGGGTGCTGTGCAATACCAGCAATAGCATCCACCAAAGCTTTCTTTACTTCTTCGTAAGGTATTACGGTATCGCCGCTTTTTACGCCTTGTGCAGGTATAAAAAAGTTTTGCGGTGCGGTACACATTTGTCCGCTGTATAACGAAACTGCAAAAGCCAAATTTTGTACTACAGGTTTTAAATCGGCTACCGAATCAATAATTACCGAGTTAACACCTGCCTTTTCAGTAAAGGTGGTTTTGCCGGGTAGTGCCTCCACATAAGCACCAAAAGCCGAGCCTCCGGTGTAGTCAATCAATTTAATCAACGGGTTTTCGGCCAGTGTTTTTGTAATTAATTTATCGCTGCTATCAACCGCTAATTGGCACACGTTAGGGTCGCAACCTTTTGCCTGTAACGCGGCTTGTATTTCGGCCACAACTATAGCTATAGGGTATATCGATTTGGGGTGAGGTTTTACAATAATACTGTTGCCTGTAATTAACGAAGCAAACATACCGGGTACTGAGTTCCAGATTGGGAAAGTTGAACAACCTATAACCAAGCCTACACCTTTAGGCACAGCACGGAAAGTTTTATCTAACTTAACGGTGGCTTTACCCATAGGTTTCTCCCACAATACTTGACCGGGAAAACGGTTCAATTCTTCATAACCCAAAGCTAAGGCTTCAAGGGCGCGGTCGCTGGCGTGTGGGCCACTTGCCTGAAAACTCATAATAAAGCTTTGCCCTGTGGTATGTTGGGTGGCGTGTGCAATTTCAAAAAAGCGGTGTTTTATCCTTTCTAATGCATCTACTAATATTTCGGCTCTGTCGGCAGCACTTACTTTTTTCCATGTATCAAATGCACGGCCTGCGCGCACTATTAAAGTTTCCACTTCGAATATAGGGTAAGTAATACCCAATGATTTCATAGTATATGGCGATGTTTCTTCGCCTACCCATGCCGATGGATTTTGTTGTAATAAGCCCATAAACTGATTGCCTAATTGAGCGTTAAAAGCAGCCTCGCCTTTTGCGGGGGCATCTTCGCCGTAAGCTTTGGGGTGCTCGGGGTATTGGGCATAAAATGTACGTTCGTGTATGGCGGTTACGGCCTTATCTACTATCTCTTTATAAGCTGCACTAAGCGACATAATATATTGTTTAGGTTTTTGAAATGAATGCCGAAGATAGGAAAAGCCCGAAAATGAGCGAATTTTCCGGGCTCTTACCTTCTATCTACTTTAAACTGTTTGTTTCAACCCTAAAATTTCGTTACGTTCACGTAACACGTTTAACACCCTAAATATTTAAACATGACCCGCGAAGAATGGATACGCTTAAGCGCTATATTAGGCATAGGTGCTGCATTACCTCAAAACTTAATGGCTTCCTTGGCTGCCGATGATGAATTGAAGCGCAGCGATTTTGGTAAAAATTTTGTTTGGGGTACTGCAACCGCCGCTTACCAAATTGAAGGTGGCTGGAATGCCGATGGTAAAGGCGAAAGCATTTGGGACCACTTTACCCACCACCATAAAGCAAAAATTAAAACGCACGAAAACGGCGATGTAGCCTGCGACTTTTACCACAGCTACGAAAAAGATATTGAGCTAATGAAACAGATGCATATTCCTGCATCGCGTTTTTCGATAGGGTGGAGTAGAATATTGCCAACGGGTACAGGGCAAGTAAATGAGAAAGGTATAGATTTTTACAACCGTGTAATTGATAAGTGCCTGAAAGAAGGCGTAGACCCTTGGATAACCTGCTACCACTGGGATTTGCCACAAGCCCTGCAAGATAAAGGCGGCTGGACTAACCGCGATGTAATAAAATGGTTTGAAGATTACGTGCATTTATGCGGCGAACGTTTTGGCGACCGCGTTAAAAACTGGATGGTGTTTAACGAGCCGATGGCTTTTACATTGCTTGGCTACATGGTAGCAGCACATGCACCGGGACACTTTAGCTTTAAGCAATTTTATAAATCGGTACATAATGTGGTAATGAGCCACGGCGCAGGCGGAAGGGCACTACGCGAAACTGTAAAGAACGGCAACATTGGCACTACGTTTTCGTGCAGTGTATTAGATGCATGGAAAGATAAGCCTGCAAATGCAGGAGCAGTGAAGCGGGCCGATGTAATGATTAACCGTTTGTTTATTGAGCCAACTTTAGGAATGGGTTATCCTGTTAAAGATTTGCCTGCATTAAAGCATGTAGTAAAACATATGCAGCCCGGCGATGAAGAAAAAATGAAGTTTGATTTTGATTTTATTGGTGTGCAAAATTACAGCCGCGTAGTAGTTAAAAACTTAGGCTTAGTACCTATGATACACGGTATAAATGTACCGCCTAAAAAGTTGGGCCACGAGATAACTGAAATGAATTGGGAAGTGTACCCCGATGGTATGTACCGAATTATAAAACAGTTTGCTGCTTACCCCAACGTTAAAAAAATATACGTTACCGAAAATGGTGCCGCCTTTAAAGATGAATTGGTAAATGGCGAAATAGATGATACCAAACGTTTGCAGTTTATAAAAGATTACCTGAAGCAAGTGTTACGCGCCAAGCAAGAAGGTATTGATATAGGCGGGTATTTTATTTGGAGCTTTATGGACAATTTTGAATGGGCCGAAGGCTACCGCCCGCGATTTGGTATTGTTGGTGTTGATTTTGAAACCCAAAAACGTACTATTAAAACAAGCGGTAAATGGTACAGCAACTTTTTAGCAGGCAAGTAATATGAATATGAAAGGAATCTGTATTATAACTTTACTGTTGATTAGCATAACCACACAGGCACAAACCAACGTTCAGGATATAGTTAGTAAAACCATTGCTATACTTAAAGACTCTATGTCGAAATATGACTATGAGCAAAGAGTATATATTTTACAACCAGATGGCCATACTGCTTTTGTTGTACAAAATGCCAAGCGAACAAGTTTTACACACGTAAATATCAATCTTGGCGATGATACCGTTAACCGCGAAACACTATTTTTGTTTCCTACACCAATAGATACAAATGATGATAATGAAATTGAAATGCCTCCGGGTGGGTACACCTCTTTAACCATCCTAAACCTTTCGAAAGATATAAAAATGAAAGGCGATACTTTAATATATACAACGCCTTATGGCAATGCTTACCGCGAATATGGAAACAGATATGGTATATGGCAATACCCAAATAATTACAACTTGTTCTCATACGCATGGTTATTCCCCGATGAATGGAAGCCCATATATTACCATTGCAACATCCCGGGCAGGTGGGAAGTAAAAAACAATTTAATCCACTTTATAAGTAAACCTAACTTTAATAATTACCTGTTCGAAATACGTTATGTACGTACACATACGATACCCAAAACCATTGAGGGCAGAACTGTAAACTACACACAAACCCTGCAAGTAAACAGCGATACCATACAAGTAATTATTAACGATCCGCAACGCGAGGATGGGGATATTATATCATTAAATGTAAATGGCGATTGGAAACTGAAGAACTACGAAGTAACTAATGCACCAGCCAAGTTTACTTTTACATTAGGCTATGCCGAAAACTACATTGCCCTGCATGCTGAAAACGTTGGCAGCATACCTCCCAACACCGCTATGCTAACTATTATTGATGGCAAACAACGTAAGCAGGTTATCCTTAACTCCGACATGGGCAAAACCGAAGCCATATTACTAAAGCGCACGCCATGAAAAGCAAATTTATAAAAGCCAACGGCATACAATTTCATTATGTGGAGGAAGGCGAAGGCGATTTGGTGATATTGCTGCATGGCTTTCCGGAGTTTTGGTATGGGTGGCGAAACCAAATACCTGTGCTTAGTAAAAATTACCGCGTAGTAGCGCCCGATATGCGTGGCTATAACCTGAGCGATAAGCCTGAAAAAATAAGCGATTACAAAATTGAAATACTGGCTAAAGACATAGCTGATTTAATAGTGGCCCTTGGCGAAGAAAAAGCTATATTAATAGGGCACGACTGGGGTGCGGCGGTGTCATGGGCAACGGCTACTTTGTACCCCAAGCGTATTAAAAAGCTGGGCATTATTAATGTGCCTCACCCCGCCGAAATGCGCAGGGCATTTTTTACATTCAATTTAAAGCAGTGGGCGCGCAGTTATTATATTTTCTTCTTCCAACTACCTGTTATACCTGAGTGGTTTATTGGTAAAGACCTCACTAAATTCTTCACCAACATATTTACCAATATGAGCCCTAAGGGTGCAGCGCCCACCAATGAAGACTTACAAAAATATGTTGCAGCATATAGCCAACCAGGGGCTATTAAGGGTGCGGTAAACTATTACCGAGCCGCTATGCGTAACATCAACAACCTGAAAAATACCGAACAACTTACTATGCCTGTAATGGTACTTTGGGGCGAGCAGGATAAAGCATTGGGCAAGGAACTAACATACAATACCAAACAGTACTGCACCAACCTGCAAATACACTACGACCCCAGCAGCGGGCACTTTGTACAGCACGATAACCCCGAATGGGTAAATGCGCATTTGCTGAATTTTTTGAAGGAGTAATTACATGTCGGCTATAAACGCACCCTGCGTATTTACATCCCAAATAGGTTTGCCATTGTTTTTAAAATTTCTTAGAAGATACGCCAACTGTTTAGGTTTGTTGGAGGTATCGAACACTACTTGCTTGTAATCAACTATTTTATTTAGCGTCTCTACATTTACATTAGCATTGTTTGAAATAACTAATATATCAACGGGCAACTTCTCTCCTGTTTCAGCAGAACTATGCACTTCTTCATCTACCACCAAAACAGTTTTGCTATTACAATTTATCAGCTTACCGAAACTAAGTTGCAACACCACAGTATGTACTGTATCCATATCAGCACCGCACATCCACCAATGCGGTAGTATGTGGTACTTCATGTTTTTGGCATCCTGTAAAAGTGTTTCATCGAAAAGTGTATTTACACTTCTGCCATTTATAGCAGCAATGGCGCTTTGGTGTGGTACGTTGTACACTACCAGCTTATGGTGCATAGTTTGCACGTTACCTTCGTACACATTATAAACTAACAAGCAACAGCTAAATAGTAAGGTGATAATAAAAACCTTCGGCCTGCGTACTTCGGTTAGGGTACATATTAATAAAATGATAAGATAAAGCACCAGTACCTCCATTAAGCTAATGCTTATACCTTGCCATAACGCAAAGGGCAATTGGTTAATACCAAATGTAATTTGGTTAAGCAACATAACTGAATGTGTAAACACCCAACCAACTATTGCACTGATGTAAGGAATAAAGCTAACGGCAAACAATGCCATGCCACTAAACATAACTGCACTGCACAATGGTATTACCAATAAATTAGCAACAATAAACAGGTTAGGAAACTGATGGAAATAGTAGAGCGATAAGGGCGCTGTGGCAATTTATGCTGCTACCGAAACACAGGTAAGTTGCCAAACCCAATTAGGCAAAGCGGGGTATAAAAACCACCTTATATCATACCGCAAAAAGTAGAATGGCTTTTTATACCAGGTTACGCTTTTATACTTCGGCTTTGCTTTGCTGCCAATGGTTAGCCAACCCGCTATTACAGGTTGTAAAAACACTATCCCCAACACAGCAGCGTAACTTAATTGAAAACCAACCTCGGCAATAATAAACGGATTGAACAGGATAATAAGCAATGCACTACCAGCTAAAATATTATAGGTATTAGTGTTACGCAATGCCACCTTGCCAATTGCCAGTAAGCTAAACATAGCAGCAGCCCGCAACACCGATGGGCTAAGCCCTGTTAGGCAGGCATAAAGCCAAATTACCATAAGTATGATAACTGTTTTAGCTATTACTGCGCGCCTGTTGCGTTCATCTACCCAACTTAAAAGCCAGCTTAATGCTAAAAATACAATGCCCACGTGCAAGCCGCTAACGCTAAGTATATGCATAACGCCAGTTGATGAATATGCCTGAATGGTTTCATCATTCATATAGCCCCGGTAGCCAAGCATCATAGCGGTGGCAACGCCCAAATCGTTTTCATCGTTTATGTAATTTTCAATTACATGCAGAAAGGCTTTGCGAACTTTATACACTTGTGTAAAAAACCAATTGCCCTTACCGCTTGCCATACGTTGCCATGTTCCGGCAGTTAAAAAGGCACGGTAATAAATATTATGCAATTGCTGATAGCGCCTGTAGTCGAACTCGCCGGGGTTCATAGGCGGCCCAAAGGTTTGAATATTTGCATCCGCCACTATTACATCGCCATAATTGAGGTATGGATTGTTTGCCCCTTTTAAAAACGTCAAGAATATTTTACCTTCCGTAGCTATCAACGAACCATTCCTATCTATTTGTTTTACCTGCGCTATGGCATTAATGGTCTTTTCTTTTTCAATAGGTGGTTCGCAAATTTCAGCTACAAAAATAGTTTCTCCGTTAGCTATGTTACCGTAATACACGGGGCGGTTGGGGGCAGCGTAAAACACCGATAGCAAATACCCCATTACAAGTAAAGCAGTAGTTATAGCCATACCATTTACAAGGCGTAACCGGTATTGCTGGCTTACACTAATAAATGAATAACCAATACTAAAGCCAAGGCTAATAGCTAACACCAGCCCTGCTATAATAGATACATAAAAAGCATTTAACTTCAGGGCATCGGCCCATAACCACAATACAATACCTGCTATTATAGGTAGCAATAAACGTACAACAGGAATTTGGTGCCAGGGGTTGCGCATTGGCCTTAAAATGCAATTTTTGTACTTTAAATCAAATATTTATTTCTCGCAGAACACACGGACTTTCGCAGAATTGAATGATTATTTATCTGCGATTTCCGTATTTTCTGCGAGCAATGGTATTTTATATTTTAAAACAATATACAAGTCATTAAATTTAATTTTAGTTTCAAAGCATACAAAAAAACATCCTATTATACTTTGCTGCCGCACATTAACATCCGTCACTTAATTTATATAGATATTGAAACGGTGCCCCAATACGCCGAATATGCACAGCTAAACTCTGCCATGCAGGAAATGTGGGCCGCTAAACATGCATTGCTGCGTACCGAAAATGAAACTGCTGAAGGAGGGTATTTATTGCGTGCAGGCGTATATGCCGAGTTTGCCAAAATCATCTGCATCTCTATGGGTTTTTTCCATATTGATAAGGAAACGAACAAACGCACCTTCCGCATTAAGTCGTTTTACGGCGATGATGAAAAACAATTGCTTGCTGAGTTTACTGAGGTAATTAATAAGCACTTTTCCGATACGGATTTATACAGTTTTTGCGGTCACAATATTCGCGAATTCGATATACCGTTTATCTGTCGTAGATTATTGGTTAATCAATTACCGTTTCCGGCATTGCTTAATTTAAGTGGCAAGCGCCCTTGGGAAACCAACAACGTTGACACTATGCAACTGTGTCGTGGCGTTGCCCTTTTGGAATATGACCATAACCGTTCCAAAACCAATGATAACCATAGAGTTAACCAAAGATTCGCATATAGGTCTCCATATCCTCAAACGGCGGCTTGAACTATCAATGAATCAAAAGAATGTGGCGATGTTGTTAGGAATTAAGCCTACATCTATTACCCATTGGGAGACTGGAAAGGTAATTCCACGGGAAATATACTCAACCAAGATTATCCAATTTCTTGGGTATAATCCATATTCCTTCAAAACTGAAACATTAGGCCAACGGATTAGGACATACCGTTTATTACATGGGTATACCCTAAAACAATTCGGAGCATTGATTGGTGTAACGGAATGTACAATAGTAGATTGGCAGGCTGGAAATATACAGCCTAGTAAAGAGCATATGAAGAAACTAAACAAGTTATTTAAGCCAAAAAAATGATTCCAGAGAACCTCAAAAAGGTTCTCTTTTTATTCAGCGAAATTGCATTTATTTCTACATCAAAAGGAATCTCTTTCTTAATTAGTAAAATAAATGTAATCATAGATACTTTCGAGATTACATTATTGCAAATAGCTTTCAGCGAATGTTTTTGATTCTCTCTTACTTCGCAATAATATTAAACATTGGAAGCCTAAATCGTTCTACACCCGAAATGAGTGCCAAGAATTGCTACCTATCAAATCCTTTATTCCACAGTTCTCATCTTCCCCTAAGTGTCAACGTAGCCTTTGCTGTGATTCTGGATTTATCTCTATTCTGCATCGCTCCACTTGAGTTCATTTGAACACAAGTGGAGCGATGCTCTTTTAATCTAATGAACCAACGAACCCCAATAACCAAAGGAGCATTGAGAAAATTGAAAACCACAAAAGCAATTTGCCATAGGTGTATTGAATCCTCTTTAGGTTTGCTTTTTGGAGGCATTGAGTTATTGAAATTGGGTTGTCATTTTAATATGTAACGGTTAGACCTGCGCCAAAACCCATGTCGCTGTCGTAGTGAGTGGAAGCAGAAATATATTTAGTGATAATGTAGCGGAAGCCAAGTATGTATTCTTTATCGGTATTAAGCATAATGCTGGCGCGGAGGCGTTTGGTGATGGGGATGTCTTCGCGACTAAGTTGGAAGCGAAATTTACCATCAAAATCCAATCTTAAATCAGCAACAACTAACATAGGCATAATATAGGCGAGACCGATAACTGCTGTTTTTCTGTTATTCTTGTTGCTAGTTTGCCCAAACCAGTTTTTGGTTTCGCTGCCGAAAATATTTTTGGGACTGCCCTCAGGAATGAAGAAGTTTTTTGGCGGGTTGCCTTCTTTTTTGTAGTGGTAATCAAAACCTGTGTACAGATACCACCATTGCATTTTGTCAAGATAGCGACCTAACATTGTTTCGCTTTCGAAGCCGTGTTCGGCATGGTAGCCCAAGTGCCACATGGTTTCAAATTTCCAACGGGTGTTTGCAAACATTGCTTCGCCATCGGTGCCATTGTATTCTATTCCGACTTTTGCCATGAAGTGAAATTTTCTGTCGTCAGCGTAGAGTCTTCGCTGCGCCAATTTTGGATTAGGAATTTCGGGATTGGCGGGTTGGTCTTCGTAAGTAAAAACTCGACTCATACCGCTCATCATGTGGTAGAGAATATGACAATGAAAAAACCAATCGCCATATACATTGGCGTTGAATTCTAACGTGTCGGTTTCCATAGGCATTATGTCCACCACATTTTTTAGCGGAGCATAGTCGGCCTGTCCGTTAAGCAAGCGAAAATCGAATCCATGCAGGTGCATAGGGTGACGCATCATAGAATTGTTGTGAATTATCATCCGCACATTTTCGCCTTTGTGAATCAGTATTTTGTCCACCTCTGAAAGTGTCTTGTAATCTAAAGTCCATACATAGCGATTCATGTTTCCGGTTAACTCAAAATTCAAAACCTTGACGGGTGCGTCTTTGGGAAGTGTGGTTACAACGGGTGATTTAAGCATTGCGTAGTTCAATGTGGTAATGTCTGAAAGTCGATTGCTGCTGTAGTTATCAGCAGTCATTTTCATTTCCTTCATCTTCTTTTCCTTTGCTTTTTTCTTCTTGGGTTTTAGCGCACCTGTTATTTCAGGATACATCACCACGTTCATATCCATTTGATTTAAACTCATGTTCATTCCCATGTCGTTCAGACTGCCGTTCATTTTCATCATGCCATTCATCATTTTCATTCCTTCGAAATACTTGAGTTTGGGCAAAGGTGCAATGAGTTGCTTAACGCCACTGCCGAGCCAAATGCATGTTGACCCGATTCTATCTTCGGATGTGGCAAGGAACTGAGAAGCGGTGCTGTCGGACGAAATAGTAACTATAACATCGTAGGTTTCAGACGGACCAATAATCAATCTATCCACTTCAACGGGTTGCACATCGCTGCCATCGTTAGCTACTACAATAATTTTTCCGTCTGAATAGGTTAACCAAAAATAGGTGGATGCGCCACCATTTGAAATTCGTAATCGCACTTTATCGCCTGCCTTAAATTGCGAAAGCTGGCTTTCGTTTTGTCCATTGATTAGAAATTTATTATACCAAATATCGCTTACATCCATTGCGTTCATGCGTTTCCATTCGTTGAGAAGTTTGGTTTTTAGTTGACCCTGCATCATTGCTTCGCCATAACTTTGTGTCGTTCCTTTTTTTATGGCGAACCAATCGGTAGCGTTGTACAAACTGCGGTGAACTTCTTGGGGTTTCATGTCTGTCCACTCACTTAACACTATTGGCACTGTAGGTAAATCGTCAATCCCTTTTCTGAATGTTTCATCATCTGCTTTTTTATTAATAACGAAAGAACCATACATTCCTATTTGTTCTTGCAGGCCTGTATGGCTGTGATACCAGTGTGTGCCGTGTTGAATGATGGGGAAGCGATAGAGGTGTGTGGTGTGTGGCTTGATGGGCATTTGTGTAAGGTTAGGAACGCCATCGTATTGGTTGGGAAGAAATAAGCCGTGCCAGTGCAGAGATGTTTCTTCATTGAGTTCGTTATGGACTAAAATTTCGGCTGTGTCGCCTTCGGTGAAGGTGAGTGTGGGCATAGGGATTTGTCCATTTACTGCAATGGCGCGTTTGCGTTTCCCAGAAAAATTTACGATGGTGTCGCGGATGTAGAGGTCATAACGCACTATTTGGGGTGGGGTGATGTTTATTATTGTTTTGATGGAATGTTCTTTTGGTTTTTCGATGCTGTCAGCACCAGTGGGAACGACAGGCATTTGCATATTACCCATATCATGGTGGTGCTGTGTGCTGTCCGCTGTTTGCATTTGATAGTTCTTATCAGGTGATGGATGCGCAACAGATTTTGATTTTTCTTTGATAAGTTTCATACCGCATTTAGGACAGTTGCCGGGTATGGGAGAATGAATCTCGGGATGCATTACGCAGGTATAAGTTACTGACTGAACCTGCTTTGGGGTTTCTTTTTTATTCATTTCCATGCCATTCATATTCTGTTGCGCGAAAGAAATAGTTGGCAACAGGCAATAGGCAATTAGCAAAAGAAAATAGGACTTGGTTGTGTATGATTTTTTCATCTAAAATTAGTTTATGTTAGATTTTGAAATTCTTTCCATGACGAGACGGCTGTCGCCAAACTTGCAAAGTGCATCATAATTTTGTCGGAGTTCAGAAAACAGAATGTATTTGAGGGGAATGTTGATTTGCTTATTAGACAGTCAAGCTAATTGCATCTGCACATCTTCTTCTCTTGCATCAGGCACCACTAAATAAAATGCTTCGTCACCATCAGAAATATTGATTGTTTTATTTTTTTTATTCTGTTCGCATAAAATCTCTTTTGCCTTATTCTGTTATCTGTTTTTCAATCCAGTTAACTAATACATCTTTATCCTGTTGAGATAGTTGTGCGCTTTTGTGCATTCGTCTGTATGATGGCAATGGCATTTTATCGTCTCTAATTCTGTTTTCAACATCTCGCAGTTTGCTTATCCGTCTTCTTGAAGAATAAGAACCAAACTCACTAAAGTTGAGTTTGGCTTTCCCGCTGTCTATATCGCTTTTTATCAGCCAAACCATTGGCTGAATGTTAGCATACCAAGGATAGATTGTATTGTTACTATGACAATCGTAACATGCGTTTTTTAAAAGTGCATATACATTTTCGGGAATGTTATAAGTGTTAGAAATATCTGTTGGCAATACCTGCCCGCTTGTATTGCGGGAAGGTTGTATAAATTGAAGACCAATAAATACAATGAATATTGCCAACAGTATTTTTCGTATCAGGATCAACCGGAATTTTTTCAAACTGGATATTGTGTAAAGCTGCAAAATATTCGTCCGATGTGAGCGAGGGATAAGGCACATAATGCATAACCAATCCCGTCGCAAACCACATGGCGAAAAACAAACACAGAATTAAACCCAACCATGTGTGGGTTTGACTAATCCAACGCAGAATCATCGGCTATCCATTAAAATTTAATTTCAGCTGATAATTCAATTCGGTGTGACTCACCAATAATTACTTGTTCAGTGTCATAAGAGACAGGAACATAAATTTCATCGGTAATGTTACGCAGGTTCAAACGCAAAGTAGTTTGTTTCGAGTAATGCCATGCAATATTGGAATCGATAATAGTGTAGGCATTCATGGTTACTGTATTGGCATTATTAGCGTAGCGTTTACCAACATAACGGG
>Ga0164241_10001584_pt1 | contig 27359 bp, 27 predicted proteins | sample OricomyardsoilBY_FD_108780 | JGI IMG/M metagenome (GOLD analysis project Ga0164241, IMG submission 108780) | Backyard soil microbial communities from Emeryville, California, USA - Original compost - Back yard soil (BY) | ecosystem: Environmental > Terrestrial > Soil > Unclassified | place: USA... | reverse complement strand
GCTTCCCGCTTCTTTTACGGCCCGTGGGTTTACGAAGCGGGTCCGGCCAGCAGCAAGCGGTTCTTGGGCGTGATCGCGGCGGGAATGGTTTGAGTGTGCACGTCGTAGCCAGCGGCGCGGAGCTTGGCCGCGCGCGTGACGTCGATGGCGAGCGCCGGATCCAGCCAGCCGGTGAGGCCGCCGAGGTCGCACTTTGCGGTGGACTGGCAGCAGGGTAAAACGACGACCCTGGCGCGCGCCGCGAGCGCGAGCGCGATGACGTCGTCGGTGAGCGGTCCGCACGCGTGGCACGAGACGAGCACGTCCGCGGGCTCGATGTTCACGCTCTCGAGCTTGGCTTCGCGCAGCGTGACGCGTCCGGCCAGCCGCGGCCAAGCCGCACCAAAACACTCGGCGACTCGAAATGCGCTCGGCGGCAGCTTGCGATCGACGGCCAGGGCGCTGGGCGACGAATCGTCGAGCAGCATCATCAAGTGCGCCACCAACGCGTGGCCGCACGCCAGATCGACGACGCGACCACCGCGAAAACGGCGTCGAGCCCGGCGCGCGACCTCCCAGGCTTCGTACAACTCCTTGCGCGGTACGCAGCCTGCCTCACACAAGCTGCGCGCCACCCGCTCGAACAGCGTGTCACCCTCGAAGCGATACAGATCGTGGCTCGTCAAGCGCGAGCGACTGGCAGGGTCGAAGGTCACGCGCACAGCATAGACGGAAAGCTGGTCGACGGCGCCGGTCCCGCAACTACTCGGGCAGCTCCGAGCACATGTTGCGCGCAGGCGTGAGCAGCTTGCCCGACGTCAATTTCCGAAGGGCGGCCACGGCTTCACGGGGCGGCACGCTGTGGTCCAAGCAACCGATCGCTAGATCGAGCGCGCTCAAATCATTGGGCTGAAACAGCACGACTTGCGCTCGCTCACGCACCCAGCGGCTGAGCAGGCGTAGCCGCTCCAGATCACGCCGCTCCATCGCGTCGGCGGCCGACTCGAGCGCGACACGACCGGCGGCTTCCAGCTGCATGGCGTCGAGCTCACCCGACGCTACCGGTTTGGGCCGGAACCCGGTCACCTCGCCCTCGCTGCGACACGCGAACGCGACGAGGAAGCCCAACAAGGCCAAGCTGCCGATCCAGACGCGCTGTTTGGCGCTCACGTGTCAACCGACGGCCGGCCGCTGCGGAAGAAAAGGCCACCGCCAAATTTCAGGCAAAAGGCGTGGTAAGTGGAGCGCCGTGACCGCGACCCTCGGCACAACCCGGCCTGGCCCCCAGCGGCTGCCCGCTGCCATCATCGCGCTCGGCCTTGCCAGCCTGTTCAACGACATTGGCACGGAGATGATCTTTCCGTTGCTGCCCGCGTTCGTGGCGTCGCTCGGCGCGGCTCCCGCATTCTTGGGGCTCGTCGAAGGGCTCGCGGACGCGACCTCCAGCCTGCTCAAGCTCGCATCAGGCTACGTGGCCGAAGGTCGCAGCAAGAAGCGCATCGTGCTGTTGGGTTACGGCCTGGCGTCGTCCGTAAGGCCGCTGGTCGCGCTCGCGACGGCACCCTGGCACGTGTTGGCGGTGCGGGTGACGGATCGCGTCGGTAAAGGCATTCGCACCTCGCCGCGCGACGCGCTAATCGCCGACTCGGTCCCGAAGGAGCAAGCGGGGCGCGCCTTCGGGTTTCACAGCGCCATGGATCACGCGGGCGCCGTCATCGGACCGCTGCTGGGCACGGGCCTGTTGGCGCTCGGCTGGCAAGTGCGTTCCGTATTCTGGTTTGCGTTGGTCCCGGGAATACTGGCCATGTTGGCGCTGTTCACGGTGCGCGAGCCCAAGCCGCCTGCGGTCGTCGCCCGCGCGTCGGGCCGGGCTGGGCCCGCCCTGCCCAGCTCGCTGCGCCGCTACTACGGCGTGCTGGCGTTGTTTTCGCTCGGCAATTCCTCGGACGCCTTCCTGCTACTGCGCGCGAAAGATCTGGGCGTGCGGGTCGTCGCCATTCCGGCGTTGTGGGCGCTCTTCAACTTGGCCAAGGTGCTGAGCGCGCGCTACGGCGGCGCTTGGTCGGACAAGATCGCGCGCTCCAAGCTGATTGTTGCCGGTTGGGGCGTGTACGCGCTGACGTACTTGGCGTTCGGCGTCGCCAATCGCGCTTGGCAGGTGTGGCTGCTGTTCGTGGTGTACGGGCTCTATTACGGGCTCACGGAACCGGCCGAAAAAGCTCTCGTGCGCGATCTGGCCCCCGCCGAAGCGCGCGGGCGCGCCTACGGCTTTTACAACTTCGTCATTGGCGTCAGCGCCGTGCCGGCAGGCGTGCTCACCGGCTGGCTGTGGCAAACCTGGAGCCCGCTCGTGGCGCTGGCGACCGGCTCCGCGCTGGCGCTGGTCGCAGCCCTGACGCTGGCCCGCATGAGCTTTGCGCGCACCGCGGGTGTAATGTGAGCGCGCGTCGTGCGTCGGCACGAATGCGGGGGCAATCCCCCAGAAAATAGCCGAAGGACAAGCCAATGGTCACTCGACGCGAAGCACTCTGGACCACTGCCGCCGCCGCCGGCAGCGCCGCTCTTCTGAGCCCCAAGCGCGCTCAGGCGGACGTCTCGGGCGAGCGCGCCTGGGAGGCGTCTTACAGCGGCAACAAACCGGCACCGAGCTTGCCGCCCGGCCAGCCCGGCAAGGACTACCAACCGGTCGTCACGCCCAACGGCGTCGCGCTACCGTGGAAGGTCGTCGACGGAGTCAAAGTCTATCACCTGGTAGCCCAAGAGGTGGAGCACGAGATGGCGCCGGGCTTGAAGGCGCACTGTTGGGGCTACAACGGCCGCGTGCACGGCCCGACCATCGAGGCCGTCGAAGGCGACCGCGTGCGCATCTACGTGACGAATGAGCTCGACGCGCCAACCTCGGTGCACTGGCACGGCGTGTTCTTGCCCAACGGCATGGACGGCGTGTCCGGCCTGACGCAAAAGCCGATTAAGAAAGGCGAAACGTTCAAGTACGAGTTCACCTTTCGCCAGCACGGTACCTTCATGTACCACCCGCATCACGATGAAATGACCCAGATGGCGATGGGCATGATGGGCATGATCGTCGTGCACCCCCGCCGGCCGCCGCCCGACTACCGCGTCGAGCGCGACTTCGTGATCTTGCTGAGTGAATGGCGCATCGCTCCGGGGACCAGCCGCCCCGACCCGATGGAAATGACCGACTTCAACGTGCTGACCATGAACGCCAAAGCGTTTCCGGGCACGGAACCGCTGGTGGTCAAAACTGGCGATCGCGTGCGCGTGCGCATCGGCAACCTGGGCGCCATGGATCATCATCCCATCCATTTGCACGGCCACTACTTCAAGGTGACCGCAACGGACGGCGGGCGCATCCCGCTCTCGGCGCAGTGGCCCGAATCGACCGTGCTGGTCGCCGTCGGCACGACGCGCGACCTCGAGCTCGTGGCCGATGCGCCCGGCGACTGGCCCTTGCACTGCCACATGACGCACCACGTGATGAACCAAATGGGTCACGGCATCCCCAACATGCTGGGCGTCAAATCCGGCACCATCGATCAGCGCATCGCCCCGCTGCTGCCGGCGTACATGACCATGGGTCAAACCGGCATGGGCGACATGGGTGACATGGGCATGCCGGTACCGAAGAACAGCATCCCGATGGGCGGCGCCCAGGGGCCGCACGGCTTCATCGCGATGGGCGGCATGTTCACCCTGCTCAAAGTGCGCGACAACTTGACGAGCTACGCGGACCCGGGCTGGTACAAGAGCCCGTCGAACGAGCAAGCAAGCTTGGCCAGCGAGGCGGAGCTGAAACGCGACGACATTCGAGCGGCGTCGCCCGCGCCGGGCCGCGACGCCGAGCCCGCCAGCGGCGGCGCGACCGTCACTTACACCTGCCCCATGCATCCCGAAATCGTGCGGCCGGCTCCGGGCAAATGCCCCATTTGTGGGATGACGTTGATCAAGCGCGAAAGCGCGACGCCCGGAGCACCATGATGCCAACGACCCTGCGCCGCGCCGCGCGCGTCCTTTCGAGCGGCGCGCTGTCGCTCGGCTTGCTCACCGGGTGCGTCTCCGAAGACGCCGGCTACCAGGACGTGCGCAAGGTCGTATCCAGCCGCACCGGCCACGAAGTGCGCTGGCGCCACCTGGAGGGCGACGCGTCGTCCGACCGCGCCGTGCGTGCGATCTTGGCGCAGCCGCTGACCAGCGAAAGCGCAGTCAAGGTGGCGTTGCTCAACAACGCCGAGCTGCAAGCCGGCTTCGAAGAGCTGGGTGTGGCCCGCGCTCAACTCGTGAGCGCGCTGCGCCTGCCCAATCCGGTGGCGGAAGGCAGCATCCGTTTTCGAAAGAATGACAGCGCCACGCTCGATCTGGCCGTGACCGAGAACCTGACGCAGCTGATCTTCCTACCGCTGCGCAACGCCGCCGCCCGCGCTGAGCTCGATGCGGCCAAGCTTTCGGTTGCCGGTCAGGCGCTCGATCTGATTTTGCAGGTGCGCACCGCCTTTTACTCGTACTTGGCCGATCAGCAGGTGCTCGACTTTCGCGCGACGGTGCTGAAAGCCTTGGACGCGTCGGCGGAGGTCGCCAAAAGCCTGCACGCGGCTGGCAACGTGACGGACTTGGATTTCGAAAGCGAGCAGGTTTTGGCCAACGAAGCGCGCGTCAACTACGCGGGCGCCAAGGCTTCGCTGGCCGCCTCGCGCGAGCGCCTGAGCGCGCTGTTGGGCCTGTGGGGCACGGGGGCAACCTTTCGCGTCGACGCCCGCCTCGGCGAGCCCTCCGGAGAGCTGCGCCTGAGTGAGCTCGAAACCAAGGCCGTCGAACACAGCCTCGATCTCACGATCATCGCGCATCGCCTGAGCGCGGCCGCCAAGCGCGCCAACTTGGCGCGAGCCGAAGGTTGGCTGCCGGAGCTCAAGGGCGGCGTCACGGCGGAGCGCGAGGGCAACTGGAGCTACGGCCCGCTCGCCGAAGTCCAGGTGCCGCTCTTTTACCAGGGCCAGGGCGAAGTCGCGCGGGCGCGGGCCGAAATGCGACAGCAACGGCAGCTGCTCAACGCGCGCACAGCGCAAATCCGCGCCGCCGCCAAGACGATCGCGACCAAGCTTTTGGCGGCGCGCGAGCGGGCGATTTACATCAAAGACGTGCTGCTCCCCAGCCGCGAGCGCATCTTGAACGCCACGCAGCTTCAGTACAACGCCATGAGCGTGTCGGTATTTCAGCTCTTGGCGGCCAAGCGCGAGCAAGTCGAGACCGCGAGCAGCTACGTCGAGGCGCTGCGCGACTACTGGACGGCCTATGCCGAAGCCGAGCAGCTGCGCAGCGGGCGACTACCCGGGCCCTAGCGTCGCGCCCAGCTCACTGCATGACGCCGAAAGCATACTGACACAGCGCTTTCCAGCTACCGCCGTCGCCCGCGCAGAACTCACTGTGACCCTGGCCTTCGAGGATGAACACGTGGCCGTTCATCAGGTCGGCGGTAGCGGCGCCGGCGGCGACGGTGACGGTCGGTATCAGCCAACCCGCGGCGGTGGTGGTCGTCACCTTACTGTCGATGTTGGAGGAGCCGATCAGCGCGATCATACGTTCGAGCGGCGTAAGGGACGGCGCCTTGATCCAGGTTGCGTTCGGAAAACCTTCGTCGACCGGGCCCGACGTGGCGATACCGCGGCCGATGCGAACGTATTTGCCCACCACCGCCAGCGTTTGTGAGCCGTATGAATAGCCGACCAGGTACACGTCGCTCCAGCGCACGCTGCCATCGGCGTTCAGGAAGTAGGCCCAGTCGCCGCCCGGATCCTGCTCTTGCATGAACTTGATGCCCAACGCCGCCCGGTAAGCAAAGCTGTCGTGCTCGTTGATGTTGAGCCAATCCACTCGGTCTTTGCCGTCCCAGGCTTCCATGCGCGCATCACCCATTTGGCGATTGGCTTCCGCATCGGTCGGCATGTTCTTGGCTTGGTCCTTGTACTTGTCGGGCAAGGCGCTGTTGGTCGTCAGCATGGCGATGGCCATCTCGTGAAAGCCCAAGCCCACGGCAAAGCCGCCGATGCCGCCTTGGCCACAGCAAGTGCCGATGCCACCCAGCGTCATGACCAGCTTTCCCTGCACCTTCGGCTTTCGAGTGTCGACGAAGCCGTGCTCCTGGGCGGTGGCGTTGGTATCCGGCGTCGACGAGCCCGCCATCGGGTCCAGCTGCTTGGCCGTGAACGTGATCTGCTTGTTGGCGGCGGCCGCGGCGTTGATCATCAGCGGACGAACGGGGGGTGTGTCCATGCCGGTGCCGGTGCCGGTGCCAGTGCCGCCGCCCCCACTTCCGGCGCTACCGCCCGCGCCGCTGCCGCTCGCGCTAGCGCCAGTACCAGCCGTGGGCGCCGCGCCCCCGGCGCTGACCCCGGCGGTCGTGTTGCCAGTGCCGGCGGTAGTGGCGGCGCCGCCACCGGGTAGCACCGTCGAGCCGCCCCCGGCACCGCTCGCGCCGGTTTGCGCGGCGCCGCTCGTGCCGGCTGCGGGGCTGCCACCACCCGCGCCTTCGTTTCCATCGCTGCTGCAGGCGAGCGACGAAACCGCGAGACCGGCCGGAAGTGCGAGCAACCACCAACGTGAAGCCAAAGCGCGAGCAACGGAGACGGGCATACCTCTTGGTTTCCTGATCCCCTCGTTTGCGGTGAGGATTCGCACGCCCCCGCCTTGGTTTTTGCGGCGGGCTTCCAGCGCCGCGTAAAATTTCTGGCGCGGTCGTTCGGTCGCCCGAGCCGCGGTGGGATGATTACCGCGATGCACCTACGCTGGTGCCAGCCGCGCGCGCGACGACCACCAAGCGCGTCGCCCGTTCACTGAAGCGCGCGCCTCCAAAACTACCGAGCTTGGTCTCGAGAGCGAAGCCGCATTCCCCGAGCATCGCCAACAGCTCGCGCGAGCGGTAATAGCGCTGCTTCACGACCTGGCGGCGCCGGCCGGCGCGCCCACTCGGCACGTACGAGTACGTCACGTCGAGCCTCGCTTCGCCGCGCGCACGACGGCAGCTTTCGAACGCGACCCAACGGCGCCCCGCGTGCTCGAAGGCGGCCAGCGCCTGGTCGCTCGCGTTGGGCGCGAAGTCGTCGTCGCCCAGCCGATCGGCGTTCCAAACATCGAACGCAAAGAGGCCGCCCGGTTCCAACGCCGCGTGCACGCTGCGAAAACAGCGCTCCACGCCCGCGCGGGTCAACAAGCAATACAGCGCATTGTACGGTAGCAGCACCCGCTCGAAGCGCCGGCCAACCTCGATGCGTCGCATATCGCCTTGGACGATGGTCACGCCGCGTCGCTTGGAGGCAGGCAACGTGGCGACGGCAGCGCGCCCCAACCGCAGCAAATGCGTGTCGAGCTCGAGCCCGACGAGAGTGCGCGCAGGGGCCGCCAGCGCCAGCAGCATTCGCCCGTAGCCCGAGCCAAGCTCGAGCACGCTGGCCGCACCGTGACAGAGCCTCACGTAATGCTCGACGTCACCAGGATTGCCGCGGTGGGTGAGCGCATACAGTTCCGCGTCGAGTGCGTTCAACCCACGTGCGTTAGCCTCGTTAGGGCTTGCCCGCCAGCGCCATACCGACCATCGGCAAGCCGTACGCCAAGACGAGCGTGGTGATGCCGCAAAGAATCAGCGTCATGCGCATTTTACCGGAAATGCTCATCATGGCCCCGTGGGCGCGGTGAAGTCGTTGCTTGGCGGCCTCGGCCTCTTGAAAGAGGGCGGTGGCGTGGCTGCCGTGTAGCTCTTGCGGCACCAGGTTGAGAGTGCGGCAGTACGGGCAGTTGACGTCCGCGCCGCGCGCGGGCGGCAGTGCCCCGCCGCAGGCGCGGCAGGCGAACGGCGCGTTGGGTTGGCTGGGTCGGTTGGCAATCAACAGCGGGCGGACGTGGCGGCGGTAATGGCGACGCCCGGTCAAGAGCGCGGCCCCGAGCGAGAAGCCGAAGCCGAGCATCATCAACGGCGCCATCAGCTGGCCCAAGATGGCTTCGACGATGACGCGGTCGCCCAACTTGTCGATATTGGGCAGGAACGTCGTGCACAGCTGGTAAGCGGACAAGGCCGCCATCAGAAGGCCGAGCCCCACGTACATGCCCATCACCCGCACGAAGGAGCCGGGTTTCTCGAAAACGCTCGCGAAGGTGGCGTCGAAACCTTTGACCTGGGCCGTACGTTGCTCGGCCTGCGCCAGCCGATTCTTGATCTCGAGCACGCGCCCGAGCTCGTCCGCGGGCAACACGTCGCGGGCCTGGCAATAGTTGCAAACCACCGACGAATCCGCGTGCAACGTCATGCCGCCGCCGCAGTTGCGGCACAGAATGGGCGTGCCTTCGGGAAGGCCTCTGCCGCTCATGCCGTGGTGCGAATCAGGGTGGCGAGCAGCTCGGCGACGCGCTCGTGCACCGGAATCGTGAGCTCGGTGCGCTTGTTGTAGTCCATTCCTATCGCCATGTTGCCGACCATCCCGCCCATGGCGGCCTGAACGTTGGCGTACGAAGGGTCGTTGAAGCACGAGCTGTCGGCGGTGACCCACACGTCGACCTCGGCCCAATTTTGCAACAGCTGAGAGATGGCCGGGTTTTGCTGCAGCAGGTGCCGCACCGCGTCCGGATTTTCGCCGTAAACGACGAACTTGTCGTCGATGCTCGGGATGCCGGTGACGACCTTTTGCGAGCACTTGGGCGTGAAGTTGCGCGTCGAGTTACTGAACAACTCTTTGGCCGTCTTCAGCACCGAGGCCAGCGATTTGTCGGCAATGTGAATTGGAATGCGCGGCGGCGCCGGCACGTCGGCGTCCCATTGATTGGAGCGGTAGTAGGTGGTCCTGGTCGCGCCCTTTTCCACCCACGTCTTCGAACGGTAGTGGACGCGCACGCCGTGGAAATTGCGCACGTAGTGCAGGTTGATGTTGCCGGTGGGGTCGGGGTTCGCGGCGTCGTGGTACGCGCGATCGACTTGAGCTTCGATCGGTTGCGACTCGATGTCGGCGTAACGGTAACCGGTTTGCTGGAAGAAGTCGTGAAACGCCGGGCGCGCGTCGGCCAGGCTTTGCTTGGCCTTGCCCTTCATCCACATCATGTACACGAGCGAACCAACGATGAAGACGACCGCAAAAATGACTTGAACAGGCATATGGCTCCCCGGGGCACTCCCCAGAGCTTTTCAATAGGCTGGACTCGCCCTGTCCCGCAAGGCGCACGGTGGTCGGAATCGGCCCCCGACCGGCCGACAATCGACCGCGGAGCCGCAAAAACCGCAAACGATGGCGTTTGTTGGGTGTACAAGGGCGCCCACCCCCCATGACGACCGACACGGCAGTTGCCGATACCGCAAACAAGACCGTCTCTTTCGGCGGCAAGACCTACCAAATTCAGGCCCTCGGCGACGATAGCTACACCGTGCTGGTCGCAGGCGTGCCGGTGGGTCGCATCGTGTACTCGTTCGGCGCCGCCAACGGCGTGCCCGAAGGCGACGCCATCAGTGAAGACGATCTCACGCTGATCGGTGAGAGCTGGTTCGCGGCCATCGGCTGATCGGGCCGGCTCAGGGTACGACGACGCACGCGTCGTACGGACGGGCCGACTCGACCATGGCGGCTACTTGAGCGCTCCGGCGTAACGCCGCTCGTGCTCGAGCAACCATTGTTTGCGCTCGAGCCCGCCACCGTAGCCCGTCAATGAACCGTTGGCGCCGACCACGCGGTGGCAAGGCACGATGATGCCAATCGGATTTTTGCCGTTGGCCAGCCCCACTGCGCGCGAAGCGTTGACGTTACCGATGCGCTTGGCGAGCCCGCCGTAGCTTTCCGTCTCGCCAAAAGGAATTTGGCACAGCGCCCGCCACACCTTGCGCTGAAACTCGCTGCCCTCGCCCGCAAGGCCAAGCTCGAACGACTGCAGCTTGCCGGCGAAGTACGCTTTCAGTTGCTCGCGCACCAACCGAAAGGCTCGATCATTGCGTTCGACACCGGGCGGCAACTCGGGACGGTGGCGCTGCTCGTGCATGTACAGACCGGTCAAAAATTCACCGTTGCCGCGCAGCAGTAGCGCGCCAACGGGCGAGTCGAGCTCACTGAAAAAGGGTGCATTCGTCGTCATCGGTCCTCCTTCAACCACCGGCGGCGTAGCCGTGCCAAAGGTGCAACGCGGCATAGGCGCGAAAAGGCCGCCAACCTTCGGACAAGGCCGACAAGGCCGCGGGTTTTTCGATTTTAAGGGCGTTCAGCAGCCCCAAATCCGAGGTCGGAAACGCGTCGGGATCGCCGAGCGCGCGCATGGCGATGTACTCGGCCGTCCACGGTCCGATGCCGGGCAGCTCTTGCAGCGCGCCGCGCATGGCCGCGAAGTCGACCGGGGGCTCGAGCCGTACCGTGCCATCGGCGGTCGCCCGCGCCAAAGCGCGCACGCTCTCCGCTCGCTTTTGGGTGAGCCCCCGATCGATCAACTGTTGCAGCGTCGCGTTCGCGACATCGGCGGCGTCGGGCCCGACGCGATCGACGTCAAGATCGGGGGTTACGACCTCGCTCCCGAACGTCTGCACGAAGCGACCGAAGATGGTGGTGGCCGCTTTCACGGAAATTTGCTGGCCCAACACTGCGCGCAGCGCCAGCTCGAAGCCGCTGAGCGAGCCCGGTACTCGCAAGCCCGGCGTGCGCGTCAGGTGCTGGCGCAGCTCGGGCTGGCGGCGCAAGCACGCGTCGATGGCCAGGGGATTGGCTTCGAGATCGAACAACCGGCGTAGCCGCATGCGCAGCTCGGGCAAAACCGGCAAAAGTGACGACGCGACCTGCACCCCTAGCAGCGTCGGCCCGAGCGGCTGGGCGAGGATGAAGCCCCGGTGTGGCCCCCAGCGGACCGTGCGTAAATAGCTATCACCGCTCACCTTTTCGGTTCTAGTGCCCGCCCGCCCGGCCAAAAACCGAATCAACGGCGACCAGGCCAGCGGCGCCCGAAAGCCCAGCTTGAGCAAAATCGGCTGGCCCGGCTCGGCCTTGCCGAGGCTTTGCTTGCGCAGCGCCAGCGGGTTGAGTCGATACGCTTGGCGAAATGAGCGATTGAATTGCCGCACACTGGCAAAGCCGCTGCCGAACGCGACGTCGATGACGCGCAGAGACGTGTCGGTGAGCAACTGCTTGGCGAGCAGCAGTCGCTGCGTCTGCGCCAAGGCGAGCGGGCTCACGCCATATTCGGCTTCAACCACCCGATGCAGCTGCCGCGGGCTGACGCCGAGCTCGGCCGCCAAGCCTTCGACGCTGCCGCCACTCAGCGCGCCCGCTTCGATGCGCGCGACCGCTGCGTTGGCGACGCGCTGCACCGCATCGGCGGGTGCGGCTCCGGGGGCAAGCTCGGGTCGACAGCGCAAACAGGGCCGATAACCGGCGGCCTCGGCGCTGGCCGCGTTGGCAAAAAACGAACAGCGGTCGCGCCCCGGCGTGCGCACCCGGCACACCGGACGGCAGTACACACCCGTGGTCGAAACGCCCACGAAGAACAAGCCGTCGAAACGCGCGTCACGCGCTTTGACGACCTCGTAGCACTGACCGGCATCCAGGCTCACGAACGCAGCTTAGCGCCGGCGAGCCTGCCGGTCTGGCCGCTTTCGGACATGATCCCTAGATAGGCGGCACCGCAAATTATCGGCTATTGTGGCGCCAAAACAGGGCATGAATTCAACGCCGCCCACGCTTTTTTGCGCGACGAAGGGCCGCGGTACGATCCACAACTTGCGTTGCTCTCGTACCGCTTGGTGCTCGACCTGTTCGCGCGCGCGTAACGCGACGTTTAGTGCGCGGGCATGCCGGGCGGGGCGGACATGCCTGGTCCGGGGCCGCCGGGCCCACCCGGGCCGCCCATCATGCCGCCCTGTTGCTGTTCCATCTGCTTCAGCTGGCCGATGACCTCGTCGTAGTGCGTGAGCATCTCGTCGCAGCGCTGCGCGGGGAAGCTGGGCGTCTTGTCCTTCACCATGGCGCACATTTGCGAGCCAGGCGGCAGATCCGCACACAGCTTCGTGACGAGCTTGTCGCACGACGCGCGCGCCGCCTTCAGCTTGCTCAGCGTGGCGGGCACGTTGTTGAGCGCAACGTCGCAGGCGGACGGCGTCAAGAGCTCGATCGCGCCCTTGGCCTGCATGCAGGCGGCCGACGTGTCACCGCTGCTAGAGCAAATCTTCTTTTCCCACGCGCCGCACGGACCGGCGGCGACGCCACTGCTGCCGGCCGGCATCGGCGCCGAATCGGCCTTGGCCGCGGCGGCCTTGGCGGTTTGAATGTGGCCGAACCAACCGCCGGCTCCGCCCGCGACCAGCGCCAGCAAGATCGCCACGCCAATGCTCGAGCCTGGCATGCCGGCGCTCTTGGCGGGCGCGGCCGCGGCTGCGCGACGCTTGCCGCCGGCGCGCGATTTCATGGCTGCCTTCTTGGACGCAACCGGAGCCGCCTCGCGCTCGCTCTCGATTTCGGAATCGCTATCGCGATCTTCATCGCTGTCGCTGTCGCGCTCGTTGGTCTTCGGCTCGTCTTTGTCGCTCATGGGGCGCGCAACTTGCGCGATATCCGCCCCAAGCGCAATCAGTACCTGCAGAACACGTGCATTGCTAGGCTGCGGCCAGCCCCTCATTCATGACTAAGCCCAAGAGTCGGAAGGCCTTATTCAGCCTCGCCCCCGTGCAATTCCGGGACAGCGCGATCGAGGGGCGTGGCGTCTTCGCACGACGTCACTTCCAGCCCGGCGACGTGATCACGCCTTATGCGCCCAAGCAGCGTCGACTCGCCATCGACGATCCAGAAGCGACGGCCGCTTCGGCCAGCAAATTGACGCTCGTGTCCGAAGGCTCGTGGGTCATCGTACCTGACACGACCGTGCCCGGCGGCTGGTTGTGCAACCACAGCTGCCAGCCGAACGCTGCCATCTATTCGGACGACGCCGGCCGCATCCAGTGCCTGCGTGAGATCCGTCCGGGCCAAGAGGTCACGATTTTCTACGGTTGGGTGACGATCAACGACCGGGAACGTGACCCTTGCCGGTGCGGTTCGGCGCAGTGCCGCGGTTTCATCAACTTCGATCTCAGCGACGACGACGCTCGGCATTGCGAGCGCGACACCGTCGAGGGGCGCGCCTTTCGCGAGCGCTTCCAGGCGTACGCCGACTACCTGGTATCAATCGAGCAGGAGCAGGTATTGGACGGCATCGGCGCGCGACTGACGGGGTTGCGCGCCCAGCTGGTTTGAGGGGTCAGGCGGCCGCGCCGTGACACTTCTTGTACTTCTTGCCGCTGCCGCACGGACACGGCTCGTTTCGACCGACCGCGGGCGGATTGGCCTGGGCGTCCAGCTCGCCGTCGAGCTTGCGCGTTTGCTGCATGATCTCGTTCGCTTCGGCGTTTCGACCCTGATCGATCAAGCAGCCGGCGATGCGAATGAGCGCCTGCATGCGCTCGTTCGGCGTCTTGGCTTCGACCAAAGAGCGCCGGAAGTAGGCTTCGGCGGCCGGCAGATCACCGAGCGCGCGGTACGTCTCGCCCGCCTTGGCTTCTACCAGCGCCGCGTCCTCGGCGGAGTCGAGGCTCTGCGCCACCTGAGCCAGCGCTTCTTCGCGTCGCCCCGCCTTGGCCAATACGATCGCCAAATCTCCCTGCATCAGCTCGCGATCCACGAACTTTAGCCCTCGCGCCAGCGCGATGCCCCGCTCGAATTCGCCCGCGTGAGCCAACTGTAGGGGCAAATCCAAGAGCCGTACCGAAAGCGAGCGTTCCAGCAGCCAGTCATCGAGCCTGAAGAAGAGCCCGCTGTCTTCGGCGAGCGCGCTCAGCAGCGCCAGCGCGAGGTCGGCGCTCTCGCCCAGGATCGGCGCACTGCCGTCGGGCGCGTCTTCAGGCTCACCTTCGAGCTCGTCGAGCTGATCGTGAGCGTCCAAGAAGGCTTCGGCCAGCGCGACGAGCGGAGCCAGCTCGGGCGGATCTGCTGAATCATCGCCGTCGTCATCGGCCTCGTCGAACGACGACGCCGCATCGGGAGCCTCGCCTACCGATTCGACCAACACCGGCTCCGCGAGCGGCTGTTCGACGTCGTTGACGGCAACCACTGTCACCGTAAAGCGCTGCTCCTTGCCGAAATCGAGCAGGTACGCCAGGCTCTTTCCGGGCGTCAGATTCAGCCGGAACAAGAGCGCTCGATCGCTGCGACGTCCCTCGGTTCGAGGATCGAAGTAGGCGCTGTCCTTGTCCCAATAGCGACCCGACGCAAAGAAGGCGTAGAGGTGCTCGCTGTCGTCGAGCCCATACCGGTCGGCGAGCTGCGCGTGCACGTCCGCCAAGCTGCAGCGGCCGTCGAAGTCGATGACGCGCTTGACCTCGGGGAGGTCTTCGGGGCTGAGCGACAATCGGTAGGTGCGGTGTGCCATGAGTAGCGTTACCTCTCGCTCAGGCCGGCTTTTGCCGCAGGTTGAGGGCGAGCCCGATCGCCGCCGCCGCCGCCGCCATCAAGGCCCATGCGCCGATCAGCTCATGGCCGATCAAGAAGCCGGTCAAGATGGGCGCGATGATCTGACCCACGGCCGTGAGCGATTGCGTGATGCCCAGCACGAGCCCTTGCTCATCGCGCCGGCTGTTGTGGGTAATTTGCGCGGTCAGGGCTGGACGCAGCGCGGCCTGTCCAAAGCTGGAGAGCGCGGCGCTGCCGAGCAGCTCGGGCACGCGATGCACGACCGCCAACATCGCGTAGCTGACGCTGAAGCTCGCGAAGCCCCAACGCGTCAGTCGCAGCTCTCCGAAGCGTTTCACCATCCGTCCGACGAGACCACCCTGGAGGATGATGCCCAGAAAGCCGGAAAAAGCGAACACATAGCCCACTTCTTTCGCGCCGAACGGCGCGCCGTTCCAGCTGAGCCGGCGCTCCGCAAACAGCGCAAAACCCGAAATGAACGCGGCAAAGGCGAAAGCGAAGGCGAAAAATTGGTACAGCAGCGTCCCGAGCTCGGGACGAGCGAAATACTCTACGTAGCGGCCCCAAGACAACAACGACAAGCGTCGCCCGCCAGGCCCCGATGAGCCATCGGCAGCTTGGGGGCGCGCGCGCGGCAACAGCACGGCCGTGGCCACGATACTGAGCGCCGACAACCCTTGCGCCGCATAGATGGGGTAGCGGTGACCGTACTGCGACAAGTAGCCGGAGATGCCGGGTCCGATCAGAAAGCCGATACCGAACGCGATACCGATGATGCCGAAAGCCTTGGCGCGGTTCTCTTTGGCAGTAACGTCGGACACGTACGCCTGCGCGAGCGACAAGTTGCCGGCGGTGATGCCGTCGATGGCGCGCGACACGAACACCATCCACAGCGACGTCGCGCTGCCGAGCACGATGAAGCCGAACAACGTGCCAACTTGGCTGACCAACAACAGCGGCTTCCGCCCCGTGCGATCTGCCAGCTGCCCGAGCAGGGGTCCGCTCACCAACTGGCAAGCCGCGTACGTTGCGACCAGCAACCCAACCTGTCGCGCCGAAGCGCCGAACTCTTCCGCGTAAAACGGCAAGAGCGGCAAAATGATGGTCATACCCAGGATGTCGACCAGCACAATCAAGAAAATGGGCAGCAGCGCCCGCCGTTCGGCTCGATCTTGGGTACTCACGTTGGCTCGTTCCGAGGACGAGCGGGGTTCTTCCGCACTCTCGGCGGGCGAGCAAGGGTTTATTGGGCGCCGTCACTCAGAAGAGGGTGCGCAGGCTGAGGCCCGGCTGCACCCGCCAGGGCGACAGCAGCGTGTGCTGCTCGCCGGTGGTTGCGTCCTGGACCACGTAGTCCTGATCGCCCAGCGCCACGGCAACGGTGGCAAACAGCCCGATAACGCCCAACCGTTTGTACTCGTAGCCAAGCCCCAAACCACCACCTAGCCACGACGACCAAGACCGCGAATCAGTCCGTGGCGCGATCCAAACGTCGTTTGCGGCCATGCGCGGCGAGACGAGCTCGCGAGCCGCCTCGAGCTCCGCGCCGAACCAGATCCCCCCCGGCAGGTGATGCTTGGCGCCCAGCACGAGCGACCCGCCAATGGTGTTCGGCTGGAGCCTCGCGCCATCTCGGTGGATCGAATAGGGAACGAACCCGACGTGTAGGACCAACCGGGCCGACAGCTCGTTCTGCTCGTAGCGCCGACTGGCGCCCGCGTTCGTCGTGCTGCCGACGAACGTGCCCGCCTGTCCCCGCCATTTGGTGTCGTACGAGAAGCCACCGATGAAACGCCAGTAGGGCTTGGCCGGGAAGATCGTCGGCTCGCTCTGCACCACCTTCGTTCGCGCTGGCTCGACGGCGCGCGGCGCGGGCGTCACGGCGGCGGGCGATGGTTTCACGCCGAGCCCTTGCTCGACGTCGCGACGGGTACTCTCGGCGCTGCCCTCCCAAGCCGCGAGCGCCGAAAAGCTCGCGACTTGCGCCAGTCGCTCGATGCCAAGCTCATCGACGCCGGAGCGCAGCTCGACCTCTTGCAGCAAGACGCGCGGTGGCACGTCGGCGCGTTCCTGAACGGAAAAGAACACTCGCGCCGTCGTGGGTGTGCCGAGCGTGATCCAGATGCGAACACCCTGAATCGGCGTCGACGCCAGTACCCACGTGGCGGTCGGCTCCGGCCCAACCTCGGTTTTGGTCGCGATGCCCTGCCCCGTAAACCATCCCGCAACGCGGGCGGCGACGATTGTGGCGCTCGGAAAGCTGTCTGCGATGACGACGTCGACGCGCGGCAAGCTCGTGGGCGCGGCCGCAATGGCGGGCGCGGCGTCCGCGGCACGCGCCAACCCCGGCGCGAACGCGAGCGCAAGACTCAGCGCGGCCCCGCAACACGCGTGGCCCGGGCCTTTCACGGCAAAGCCGCCAGACGTTTTCGTGCCGCGGCTGCATAAGCCGCACGGGGGAACCTTCGCACCAACTCGTTCAATGCTTCCATCTCTTCGTTGCTACGCCCCAACGCGCGCAAAGCTTGCGCCTTGCCCCACAGCGCCTCGGCCATCGCGTCTCCACCGCCCTGCGCCTCGTAAGCTCTAAATTCTGCCAGCGCATGCTGCGCCTGCCCCTGTTGCAAGCGCAGCATGCCGAGCGAAAGATGCGTCGAGCCCGCTTCTGCCGAACGGGGAAAGCGCGCCAACAGTTGCTGTGACAGAGCGACCGCCTGCGCGACGTTGCCCGCGACGCGCGCGTGGTTGGCGGCCGCGAACAGCGCGGCGGCCGTCGCGTTCGCGTCGAGCGGCGGTGTAGCCTCCGCCGTCGCCCGAGCGCTCGGGCGAGCGCTCACGCGCGGCACGTCGCTACCCACCGGCGCCGACGGCGTCGAGCTCGTGATGCTCGGTGCCGAATCGGCGGCCTTCGTTGCCACCCAGGGCGGCGCCGACGACGCGCCTGCTCCCGAGCGGTCCCGAGCGTCCCGAGCTCCAGAAACCGCCGGCCTCGCTCCCTCACCGGGCGCGAGGCCACGCCAAGCCGCAAAGGCCACGCCAACCGCAAAAACCCCTCCCGCCGCGCTCACCGCGAGGCGACGCGGGCTCGGGCGCGGGCGGGCCACGTAACGCTTTTGCACCGCTCGTTCGATGCGCTCCACGCGCTGCTCATCGCCGGCAAAAACTTCCGCTTCGCGGTCGAAGCCGCGCCCAGCCAAGGCGAGTAAATCGTCCACCTCGTCGCGCTCGGCGCTCATGACGACTCCTCCACCGACGGCGAGAGTGCCGGATCTCTCCGCATTCGTTCGCGCAGCGCGGCCTTGGCGAGCCGCAACCGGCTACGCACGGTTTCCAGAGGCGCCCCGCTCGAGTCGGCAACCTCGGGCAAGGTAAAGCCGAGCACGCAATGCAAGGCGAGCACCTCCGCTTGCTCCATCGGCAGCGTGTCGAGCAGCCGTCGCACCGCTTCCGCGCTCACGCGCGCCGACAGCTCGTCGTCGGGCGAACGCAAGGCGGAAGCCACTTGCTCGAAATCGAAGCCGTCGTCGCGCAACGCGTTGCGCTTCAACGCCGCTTCACGGCGCCGCACTTGCATCGCCGTGAGCGCCGCCACGCGACACACGAACGACAGCACCGTGCATTCGCCACGATGCTGCGGCAAGGCGTCCATCACCGCGAACGCGCTGTCTTGCGCTACGTCGTCTACTTCCGGGTGCCGCGCGCCCAGCACGCGCCGCGCGACGCGCAGCAAGTGTGGCCCCACCGTCACCAAAAACGTGCGGATGGCCGCGCGATCACCGCGGCCAGCTGCCCGCGCCAACGCGGCCAGCGGGTCGGGCCGCTCCGGCTCCGAAGGAGCGCCGCGCACCAGCCGCAGCCGTCCTCCTCGGTCCTGACCAGCCATTCTCCCAATGTAGTGGCGGTCCGGATCGAACTAGGTCAACCCCACGCGGTCTCCTCTTCGCGCCCGCCTCCGCCTCGCGCACAAGTGCCCGTTTTATTTAAGCATTTTCTTTCACGTCAGCCCTGACAGCGGCGCTCCGCAGTACTCGATATCTCCGAACGTCGTTCGCGTGTCACCAAAAAGGTTAGCGAGCGACGTGAGCAAATCATTGTGCGACTGATCGTCGAAGCTCAGCACGCGGCCACCTTTCAGCCCTCCACCGCCACCGGCCAACATGAACGGCATGTGATCCTTGGCGTGAGTAGCCGGGCTCTGCTGCTGCGTACCGAAGAACACCACGCTCTCGTCGAGCAACGTGCGTCCGCCCAAATCGACCTTGGCCATCTGCTGGAGCAGGTAGGCGTGCTGGGTCGAATACCAGGTAAAAATCTTGGTCATCGAGGCGGGGTCGAAGCCGCCGTCGTTCTCGTAGTAGCGCTGTGCTTGGCCACCCGGCAAGTCGAGCCACGGCAGCGTGTAGGCCGCGCGAGAGTCCGCCCATTGCATGACACCGACGTGAGTCAGGTCGCAGCTGAGGGCCACCACCAACATGTCCATCATCAGCTTACCTACTTTCGGGATCGCGGCGTCGGTGACGACGTTTTCGGCGGCAGCAGCCGTCGGATCGTAATCGGAGGTATCGACCAGCACCAGCGGAAAACAATGCTCGTTGACGCTGCGTTCGAGCGACCGCAGCATTTCCATGTGCGTCTCTAGGCGCTGCTTGTCGGCGCTGCCCAGCTGCCGCGACAGCTTCGCGTAGCGCCCGATCACCGAGTCCAGGATCGACTTCTTCCAGGCCCCGTCGGGGCCCACGGGCAAGCTGCCGAACAAGCGTTGCCAGGTAGCGGCCGGGTCGATCGCGGGTACCGCACGCGTGAAGGCGTCGCCGGAGACGCCGTAACTCAGAGTGTTACCGTCACTCGCTTCGCCCGCCCCCGTACCGGTCGCCCAGCGCACCGCTTGATACAAGACGGACGAGCCGAGCTTTTGCGCCAACACCTGATCGAGCGAAGCATTGGGCGGAGGCCGGCCGTCGCGCATCTGCGCGCAACCCGTCAAAAGGCCGACCATGCCTGCCTGCAGCTGCTCGCCGCCAACGGCGCACTTCATCGTGAGGCCGTTCAGCGCGATCAAATGCTGCTTCACGCCGGACAGCGGCGACAAAATCGGGCTCAGCTGCGCGATCGAGCTCGAGGTCCAGTCATCGAGCACCGTGCCTCCCGGCGTGTACACGGCCACGAAGCGCTTGGCGGGAGCGTCGGCGGCACGCGAGCTCTTCAACGGCTGCATGATCTCGAGCCAGGGCAAGGCGATGGCGACGCTGCCCGCGCCGCGCAACACCGCCCGACGACCGAGCCGAAACGGCTTCATGGCTGCACCTTTCGAAAACGAAACGAGTCGGTTTGCGTCAAAGCTACCAACAGCTCGATCACGTTTGGGTCGGCCGCAAACTGCTCGCGAAGCTCGGACCGCGTGCACTCGTTGGCTTGCTCTTCGACGCGACCGAACGCGAGTCTCTGCCATTGCGTGACGAAGCAGTCGTGAGCTTCCGGGCTGTCGGCGATGAGCGCACCGAGCTCCGCCGCGCCGTCGAAGCGGCCCGCGCCGGCGCCAAGCTCCCCCGACGCGTCGATCACGAGCCCGTTCTCGTCGTCGCGGTAACGGCCGGCCGCGTCGATGTGCTCGAGGGCAAAGCCGACCGGATCGATCAGCTGATGGCAGCCTGCGCACGCCGGGTTGGCGTTGTGCTCGGCCAGCAACTGGCGCGTTGTCTTGCCCGCGATCGGCATGGGCGGATGCTCATCCACGCCCGACGGCTCGGACGGTATTCCGCTACAAAGCAGGCTGCGCGCAATCACCCACCCACGTCGTGACGGGTTCGTAAACTGCGGCAATGACGCGCGCGTCAACCACGCCGGCTGCGTCAAAATGCCCGCGTATTTGCTCGAATCCAAGGCCACGGCGCCGAAGCCGTCGCCCTTTGGTGGCGGCAGCCCGTAGTAGCTGGCCAACGGAGGGTTGAGCCAAGTGTTGGGCGCGAACAGGGCTCGAAAATCTCCGGCGCCTTCGAACGTGGCGCGCACCACGAAGCCGGCGAACTCCTGATCCATCAGCTCGAGCACGTCCGGGCCGAACGCAGATGCCTCGGGACCAAACTTGACTTGGCCCGAGCTCATCAGCTCACGGTAAAAACGAACGATGGCGCCCTGCGCGCGCTCGTCGGCCAAGAGCCGGCGCGCTTGCGCTTCGATGTCGGCGGGCTCGGTCAAGCCGCCATTGGCCGCGGCCGCCAGTAGCTCGTCGTCGGGTCCGCGATCCCAAAACAAGAACGACAAGCGCGATGCCATCTCCAGGTCGGTCGGCTGGGCCCACGGTGCCGAGCGCCCTTCGACGGCGCGACCCAGCTCCGGACGATACAAAAACTCCGGCGATTGTAGCGCTACCTCCAGCACCGCGCGTAGCCCGCCCTGAACGTCACCGCTGAGCTTTTGGCCGGCATCGAAGGCCTGTTGAAGCTCGGCCATGGTTTCGTCGTCTCGGCGACCGCGAAATAGCCGATTGATCACGAGCTCGAACAGCTGGTGCTTGCAGGCTTCGCTGTCGATGCGCTCACCTTCGCAGCCCACGAGCTTCACGAACGCAGCCGAGTCGGCGACTACACGCCTGGCCAAGCCGCTCACGAACTCGGCGTGCCCCTGAACGAACGGCAACGTCGCGCTGGGCTCGGGCTCGAGCTCGAATAGGCGCGAGACCGCCGGCGGATACACCTCATCCTCGAGCGGTTGGCCAAAGATGGAAAGCTCGTTGCGCAGCTCGGTCTCTTGCAGCGCTCGCAACGGGACCTCGGGCGGCGCCGGAGATTGGCAAGGATCGAGCACTTCGCCCCCGCTCCCTCCTCCACCGATTACTCCAGCGCCGCCCACACCAACCCCGCCCATTGCGTTATTGCTGTCGTTCCGTTTCGACACGTGCCCACACGCTGTGAGAGCCACAACCGCCACCGCTACGAGAAACCTAACCACCATTGGATTAGTGGCGGCAGCCCCAGCTTTTGCAGCACTCTTCCTCGACCGGCGATGACGATTCCGCCGCCAGCGCAACCTTCCTGACGGTCGAGCTTCTGTCCGGCCGAACCGCACCGCGGCGTGCGCGAGCACGGGGGAGCCGGAAGTGCCGTGATCGACGATTTCTGCGGTAAGGTCCCCCCGAGCGATGGGAATTACGGTCGTCTGTCAGTCGTGCGGGAGCCGCCGCACGGTTCCAGCGGACCTTTACGACGGGAAAATCCGCGGGAAGGTCGTCAAGATCGCGTGCCGTGGCTGCGGCAAGATGATTTCGGTCGACGGCACTATCCCGCCTCCGCCCGCAGCGGAAATGCCCGACACGCCCATCACCGAAGATCTGATGAGCCTGTTGGTTCCGGAGGTGCCCAAGCTGCCTTCTGAGCATCAATCGGGGGGCATCGAGGCCGAGCCAATTGAGCGTCAGACGGAGACGAAAGAGCCTCCGGAGCTTGCGCCCGGCACCGCCGACGACGGCCTCGCTTCACCGCGCGAGAAGCAGATCAGCCACGTCGACGGACCCATTTCCGAAGGTCGACCGACTCACACCGTAGGTCGCTACGCGCTGTTCGAGCAGTTTGCGGCCGGCGGCATGGCGACGGTGCACTTCGGGCGGCTCGACGGCGCGGGCGGGTTCTCGCGCGTCGTCGCCATCAAGCGGCTCTTGCCCCACCTGGTGCAAAACCACGAGTTCACGGAGATGCTGCTGACCGAAGCGCGCCTGGCCGCGCGCGTGCGGCATCCCAACGTCGCCGCGACCCTCGACGTCGTGGCCACCAAAGGCGACGTGCTGTTGGTGCTCGACTACGTGCACGGCGAAGCGTTGAGCACGCTGTGCCGCACGCAGGCCAAAGAGAAGAAAGAGCAACTACCGCTGCCGATAGCGGTCGGAATCATGCTCGACATGCTGCAAGGCTTGGCCGCCATTCACGACGCCACGGACGAAAAAGGCCGTTCGCTGTCGCTCGTGCATCGTGACGTATCGCCGCCCAACGTATTGGTCGGCGCCGATGGCGTGGCCCGCGTCTTGGATTTCGGCATCGCGACCGCGCTCGAGCACATCGAAGAAACAGCGCCCGAGCGCCGCAAGGGCAAGCGAGGCTACATGTCGCCCGAGCAGCTGCGCGGTGAACGGCTGACCCAAGCCTCCGATATCTTCTCGGCCGGCATCGTGATGTGGGAGCTTTTGGCGATGCGCCGGCTATTTCCGGCCGACCAGGAGAAAGAGCCGGGCGACGCCGTGCTGCGGTCCGACTACCCGCGCGTCTCGCAATACCGCTCCGATGTGCCGCTCAAACTGGACGACATCGTGACGCGCGCGCTGTCCAAGAATCCGGACGCGCGCTTCCGCAGCATGCACGAGCTGGCCGACGCCGTAGAAGCCGCATCACCCGCGCGCGCCAACGCTCGTCGCATCGGCGAATGGGTGCTCGACTTGGCGCGTGACGCGTTGGCCGATCGCACGCGCAAAGTGGCGCGCGTCGAAAATTGGATCAGCGACGAGATTCCGCTGAAATCGACGCCGTTCGCGGCCGAGCTACCGCTGCGGCCACCCTCACCCAGCTCACGCCCACCCGAGGTCTTCGAAGCCAACCTGCCGCCGCTGCTCATACCACCCGCCCCGCCGTTGCCGGCGTCCGTCAGCTCGGCGCTCGCCGCGCGCTCGTCGCATCCGCCTGCGCCGACGCGGGCCCTTGCAACCGCGAGCCAGCCCGCGAAAGCCGGCTCCCGTTGGTGGTTGTGGGCTCTCTTGCTGGTGGGCGTGGCCGTGTACTTTGCGCTGCGCCCGCGCTGAGCCGAGCCACTACTTCAGCCCTGCGTCCCAGCAGCGGTGATTCTCACAGGAGACCCGCGGCTGGGCCGGACACGCCCCGCAGATGGCGTCGCACGTGACCTGCGGATAGCAGCTTTGCGGAATCATGCGCGGCGTAGCAACGTCCGACCAACATAGTTGGGCGTCGTACTGACGGCGACTGATGATTTCCGGACAGCCGCAGCACGACCGCGGTTTATCAGCGACGACGCAGTCACGGTCGTCGTTACAGAACAACGCATCCGGCACGCACTCGGTGCAACAGCCACCGACCAGCGAACCGCCTACGTAGCCGAGCGGACAGACGCTATGTGGACAAGCTACCTCTGGGCAAGCTACGCCGCCCGGCTGAGGCACACAGCCTTGGCAGCAGGCGCCCGCAGGTTGCGACAGAACATAACCCGATGGACAACCCATCACCGGCTGGCACTCGACATTCTCGCAGCCGAGCTGCACCGGCGGGCAGCTCGGACAACACTGCCCAGCCGACGTGATCGGCATCTGGCCGTCGTTGCACATTGGGTAAGCGCAATCCACGGCCTCGCAATTGACGCCACCGCCCATGTTGTTTGCACCGGCGGTGCCGTTCGTGCCGCCGACAGCGCTGGAACCTGCTCGGGAGCTGGACCCGGCTTTGCTCGGCTTGCCGCTGGTGGACGAAGAGCCGCCTAGGTTCGCGCTCGCGCCATTGTTGCTGGCGCCGCCATCACCGTCATCGCCTCGGGTGAACATCGAGCCGCCGCAAGCGGTAACGAACACCGCCAGAACGCCGGCAATACGAGCGATGCGCAAAGACATGAAGGCTCCTCCTCGACTCCTCGGCATTGTGACCAAACTGTAGAGCGAGAGCAATGGCGACGCTATCGGCGCACGGCCGCGTTGGTGCGAGCGCAACGCAGGCCCGGCGACGTGTCGCAGATAATGCACCGGCTTTGCGTTCCGTACCTTGCGTGGCGCGGTATCGCCCCGCATCGTTACGATCGAGTTGGTATGAGACGTTGGCTGGCAATCTCCTTCTTGGCCGGCGCAGGCTGCTCCTCGAGGCGCACCCGCTTTTTTCCGTCGAGCTCACGTGCTCATCGAACGACGACTAACCGCGCAGCATCCGCGTGTCGTTGTCGGACGACGGCCAAAATTTCAACGCCGTGACCGGCACCGTCGCGGGTAGCAAGGCCCTCCACCTCGCCCTCGGCGGGGCGCGGCTCGCCCGCTACATCCAGCTCGAGCTGGAGCAAGATACGGGCGGCATCTGGTGGCGCATCGACGAGCTACGCGTACTGCAGTAGCCGCGCACTACTTGATGCGCACGAGCTCGTCCGGCGTCGGGGCGTGGCGGGGGCGGAGCGGGTTGGCTTTCAGAAACTCGCGATAGGCTTTGAGGGGTTTGGCGTTGCCGGCCATGTACGCTTTGAGCTCGCCCGGGAACGCCGGGCCCAACAATTGGTAGCAAAATGCCTCCAAATGCCCAGATTTCGCGACCGCGACGAGCCAGCCGTCCAGCGGAACCTGCGCATCGAGCGGCGTGCCGTGCGTGGCGACGAGCCCGGTCCAAGTGCTGAGCACGTCGTAAAACTGCTCGACGGTCCATGGCGGACGAAAGCCGGTGATGGCAGGACTAAACATCCCTTCAAATGCGTGCGCGAGCGGCGCGTGGAGCGAGCCGTCGGCCTCTTGCCGCGTCGGCATCTGCCCGGGTGCGAGGCGAATGTTGAAGGCTACCTGCTGGTGCTCGTCCGGCTTGGCCACGATCCGCTCGGTCAGCACCTTGGCTACGGCCGCCGCAACGGCCGCGTCCGAAATGCCGCCGCCCATGGCTTGATAGGTCAAGCTCCACAGCAGGGTCATACCGGGCACGTCGGTCGAGGCGTAGGCAAGCGCCGCTTGTGCGTAGGGCTCCGCATCCGCCGGGTCCTTGGCCAGCGCCTGCAACGCGCCTTCGGCCGCGGCTGGGCGCAGCAGAGCCAAAGCTTCATTGAAGCCGGCTGACTCCACCGGTCCCGGCTCGGCGGCGAGCTCCGTGGGCGCAGGCGCAGGCTCAGGCGGGCGCGTTGATACCGCTGCGGGCTGCGCGCTCACGCTGGCCGCAGGTGCTTTGGCGGCTGGCGGCGGGCTGCACGAAAACACAGACGTTGCGCTCAGCACGAGCGCCCAGATGGACCCAAACGCCGGGGAGCCTTGCAGCATGGGCCCGTGTCTATCACGATGCCGCGACGCCGCGCCTACTCGCCAAGCGAGAGCGCGAGGCCGACTTGGGGCAGCACCCCTCCCAAGACGAGGCGTGTATGCTGAGCGACGCGCACGCCTCGCTCGGCGGTAAAAAATCGTACCCCGAGCCAAGGCGCTAGCTCGACCCGCCCCAAACGAAAGGGGCGACTCAGCTGGGCTTCGAAGCGGACCGCGCTTTTGAACGTGGCGCCCGGCGCAGAGAATCCGGAGCTCGGGGACACGAACAGCAGGCTGGGCCCCGCCCCAACGCCGAAGCGCAGTCCGGCGAGGGCGCGGGCCGTGAGCGCCACCTCGGCCATGGCATGCCCCTCGACCACCGCGAACTCGTTCAGCCCAAGGGGATGGAGGGCACCCACACGAACGCCACACCTGGTCGAGCCGAACCTCAAGCCTGCTCCCAGGCCTCCGCCGATCGCGCCGAGCTTGCGCCAGCTCTCGCCCATCAGGTGCGCCGTCACCTCTAGCTGCCGCTCTGAAGACGTTTCCGCTCGGCTTACCCCAGGGGGGATAACTTCGGGCACGGGGGGCGGAGCTTCCGTCTTGACGGGCGCGGGCGGTGCTCCCGAAGCGTAGGTCGGCCCACTCGCAGCGCTAGCCGCCTCCTCGACTTGAGGGTCGGGCGACACGCGAGCGCGCAGATCTGCGAGCGCCCGATCGAGAGCTCGCAGCACTTCTTCTCGCAGCGTCCCCGCCCCAGCCCGCAACTTGAGCGTCACGACGTCGTCGCCAGCCTCCACACGAATCAGCACGGCGTCGCCCGAACAAGTAATGGCGGCCGTGGCGGCCAGCTCGCTGGTGAGTAGCGTCGCCCGGGCGCGCGCTTCCAGCTCAGCTGTTCGTGCCTCGGGGAGCTCGGGGCACGTTACGATCGCTTCATCGCCCGCGGCTCGTGCGGATGGAATATTCAATGCCAACCGTAGCAATGAGGCCCCGGCCAACGAAATGACCCGCCGGCCGAAGCCCCGTTGGAACCCGAAGCGATAGCCCACGCACGGTGGATATACCCGATGCATCAAGTTTTCGCGACCTGTTCGCACGGCGCGATCGGAGGTGCTCAACCAGGGCGGCACCGGGAACTCACCTAAACGGAAAGGGTCAGACGATCGGCCAAGCGCATGCCACAATTCTGTACTGTTGCCGGGCAAGCCGACGCCGGGCGCCTCCCCAGGGCCAATTCATCTCGTGAGCGAGCGCGAACTATTCGAAGCATTGTACCGCCGCATGGCGGCGCTCGCAGGTCGAGGCGCTCCAGATCTAGACGATTTAGTACAGCTGGCCGCCGAACAAGTGATCAAGTCTCGCGAGAATTTCGAGGGACGCAGCGAGCTGTCCACCTGGATCTATGGCGTGTGCTACCGGGTCTTGCTGAAGCAGCGGCGCTGGTACCGTCGTTGGAGCGTGCGCTTTCGCTTGGAGCAGGAGGGCGATCCAATGCCGCGCGACGAGACATTGCCAGGTGCCATGCTCGAGCGCCGCGAGCGCGCGCGGCGCTTGCAGGCCGCCTTGGACCGGTTGAGCGAGCGTCATCGAACCGTCGTGGTGTTGCACGACGTCGAGGAGCTGAGCATCACCGAGATCGCTGGCATCGTGGGCAGCAACGAGCTGACGGTACGCTCGCGGCTGCGCGATGGTCGCAAGCGGCTGCGCGCATTGTTGAGCACAGAAGTCGAGCGCAAACCAACGGTTTCCCCTGAAAGGGCAGCGTGAGCTTTCACCCTTCTGATTCCCTAGCAGATCGAGACGCGCCCCCGCGCGCCCTGATCGAGGCGTTTCGCGAGGAGCCCATCGACGCGATGCGCATCCAAAACGCCTATGCGCGTTTTCTTCAGCGACGGGCGACCTCCTCGTGGTGGCGAGCGCGTGGCGTCCCGCGCTGGGCCGCGTTTGCGGTCGTG
>Ga0164241_10001583_pt1 | contig 27368 bp, 16 predicted proteins | sample OricomyardsoilBY_FD_108780 | JGI IMG/M metagenome (GOLD analysis project Ga0164241, IMG submission 108780) | Backyard soil microbial communities from Emeryville, California, USA - Original compost - Back yard soil (BY) | ecosystem: Environmental > Terrestrial > Soil > Unclassified | place: USA... | reverse complement strand
TCTTCAATTCAATTCTTCCTTGCGGATCAAGGTATTGGCCACTTTGAAAAAAACAAGGAACAAAAGGCAATCCCATTGCGAAGCAATACGAATGGCTGTATTGTGGCGCATCACTTAGTTGAGGATTCACTCTTTTAGGATTTTGCAGCATTACCTGCAATTTGTCACTGTTAAAATATTTCGTCATTAGCCAATTTTGCCTAAGCACCTGGTACGGCACCATTGCTAAATGTTGGGGAATACCTTCCTGGATGTTTTGAAAGTAAATGCTGCCGTATTCTTTACAGTAATACCAGCCGTATCTTGGATCGTCATATTCCGGGCAAAGGGTAAACTGTGTTTTCATAGGTGCATACTTCATAACCTCCCGAAACTTTTTTATGCGGTCTTCATAATCTTGTCGTGTATTCAAATAATCAAAATCCATTTTCCATGAAATAAAGCCCAATTCATCAATATTTTTTTCCATTTCTTTTGCTGTACAGTATTTAGCTGTAGCCCATAAGCCAAATCTAAGGTGATATTTATCTGCTTCAACTTTGAGCCTTTTCCAACCGTCTTTATATCTGGGTTCAAAATTATTGGCACCACTGGAACGCCCACCTTTTTGCCAGCCATCATCAATCTGCATTACATCAATGCCTATATCCGCTAAGGCCGGAATTTCTTTCAGCAAATAGTCTTCATTAGTAAATTGCGCGCCATCGGGGTTGGCAGGCCCCCAGGTGTTGCTGAGAATAAACATATCTCTTTTAGGAAAAACAGGATAACGTGTCCGGTCGAACTTCTTCAATGCAAGTTGCATCCCATCATTTCCCCCGCTCCATAAGATAGTCCAGGTAGCCCAACACTCCCGAAAGCGATCTGTAACGATTTCATTGGTGTCCAAACCCCATCCTGTTACTTGTAATCCCTTAGGCCCGGAGTAAAAACTACCGGTTAAGTGTGCCTGCTGATTGACACATTTAGGAGATTCTTTTACAACGGTTACTCCCTCGATGCCGTTATCATATTCTATACTAATGCCACTCGCCCAATTTACATCCTCCGTTTGAAACAAAGGGTAGCCCGTAATAACTTGTTCTTTCAACATATCACGACTGGGGTCGTGCCGGCCTCCCGGATTATTGTAATAACCCCAGTAACGGCGTTGGTTTTCTTTAGTAAAACTTAAAGGTAAGTAGTCGCATTGTGGGCCTGGAAGCTCCATTTTATAACCAAAACTGTTTACTTTTAGCTCATGATCCTTTATCTCTTTTGTCACAAATCCCTCCATCGCTTTTATACGTAATTGTGTACGAACCCCTGTTGCATCGGGATATACCCATACCACATGCTGCACTAACAACTTGGTCTTAGGGTATTCTATCGTAGAAAGAATCTGAAGATATTTATTGCTGAATCCCTCATCATCTCCTTCAGTTACCGCAACGCTTATTAACTTTGCCTTGGAGGTATCACTGATTGCGCCGGGTAAATCCCAATCACATTGGCGTTTGGCAATTATAGCGGCATATTCTTTACCGGTAAGCTGGTTTTTTATACTGGTGGTTAGTAGTCCTTTTCCAGTCCAGTTCCACACCCGCTCTATTTTTCCGGTTGAGACAATGAGCTTGTTATTTTTAAATGCAACTTTAGCATTTTTATATTCAACTATTGTATCGCTAATAACTGGTTTGGCATATCCCCAGATTGACCAGAATACAAAAAATAATGTAAGGCCATTTTTATATTTCATGATTTTTTTTGTCATAGTAGGTTCCTTATAATGGATTAATATTTTTTTATTCGATTTTTGAAATTCTCTACATTCTCTACAATATATTCAGCCTAAATTCTAATAATCATATTTTATGTAGCAATTAGAGCAATAAATTATTTTTATTCCCACAAATTTAAAATCAAACGATCCAATCGGATTGCATATCAACGAAAATATGTTTATCTATTCTCTAATGCTTCTTTTACATTAACCTCGATCTGCTTCCAGTTATTTCTGTTGATAAGCGAAGTTGTAGCTAACCATGAACCACCAACGGCAATTACATTTTTTAAGGCCAGGTATTCTTTCATATTATGCAAATCAACACCTCCCATTGGAATAAACTGCACCCCTGTATGCTCATAAGGGCCCTTCAAAGCTTTTAACATATTGATACCCCCCATCAGCGATACCGGAAATAATTTTTGGACCATGCATCCAAGTTCCAGTGCTAGTTCTATTTCAGTAGGAGTCATAACCCCTGGTATAAAAGGCATGCCTATCTTTTTTGCTTCATTTACAATGACAGGATTAAAACCGGGCGCCAATGCAAATGCAGCTCCTGTTTCTTTACTTTTATACAACTGTTCAATTGTAAGAATAGTGCCCGCACCAACTATCATTCCGGGTACTTCTTTGCATATAGCTCTGATACAATCAGCAGCTGTTCTCGTACGGAATGGCACCTCCATTACAGAAAGACCTCCTTTCAAAATAGCATACGCTGTGTTTACTGCATGATCTGTTTTTTCAATAGTAACAGCCGGTAAAATTTTTTTGCTAAACAATTCATTCATCATATGCTCAAAATATATCAACCGGTTAAGGGATTCATTTTAGTCGTTCATTTTTTCAAAAAGCCTCGCTTATTTTCTGTACAAGTACTTCCAATGCTTTTGAAATCACTCTTTTACCATTTTCAATATCCGCTTCGCTGGGCTTTCCATTGATGCCTCCTGATTCCGGATCAAGCGCATGTCTCGACCTTATTTTGTACCAGGGTTTTTCCACCTTAAAATCTTTTACTTTTTCCATTTGAGATCGTGTACCTAAAGCAAGGGCGACTTCTGTTTCACCTTTATCAGCATGATGAATACCGACAATGCCGCAATCAGACCACCAGTTCCAGCATACACCTAAAAAGTCAGGATACTTATCCCACACTTTGTAAAACGCAAGCTCACACGGAATTTTATTAGCGCCATGCCCGGTAATAAAAATAATCTTTTTAAACCCCTGTTCACAGAAACGAAAGCATAAATCCGCGATTACAGCGGTAAATGTTTCTGCCGAAACCCCAAGAGTACCGGGGTACTCACGCATTTCATCCGCGAAACCATAGTCAATACAGGGTGCCAGTATAGCATTGGTTCTTTTGGCGGCTTCCCTTGCAAAATATTCAGCCGAATCTATATCAACGCTCACTGCCAAATGCGGGCCATGCGCTTCAACCAATCCAATTGGAACAAGTACCGGAATATTTCTGTCCAATGAATTAATTTCAGGAGACGTTAATTTTATCCACACAAACATGATGCGATATTTTTTTTTGTTGCATAACATAAGCAGCAGCGCCATATACACCGGCGAACGCTGCTATTTCTGAAACCACAATTTTTACTTTATTACTTTTAGGATAACGGAAAATATGGCTGTTAACTTTTTCAGATAATTTATCTAAGAAAATATCCGCACCAAGAATTGCACCACCGCTTAAAATAATTTTTTCAGGCCCATACGCATGAACAGCGTTGATCAACATCACTGCAACATTGTCTATCCATTTATCTAATTCCCTGAGACAAACGGCATCTCCCTCTTCACAACTTTTTATGATGGTTTCAAAATCAATGGAAAAAGGGTCGCTAAAATATTGTTCCGTCAGTACACAAGGTAAACCCCGTTGAATGGATGTGCGAACCTGGTTGGTTAAGGCAGTGGCTGAACATAATATTTCCCCGGTTCCATAATTACCCGTAAGACAATATTGGTCATTGGACTTATCAATAATCAGGTGTCCAACCTGTAAGCCTGCCTGTAAATGGGGATCAGTTAATACTTCCCCGTTTATTATAACGCCAGAGCCAACGCCAGTACCAATCGTAACGATTACCGCCCAGTCACAATTTTTAGCAGCACCAAAATGTTTTTCTGCGTATGCAGCAAGCCTGCCATCATTTTCAGCAAGTACTGCTATTTCAAACTCCTCTTTAAGCAATGGTACAATTGGAAAACCTTCCAGATCCGTAAATTTGCCAGGCAGTAGTACTACTCCTTTATTTGGATCAACAGGGCCAGTGAGTCCCAATCCGATACCAATGCATTCACCATCATTTTTTTCAAGCGTAGCTTTTATGTATTCCCTCAAAGTTTGATGCAATAGTTTTGCTCCTTCAAATGCTCTTGAAGGAAATTCCGTGGCATCGAGTAGTTGGCCGTTAGTAGTTACAATACCGGCTTTGATCCTTGTGCCGCCCACATCACATGCTATTACATATTTCATGTTATCATATTTTTAACAAGTGTATCCACAATAGCTCCGTTGCTTTTTAGAATTTGTCGCAATTCCTGAACATCCACCTGTTGAACCGGAATATTTTCTTTTGCAGCCATTGCAGCAGCCACCCCCGCTGCCTCCCCCATTGCCATACATTGTGCCATTGACCGTACACTGCTATGGGCAACATGGCTGGCGCTAAAACAACGTCCGGCTACCAATACATTTTTACTGCCTTTCGGAATCAATGTGCCATAAGGGATACCCACCGTTTTACCTTCAGGAAGATATTGCCATTTTGTATCAGCTCCATCGTGATGGTCTTCCATAGGAGCCCCACAAAGCCCCACCTGGTCATCAAAATGTCTGGCGGATAATACATCCTCGCCAGACAACCTGTATTCTCCATAAATCCTTCTTGTTTCCCTCACACCAATCTGTACACTCAACGTTGCCAACTCAGCCTTTTCGTAACCGGGCACATATGCTTTGAGAAAGCGTATATATTCCAAAGCCTGCTTTCTTCCATCCATTTCTGCCTGGCTCCACAAATTTGGATCAGTGGCATTAATTGTTATTCCATTAATTTTTTCATACGATTTGATACGGGTCATAATGGTGGCGGTCATGTGGTCAACAGGGGTAATATGATCGCTGCCTTCCTTTCGTGGCAAATTATATTCCCCTGTTGCAGCGGCCACTTCCATTAACCTGTGTATTTCTTCTTTCTTTACTGTCTTACGTTTATCAATGTCCACATTTACCATTTTGAAGGTTGTGGTAAGCGTTTGTGCTGGATCGATATCACCTGCCATTTCAAACGGCAGGTTGGCGAGATAACAAATATCTGCATCACCAGACGCATCAACTATTATTTTCGGATTGTATAAACGCAGACCAAGTTTGGTAGCCACAATAATTCCTGCGATTCTTTCATTTTCAAAAATCACATCCTGTACCCAGGCATTCAACAAAACTTTTACACCGGCTTCTCTTGCCAGGTCTTCCCATACAATTTTCAAATATTCAGGGTGATACGTTATACCTGTACCAGCCCCGAAAGTATTGGGACGTTCAAAACAGGCATCGTATTTTTTGAGTTCGCTAATTATACAGTCTGCTATTCCGCCAACTATCTTTAAAGCGTTTTTGCCGGGTGTATAATAGCCGTAGAAGGTATCCAACACTGCAGTACTGGTACCTCCTAAAAAAGGCAATCTTTCTATTAGTAATGTATTGGCACCGGCCCTTGCAGCGGCAATTGCAGCAGTAGATCCGGCTGAACCAGCTCCGACTACAATTACATCAAAATTTTCTTCTACTTCAATTTTTTTAGTATACTGATACATAACACTTCTTTTATCCGGCAACCGACCATCCGGCGTCTGCCAGCAATACCTGGCCGGTGATTAAATTGGATTGATTACTTAATAAATAAAACGCCGTAGCTGCTACATCTTTTCCATCCATGACCCCATCGGTAAGTGGTTGTTTTTTCTTTAATAACGCTATTACTTCTTTATCCCCCGTTGCTCTCTGACTCATAGGTGTAAGCGTAAGTCCGGGAGCTAAAGCATTAACCCTGATTTTATGTTCCGCGTAATAAGATGCCATCATCTTTGACATACTTATAATTGAGCCTTTGGATACACCATAGGCAATTGTTGGAAATTGTTTTGGCTCCGGATAAATGCCCAATATGCTTGCCATATTTAGTATGACACCCCGTTGTCCATTTTCATCCATATCCTGCTTCAGCATTTGAGTTATGACTCCCCTGTTCATTCTAAACTGTGTAGTTAGATTTGCCTGGATAGTAAATTCCCACCCTTCATCCGTGCATTCATGCAAAGGCCCATCTCCATATTTTCTGCCGCTTATACCTGCCACGTTAAATAACCCATCTATTCTTCCATAAATGCTGATACAAGCGCTCGCAATATTTGAAGCCGTTTCAGGATGGGTAAGATCACCGCACAAAAATGAAGCTTCGTATCCTGACTGTTTCAGTTCACATTGCAAATGAAGGCACTGCTTTTCGTCAATACCAGAGAAAAAAACATTCGCCCCTGCCTCCATTAATAATTTGATAGTCTCTGCGCCTATGCCTGATGAGGCGGTTACGATAAAAACTTTATTTTTCATTATGAAGTACCGGTGTTACTTTATTGGGGTTATATCTTGCCAGTGAATAACGTTTGCGCTGGTCATTGAGCCACTCATCATAATTATCCGATGTATTAGCAATATGCATATTCCTTAGCACGTAATGCTTTACACCACGACGATCCAGTTCTTTGATGGTTAATTCATTCAGGCATTGTGTTACAGAAATAGCCCCTACAGTTGATAATGGGCATACATTATAAGTACCCGTTTGTCCCGCTACTTCCACCGATAAGTCGCCCACAGGCATACAGTTGTCAATAAAAAAACCATTGGAATTAGCTTCAATCACATGAATAAGGTTCTTTCCGACACTATGCCTGGGGGGTATAGCAGCTGATTGCGATTTAGATGCAATCGCAACGATTTTTAAACCAGGATATCTTTTTGAAAATTCAATTGCAATATCAACAGCAGCGGCAGTAGTGCCGGTTGCTGTGATAACCGTCAAAACATCTTTGGGTCCAAAATCAATTTCATCTAACAACTTTGCTCCTACTCCTTCAACTTTTTCATAAAATTGACCTACGCGAATACCATTGGATCCCACCACGTCGTTAAAAGTTGTGATTGCTGCTGATATTATTGGGAAAAAGCCAGTAAGTGCTCCCATACGAATAACAGCTTCCTCCACAGACAATCTGGAATGTCCATTCGCATAAATATGTACCAAACCGCCATCTTCTATCGCATCAGCATAAACCTTTGCCACTTCGTTTAATATCCCCTCCTGTTCCAACATCCCCTTTTTAATGCTATCTAACCTGTATGGAAATTCTAATTGATTGTTCATATTAATATAGTTTTACTCAAAATTTTTATACCCGTAAACCTTCGATTTCTTCAAGGAGTTTCCCTTTTGTTTCCTGCACATATTTAACTACAAAAACCAACTGCCCCAAGGCAAATATTGTAAGGATACCAAAAGTGATTCCTAAACTAAGTTTGTTTATCATTGCCGGGAAAACCTCCACAATTACAGCATTACTTATCCATTGAATAAACGCAGAAACAGACATGGCCATTCCACGTACACGATTCGGGAAAATTTCTGATATGTAGGTCCAGAAAACAGGGCCAATAAACGCCGCAAAAAAAACAATGAAAAGAATAATATGCAATAGCACTACAATCCCTGTAAAATGTCGGAGGAAACCCGCCACACTAAGGCCAAGCAAGGCCAGCATTATCCCTGCTGACCCAATGATATATAATGGACGACGTCCGGCCTTATCAATAATCAAAATTGAAATCCAGGTAAAAACAAAATTTACAATTCCCAGTCCGAATGTTGCAAATAAACCGGTATCTAATTTCCAGCCGGCTGAAGCGAAGATTTTTGGCGCATAATCTATAATTGTATTAATGCCCGATAACTGCACAAATACCGCAAGTCCAAAACCTACCCACAATACTTTCCGGATCGACGGATCAAATAACATACTGAAATTTACAGGTTGCCCATTTATATTTTTCCCGATTTCTTCATACTCTTTAATGGCTAATGCCTCGCCTCCTATGCGTACCAGAACATTCATAGCTTCATCTTTTTTTCAATCATATAAAGAAACCTCGGTGTTTCAGATACGAAGAAGAGTGAAATAAAAAAAAGTAAGGAAGGAATTGCGCCGGTAGCAAGCATCCACCTACAGTTATTATCTCCTGTATTTTGCAGTGAATAATTTATCAGGTATGAAATTAATATTCCGGTAACAATAAAAAGCTGGTACATTGGAACCAAACTTCCCCGGTATTTAGAAGACGAGATTTCGGAAATATACATAGGAGCAACTGTGCTACACAAAATCAATTGTGTAAAATTTATATCTTTTTCATGTTTCATTTTGTTGCTTGTAGTATTAATTAATTAAAGTCACTTTCTCTTTTTTACAAATACATTTTCATCCAGGTACGGTACGAAAATCATAATAGAATCACGACGAATGCAGGTATGGAAATCCATTCACAAGAATTTGCGATTCAAAACAACAAAATCCGATGATCAATCAATCGAGTTCCTGTACCGAAAGGTAACCGATAAACGGTAAATTAAATTGTCTGTCGCTAACACTATTTTTGTTAACAAAAATAAAAAATGCAGTAGCCTCATGTTGACGAATATCAATAAGATCATCTATTTTAGCTACTGCATTTTTATGAATTACCCGATGGTTTTATGGTGTATCCCAACCGGGATTTTGTACAAGATTATTATTACTTCTTACTATGTCTTCCAATGGAATAGGCATTAAGTAATCCTTTTCAGGTCTAAACTTAAATGTTGGATTGAGCAGTGTTTTGTATGGATCAAAATAACCTTTACTATCCAGAAATTTAGTTAGCGTTTGATTAGTCGACGCATCATAATCACCGGTATCGTATTTAAATCCACGTGGTCTTGTTTCTTCAGTATTAAATAATCCATGTGCCCTCCAGCGTTTCCAATCATCCGGACGTATTCCCTCACCAAACATTTCGGTATTTCTCTCGTTACGTACGATCGCAAGAATATTTGAAACATTGTAGCCATAGTTTGGCCAGGTAGCATCTACCACAGGCAAATTCCCTGTTAAAGGAGGCATTCCCACCCTTGCCCTGATCTTATCTATATTCTCTGTCAAATCGGGAAGCTCATTATTTAGCTCCACAAAGGCTTCCACATAGTTAAACATAATCTCAGGAACCCTAAATAATATAGTGGAAACAGTTGGTACATTGGTATTGAACGAGGCGTCCGGATTATTTCCTTTTTTTGGCCAGTAGCCTGATGCTGTAGAGTTATAATATCCGCCTGCCCAAAGATTTTCAGCAACCGTGATCACCCTTGTTGGCTCGTCAATATTATTGGTATGATCGCCCGGAGCAAATACGGATTGTCCAAACCTTGGATCCAAAGCCGCCTTCAGATCGGTTACACAGGAAGCACCTTTTCTTGGGAACAAAGTGTTATCAGTAACATCAATTGTTTTGCCATTTTTATCCAAAAAGCTTTGTACCAGGTTTAAGGTGTAACCGCGGGCAAAATATCCTACAGTACTCCACCAGTTGATACCGCTGGTAGATCCCCCGGTAATATTCTTTGAATATCTTCTACCCAAACTAACTTCGCTAACAGCGGAATAATCTTCTTTATTAAAAAGGTTAAAATAATCAGATTGAGGGTTGCCTGTCGTGTATATCATTCCATCAAAGTCGCCTGAAATCGATTTTAACTGTTGATATGCATCAATAACTTTCTGAAAATATGCATTGGCATTTACAGTAGATGCAGAAGGTGTTCCTGCATGATATTTTGACCAGCTGGCTTCAAAAAGCGCTACCCTTGATTTGTAAATTAAGGCTGTTTCCTTATTAATTCTGTTCCATCCTACGACGGATCTGGTTTCCAATAAATTAATAGCCTGATCAATTAAACCCATTATTGAGTCTACTACTACGGCCCGACTATCTCTTTTTTTGGTTAAAGCAGCCTGGTCATTAGAACTGATTACGTTGGTATACCAGGGCACATCACCGAATCTTTTAACCAGGTCGTGGTATACATATGCTTTTAGGAAGCATGCTTCACCCAATGTTTGCGCATATTTTGCAGGTGGTTCTGTACACAATTTATAATTGTCGAAAAAGTAGTTGATTTCACGAACCCTGCTCCAGGACCATCCGCCACTTCCGGCTGCGGTAGGAGTAATCATTTCGCCATTCATATAAGTACTATATCCCCCGGCGTATGCTCCGGATAACATGTTATCCGATGGCGTATCCCCCCAAAAAAAGTCATCGTTTGTTGGCAACCAACTATATTTCCCGGCAATATACATATCCAATTGACTCGCAGTTTGCCAAAAACTTGCCTGGGATAAAGTATCAAGCGGAGCTTTGTCCAAAAATTTTGTACATGAAATGGATGAAAAAACGATGGCAAGCATAATCAACCATTTTGACTTGCCGCCGTTATTATATTTTTTTTGCATTATTATAAATATTATTATTTATTAAAAAATTAGAATGATAAATTAACACCAAAAGAGTAGGTTACCTGTTGCACATAACTTCTTCCACCACTTGGAATTTCAGGATCAATATAATAGGGTAAGGAAGATTTTTGAAAAGTCAACAAGTTTTCCCCTGAAAAATATACTCTGCAACTTTTCACCTTCGCTGCCTGTAACCAGTTTGACGGTAATGTATATGACATTTGTACATTTTTTACCCGTAGGTAGGCACGATCGATTAAATATCTATCACTGGCTTTAAAGTTTTTAAATCCATTTCCACTTACATACGGCCTGGGGAAAAAGGCATTAGTGTTGGTACCCAATTTTGCCAATAACTCAGGAGATGATTTTTCATCACGGTAAAAGTCCAATTGTCTTGCCCCGGTATACACATTCACATCAGAGTTATTTCCACTCTCAGAACCCATTCCCCAATAGTAGAATGAATAATTCCCCACCTGCATCCATTTACCAATACCTTGTATCAGCACAGATAAATCAAGTCTTCCTCCTTTATTGAATGTATAGCCAGCATTTAAATTCATACTGTAGTCATATCTTGGAGTTGAATTAGCAATTATTTTTTGGTCTCCCGGATTGGCAATAGTTCCATCTCCGGCAGTAATTTTTCCATCTCCATTTACATCTTCATATTTTACATCCCCTGCCTCCCATGTTGTGCTAAATTGGGATTGATCGATATTTAGGCTACCATCTGCTTTAAAATCGGATGCGTTTAACAATCTGTTTACATTGTATCCCCAAATATCACCCAGGCGCATGCCGGCATACCATTGCCCTACATATTTATTGGCGACATTGTATTTTGTAACGGTACTGCTGGCATCAGAAAGTGATACGCGCACATCGTAATCCCAATTTTTGGATATTCTATCTTTCCATACCAATTGCGATTCAAAACCTTTTGTTACAAATTCAGAATTGTTCAACTGAGGAGCAGACGTTCCTAACACTGATGGAACGGGACTGGGTGGACCTAATAAATCCCATGATTTTCTTCTGAAATAATCAAACTCTACTGAAAGCCTGTTGTTGAAAAACTTTAGCTCTGCGCCAATATCGACGGTTGAGATTTTCGTCCAGGTAATTTCGGGATTTAATATTCCGGGAGTATTTACATATGGTATGGTTGCATTACCAAAAATCCAGGAAGAATTTGGACTAACTGTCAATGTAGGTATATATAAGAAATTCGCAGTATTTCCCTGGTCACCCAAAGTACCAAGCGAGGTTCTAATCTTTGCAAAATTTACAATAGGTTCAATTTTATTCCAAAATTTTTCTTTGCTCATAACCCAGCCTGCTGAAGCAGAAGGAAAGAATCCCCAACGTTTATCTTCGGCATACCGACACGAACCATCGTAACGACCATTTAATTCAAAGAGATAGCGTTCATCGTAATTGTAATTAAACCTGCCAAAAAAGCCAACAGTTGACCATGTACTTAAAGCATCACTGGTGGTTTTATTGGTTTGGGAAAGATTAATAGAATAGTTATCCGGGATTAACATTTTTTGACCACTGCCTGACAAACCATGGTTGTTTGCCTCTTCAGCCTGCATACCGGCCTGAACATTAAAATAATGCTTGTTAATATTTGTTCTATAGGAGGTATATCCCTGGGCCGTCCAGTAATTATTAATATTATAGGTCTTGGCAATAGCACCTTCACTTCCCGGAAGTGTTCTTCCATCTTTATAGTAGTTATATACAAAGGGGCTGTTCAACCTTTCAAAATCCTGGAAATACATACGCCAGGTTCCATCAACATGTATATCCCATCCCTTTGCGAGGTTCAGGTCAAGTTCAAGAACGTTATCTAACCTATGTTGGTCGTTTCTGCTATTTCCGCCATAAAGAAATGGAGAAACACGACTCGATTGATTAAACTCACCATTTGGATTTTTAAGTGGAATTACAGGGTATGCGCCATACATATACCCATATAGTAAACTCATGTCCTGAGAAGGTGCAAGTGTCTTTGCCATAGAGTACCTGGTGCGGAATCCGAACTTAATCCAGTCATTTACGTCGGTGTTAAAGCCCCCATTCAAACTGAACCTTTTATAATTGTCATGACCTGCCATATAGTTAAATATTCCAGGTTGATCGAGGAATCCAACAGATGTGAAGTAGCTTGTTTTTTCAGTACCGCCTCTAACGGACAATTCATGCGATTGTCTTTCTGAATTTTTTAACCAAACATCAAACCAATTTGTATTGGCCATACCATTGTCGCCCCATCCCCATGAACCATCACTTAAAAGTGGCACTAACTGGTCGAGTGTATAATTTTCCGGATGTTCTACATTTCCTTTTATAGTAGCAAGTTGGCTGGCATTAAAATATGGACTCTGCTTTGAGTTAATATATGCCTCGTTTTTTGCCAACGCAAATGTGTAAGAATCCGTAGGATCAGGGTAGTTAATTGGTTTAACTACTGCGTAATTTCCAGAATAACTAAATACAGGCTTTTGATTTCTCTTACCTTTTTTCAATGTAACCATTAATACTCCATAAGGAGCACGAGATCCATAAATAGCACTTGCTGCTGCATCCTTTAATACTGTAATACTTTCTACATCGTCAGGATTCAATGTATTAAAATCTGCCACATCGGTAGGCACCCCGTCGATAACAATCAATGGTGGCGTAGTACCGCTTAATGCAGCGCTACCCCTGATTTGCATGGTTTGGGCTGCCCCAGGAGAAAAACCTCCGCTCGGAGGGCTAAATTTAATACCATTTGAATTTCCCTGCAGCAAAGCGGTAATATTGGCAGCAGGTCTGTTCTCCAATTGTTTAGCGCTAATTACCTCTGTTGCACCGGTAAGGTTAGCCTTTTTCTGAGTACCATACCCCACAACAACAATAGTTGCCTGTTCAACAGCCTCAATGGCTAAATTCAGATTAATTGAGTTTTGATTTGGTTTTATTTTAAACTGAGTAGTATGGTATCCCATATATGAAACTTCCAACATATCGCCGGCATTTGCTTCTATTTCGAAAGTTCCGTCAGCATTGGTTACCACAGTCTTGCCAGTTGTTTTATTGGTGATAGTGACACCAGGCATAGGTTTACCCTGCTCATCATTGATTTTACCTTTTGTTTTATCAACAGGCGGAGATGGAATTGAGGTTTCATTTTGTATTCCTTCCACTTTTCCCTTAATAACGCTCATTCTATTTTCAATAGAGTAAGTAAGGGTCTGCTCTTTGAAACATTCCTTTAAAGCCTCATCAATTGAGCCTTCGGAAATTGCGATGGTAGTCTTTTTTACCTTCGTTAAAAGACTTTGGGGGTAAAAAAATGTAAACCCTGATTGATGACTTTTTTCTTTGAAAGCCTTTTCAATTGACACATTTTTTAAAGCCAACGTAATTTTTCTGGAATAAGGCTTTGCTCCTGCCTGGAAGCAAAAAACGAAAACCAGAATTGATAACATTCTCGTAATCAATAAAAATTTAGCAATTCCCTTCCTGTAATACCGGAAGCGGTTGCAACAAGCAATTAATTTCATACATTTGTTTTTTTTGGGTTAAACAATACAAGACAATAGAATGGTTTTGAATGAGATTAACCGAAATACTTACCGGGAGGGTGCAAGCGCTTCCGGTTTTCTTTTGAGTTAACCACTATTTTTATTTTTAAATCTTTCTCTTTAATTCATGAAGTATTATCTTTAATTCATGAAGTATTATGTGACAACATGAAAAATTTCTTAAGGAACAACAACAACAACCTTCCTTCCATTTATTTTAAAATGCCCTTTTCTACTAAGTATCAATACTTTAATACATCAGATAATCTGGTGGTAAATAGCAGCGATTAGTTCAAATATGCCTATCCCGTCTCGCACGCAAGGCGTTTCTTACAATCCTGATAGTCGATTACTGAATCCAAAATTAGGGTTCCTGCAAGCGGAAAAAATAAACAATACAGGCTAAAAGATGGATTATCCTATCTTTGCCTTTTAACTTTCAAATACATTACTGCGTAATGACTGAAAAGAAAAAAGGGCATACGACTGAAGGGGCACGGGTAGTTGCTATCCCTAAGGATATTATATCGGTGTGCCGCCGTTTGCCTTTGATAAAACATTTGTTCATCAGCAGGATGGGGCATTTCCCGCATGCTATCGGTCATTATTATTCCCGTCCAGCGGGAAAATACGCCTACGCTGTTTTACTGTATTGTTACGATGGCGGAGGATGGATTAAACTGGGTGGTAAGGAAATGTTACTAAAAGCTGGCGATGTTTTTTTCTTTCCTCCGTTTAGCGGGCACAGCTATCGCGCTTCCTCGGAAAAGGCTTGGAGCATTTTCTGGATGCACATTTCAGGAGACAATATTTCTGAATTGATGGAAGCAGCCGGATTTAAAACAAAAGTAGCGCCGGTGCACACTCAGTATTCGAAAGAAAGAGTGCAACTTTTTTACCAGATATTCAAAACCCTTTCTAAAGGCTTCAGCGTTCCCAATCTCGTTTACGCTAATCTTACATTGCCACATTACTTAGCCACTTTTATTGCGCAGGACAGCTTTGACAGTCTGTCCCGTGCACCAACTACTGAAAATAATTATATCAACGATGCCATCAGCTACATGCAAGAGCATATTAATGAGCAATTATCTGTTGAAATCATTGCCAGAAAGGTTGCCGTGTCTCCCACTGTCTTCTTCAGAAAATTTAAAAAGAGTACCGGCTATTCACCAATTGCCTACTTCAATTTTTTGAAAACACAAAAAGCTATTCAGCTCATTCATACGAAAAAATATAATATTAGCGAGATTGGTTCTAAAATCGGCATCGACGACCCCTATTATTTTTCAAGGCTCTTTAAAAAACAAATGGGGGTTTCGCCGCGGCAGTATATGAATGAGTTTATTTATCAGCAAAGTGAAGAACAGAAAACTTAAAGGAATTAAAAGAAAATAAACCCCATCCTGTAAACGATCCTTTCAATTATTTTACCAATAACTTTTCTATTTCCTCCAGCGATTTGCCCTTGGTCTCCGGCATTTTCTTTTGAATGAATAAGAAATAGATAAAACAGATCAAACCATGTATTATAAAGGTACCCGGCAAACCCAACTGCGCTTTTAATACAGGAAAAGATGCAGTGGTAAAGAAATTGGTAAGCCATAAAGAAAATGTAGCTGCTGCCATGGCATTGCCTCGGATACGATTGGGAAAAATTTCCGAAAGTGCTACCCATGTTACCGGCCCGATAGTTGAAGAGTATATTGCAATAAAAGCCAATACAAAGATAAGCGTCCATACACCGTTCCAATGAAAATAAAACGCAGCAGCCAGTAACAATGCATCTGCAAACAATAATACAGAACCAAATTGCAGCAATGTTTTTCTGCCGACTTTATCAATCAATGAAATAGCAATAAAGGTGAAAATAAAATTGATGATGCCGATAATGAACGATTGAATAAACGCTGTTTCTTCTCCCATACCAGCCTGCTTAAATATTTCAGGGGCATAAGAAAAAAGAGAGTTTTGCCCAATTGCCTGCGAAAAAATGGCAACCATCATCCCTATAAACAAAATGGGCATTACGTTCTTTTTAAATATATCGGCAAACCGCTCTTTCACATCTTGTGAGAAACTGTCGGTGATGGTTTGTATCTGGCTTTGTGCATAAACGTCCCCGCCAATTTTAGACAATATTTTTTCCGCTTCGTCCATCCTGTTTTTGCGAATCAGCCAGCGAGGGCTTTCTGCTACAAAAAGAAGACCTGCCAGGAAAAACAGTGCCGGTACCGACTGTGCTGTAAACATCCAGCGCCAGTTATCGTGGGTACTCAACAAAAAATAATTGGAAAGATAAGCGAGTAGGATGCCCGTAGTAATAGCTAACTGATAAAAAGAAACCATACGGCCCCGCAAATGCGCAGGCGATATTTCCGCCGTGTACATGGGGCATACAAGGGCTGCTGCGCCTACGGCAACGCCGCTCAGCATCCTGAAACTGATGTACATATTAAAATCGGCAGCCCAACCTGTTCCCACACCGGTAACGGTAAAAAGAACTGCACAAAATATCAACAGTTTTTTTCGTCCCCAGATATCACTCAGGCTGCCTGCCAGCAACGAACCAATAATGCAGCCTAGGTTGATACAACCCACAGCCCACCCCTTTTCAAAATCACTCAGTTGAAAATGATGACTTAAAAACGGAATGGCGCCTGAGATCGTTACCAGGTCAAATCCAAACAATACCCCGCCCAGCGCCGTAATAGTACAAACAAGAAAAACGTAACCTTTATTGATATCCGCTTTTATCGTTTCTTTTTCCGGCGCTAACGTTACAATATGTGCCATAAATGGTGAGTTCGCAGTTATGAAATTATTTTCTATTTCTTATTGTCAGCAATAATAACAGAATGCTGTACGTTTCTTTTTGTAAAAAAAATCAATACAAAATTAGGCTGGCCACAAGTCCAAAAAATAAACAATACGGCGTAAAAGATGGATTATCCTGTTCGCTTTTTATTATTTCACCATTATCGTAACCATTCCATAATGCAACAACAATATGGCATCTTAAATTTGCGAAGGCACCCGAATTTGCATCCGTTTAAATTAAATCAATTGATTACAATTATAAATAAAACGCAACTATTCAGTTTATCTAAAATATTCCAAAAAATTTGAAAATCTTATTGAGGTTATGTTATCCACAATTTCAGTAAAAACCTTGTAACTATTCAGCCTCAAAAGTAGCGATTAAAAATAATGCGTTTAAAACGTTTTGACGGGATTTTATAGTCGTATCAATAACAGACCTGATAATAGCAAATACGTTTGCATTATCAAGGGATTTAAACTGGCCTGATATTTTTTGTTTGACTTTCACATTTCTGATCGCCTGTTCCGACCCGTTATTATCCGAGGGTACATTGGGCTGTAGTAAAAAGTACAGGATGCAATCGCGCTTTGCCAGCAGCGATTTTTGCAGTGACCGGGATTGAGGATAATCGTCTGCTATCGGATAATGTATATTATTCTAATCGTTTATGTTAGAAACGAAAGTTTTTACTTCAAATATTCAAATTGTCGTTCTGAATTTTAAGGTTGCCAACCTCAACTGAAACGAACTTATTAAAGGTTGGCAACCTTGCAATATTACGTATCTTACCAGGAACAATCAATACCATTTAGCACGCCTAAGTTCTGCAAACAAAGTTTTATTCGTTCCACCTTTATCTACTTCGTACAAATTCCACGAATCTTTGTTCACTTCGTATAATCTCCAATTTTTTGCAGGGTCAGACAATCGTGTTTTTATCCAGCGCGGGAAAGCATTGGCAGCGCGCGCATCTTCCCAGGTGTGAATCACGTTAAAGATGGCTTCCTTTTGCGGGCAACTTTCCACATCTTTTTGATTTAACTGCAAACTATAAGTAGTGCCCACCCCCACCGAGATCGCCTGAATATGCTCATATTCCTCTACTTTAGAATCGGCTTTTATTGGGAAATTGCCCCCCATTCCTACCGGGAAGAAATTGGAATATGTTACGTCGCGCAAATCTTTTCCCTGGCTGGTAGTACTGCCCCATTCGCGTTTTTCGGCGTCATATAAATTCTTACCACCGCCTACATTCCAGATGCTTTGATAGTTCCAGGAACCTTCCGACAAAGTAGCACCGGAAAAACGGATATATGGAACGCCCTCTTCTTTTGCCCTGTCAAACATTTTATGGAAAAAACGTTTGGCAGAATAATATCCATTGCCATTGTTAAATAAGAATTCCTGCCCGTCAAAATCGTAATAAGCCAATCCATTTATCTTGCAAACATCAGCGTAGTATTCCGCAATTTTATCCTGTAAATACATATTGGGAATAATGCCGTCGTATCCATAATTCACGGTAACCTGCAATTTGTAAATAGTATCCCCTGCCTGATGATTGGATGGCCCTGTTTTCCAATACCCACGCTGTACATGCAACAGGCGATAAGGAGGCTTTTCGCTGACACCCATATAATGAATCAATTCTTTGCCAATCTTTATCATATTCAAGCTGGCGCAGTGGCCCTCCCAACTTGCCACTTCATCCAAATATTTCGGATCATTTACAACAATTGTTGTATCATTTGCATCAATGCTTTTTACAAGTATGCGTTTTTGTTGGTAACAAAGACTATCGCTCGGCACAGGGCTTACATCTTTGGTGTTGGGTGCAAGTGAATTGGTTATTGTAGTCCTGCCGATAATGATACCATACTTTGCCGCCAAGGCCGAAAATTCTTTATGTGAAAGATTCCCGGAGGTCATCTTAACCGGCTTTCGTTCAAAATTTTTACCGTCGATATAGCCTCCATTTCCGCGGTCGGGGCGTAAAAATCCCTGATCGTACATACTAATTGCTTTGAAGCCCAATTGATGCGTATAAGAAATAATGCTATCATTCAGGTTGCCCGAGGCCATTGCATCCGGAACAAATGCCGCAGGGTCTTTTACCCATTTGCCATCGATAGTTGGATAAGGCAATTTTTCCGAGAGGACAATGTTTTGAATCACGTCCAATAAAGCAGTGCTGTCCGGGCTGCCCCACAATGCAACCGAAGAACTAATGTAATCTACACCCGGCAAGGGTGCTACATCAATATGATTCGGAATATTTGCCTGCATGTGTGGTATTAATGAAAAATAAATTTCTCTCGCATGAGTGCGATCTCTCGACTGGTACGCAATAGAGATTCTTCCCTTGTCATCCACTTTTGCCGCATCACCATACATAATGCGATACCACGGTTCTTTATGCGCATAAAAAGCCACATCGCTGATACCGTTGCCTCCCAGGCTGAACACTTCACCTTCGTGTAAACTGTCTGGCAACGGAAACCTTTTGGTATCAGGAGTGTGAATAATGTATTGAAATGGCGCCGCATCTCCAACCGTTGTTGATGCGCCACCTAAAGTATTATCATCTAAGGCCATCATGCCAATAGCATAATTTACTGCACTACTTGTATCGCGCGCCACACCAATAATTTCGCCCAACAAATTGGTTATGTTGGTTTGATAATAACCCCATTGTATGCCTTCTATACCTGCACGATTTGTAAGCGATTGCAATTTTAGCTTAAGGTATTTTTTCTTTGGCTCAATTGTAATACAAGCTACAGAACCATTGCTGTAAGTGAGCGTCAGTTCCTTCGCTTTTTTCTGGTAAGTAGCTTTAACGGGTTCGTAATAAAGTGCTTTATTTCCATCGTATAACGACATTAGTGGCGAAGGTTGATCGACAGGGCAAAATTCGCGATTAGGCATCACCGTAATATTTTTCATGCTCATGATAAACCCTTTCTGATCGATGTGGATTTTGAAATAATCAGTTTTAAAATCCCACTGAGCAAATGAATGAGAAGCCAGGAATAACAAAGTAATGCATGATGCTATATATTTTTTAAAGATCTGCTGCATGATGTATAATTTTATTGATTAACGAAAGATAGAAGGTTTGAGCTTCTACTCATGTTATCCCCTATCGTTACGTTGCATTTCATAAAAATTTTGTTGCTCTTTTACACTTTGTAATTTTCAACATTTTATCCTCTAAAGAACAATTACAGTGAACCAACTTTTAATGTGAATTTATATTTAGTCACTATTACCTGTTAACAGCTAATTTCAAAAATATGGGAGCCTTGCGGCTCCCATTAACCAAAACTACTGCTTATGAGAAAAAACTATTTATTGTAAGGGGTCAAAAGTGCCACCCCATTCGTTGTTTTGTTGTAATACATCCGGTTCAATAGAAACCTGGGCCGGATTCAAAGCATAAAACCAGTGATTCAAACTCAGATTAAACTTTTGATTGGCTGAAGGGGATTGATCCAGGTTATCTACAAGCACCGCAGAGAAATTGGAACGTACCGAAGCAGTCATAATATTATCTGTGTTTGAAGGATACGGGGCACCTGCTTTTAACATGGGGAATAAGCCTTGCCTGGTGCCTTCTGTGTTTAAAATATCATAACGTTTCCATCTTCTCAGGTCATTAAACCTAAATCCCTCAAAAGCAAGCTCTGTCTGGCGTTCATTAATATATGCATTGCGAATATCATCTTTTGATGTGGCTGTAATGCCGTAATTTCCGCCGCCGGATAGTATGCCTGCCCGCTGGCGAATCCGGTATAAAGCATCCAGCGCTTCAGTTGAATTGCCTGTTTCGTTTGCACATTCACCAAAGTTCAAAAGCAACTCTGCATAACGCATGGGTGAAAACCAGCTTTTGGCGCCGGCAGCCACACCAACCAACTGATTTCTATCCAAAGTGGTATCAAGGCCTTTTCTTTCGAAAAAACCACTTACACCATTTTCATCACCATTTTGAATAATAGTGGAAATACCATGGAATGAACCATCTCTATATGCAAGTTCATAAGCCGGAGTTGATCCTGGTTTCCATGTCCAGGCGTTCCAGTATGTATAAGATCTTGGGGCCGTCATGCCTATCGTATTTACATCCGGAGTTGGGTAAACAGTTCCACCACAATAAATGGTTGCATAAAAACGGTCATCGCGGTTGGTATAAAAATCTGTCATGAACTGTTCATTATATGCCGGATCAGATAATTTTGTTTTATCGAACTGCATGGGGCTGCCATCGCGTTTCGGATAAGCAAGCAACATAGGCAAAATAGGCTGATCTCCATTTGTATTGCCATTTGTAAAAGGCAATGGCCTTATGTAATTGAAGTTCATATAATGATCGGGGTAATAATACTGATTAACCATAATTTGTTCCGCGTTTGCCGAATACCAAATATTCCTGTAGTTTGGAAGTAAGCCAAAACCCGCATCATCTGCAGCCTGCAAAGCCGTTTTAGCGGCTGCATAGGCAGTTTGCCATCTGGATGGATCATTTGACGGATTAAACAATGGGCTTGCATACCACAGTAAAACCCTCGCCTTGAAACCCAAAGCTGCCACACTGTTTATCCGGCCATAATCCACACCACTGTAAGTAGCAGGCAAAACCAGCGCTGCGCTATCGAGGTCTTTGATGATTTGGGCAACACATTCGGACGTTTTATTACGAGGCACTTTCAGCGAAGCAATATCGCTGCTATTCTGTGTGTGAAGAATGAGTGGTACACCCCCTAACTGGCTTACCATTCCCCAATAAGCCCAGGCACGCCAAAATTTAGCCTCACCAATAAGGCGGTCTTTCAAAGCAGCCGACAATACTGATGCGGGTACATTTGCAAGTTGATCCATGAAATAGTTTGTCTTATCGATATAGGTATAATTGAGATTCGTATAGGTTGTAGACACATCTAAAATTCCCTGCTGGTAATTTCCAAGGTTAACTCCACCTGCATTAATGCCTTCATCAGAACTGGCGCCGCCACCAAGAGGCCAACCTGGCATAGACCCCCCATATACATCATTAAGATAGGCCTTTATAAGGGTAGAGTCCGACCAGACGTTACTTGGATTGATGACACCAAGATTTTGATAATCGAGTCCTTTTTCACAGGCGCTTAAAATAACCATCGTGGCGAAAAGGGACCATTTAATTTTATTCAGATATCTAAATTTCATAATTGTTACTTTTTTAGGATTTAAGTTTAGAACGTTAGACTAACGCCTGCATTATATGATTTAACAATGGGGAACGCCGTACCACTACTCATCTCAGGATCATAATACATCTTATTGAATTTACTGATAATAAACAGGTTTGATCCAGATACATACACACGAATGCTGCCGATATATTTTTTATACAGGTTTTGGGGTATGACATACGATACACTCAGGAACTTCAGGCGTAAAAAGCTTGCATCAGCATACCAGAAATTACTACCAGAGTTCGTAACTGTCCTGGTACCATCATTTGCGCTGTAGCGTTTAGGCAACCACGCATTAGTGTTTGATGGAGTCCAGGCATTGCCATACCATTGTTCCCACATCCTGTTCCATTCTACTCCTCCTGTTACATCATTAAAGGATTTCAGGTAACCTACCGAACCATTAAAAGTAGCATCAATGCTCAGGCCTTTCCATTGCGCACCGAGGTTTAGTCCTAATACTACCGGGTCATTATTCTTCCTTAATACTGCATAGTCGTAGGAATTGACGGTGGAATCACCCTTGCCCATTCCTCTTTGGCTTGCCAAATCTTTGTACACTAATTGCCCTAACTGTGCCGTATATCCGTTGAAGTTATAACCCGGGTGGGCTGAATTCCATGCATCCAGATCGGCTTCTGTCCTTATCATGTGGTCTACTTCATAACCGGTAATCATTGTTGTAGTACGGCCGCCGCCTATCTGGTTTTGATAATCGTAGGTAACGTTCTGGTCTTTCTCTATATACCAGGCATGGCCATAAGAAGCCACCACACCGGCGTTAAAGTTTACAGTCCCAAACCTCTTGTGGTAGTTCAGGCTAACATCAATACCCTCCGCTTTTTCTTCGCCATAGTTTACCGCAGGTAATGCACGGCTGAAAGTGGGTGGCGTTGTTTGGATTCTTGTTCCCAAAATATCATATGTTTTGGTGTGCCAGTAATCAATGCTTGCACTGAAATTCTGAAGGAAATTAATGTCAACGCCTATATTTTTGTTCAGGTATTTCTCCCAGGTTATATTCGGATTGGGTAATACATTGTATCTAATACCAGGATTAAGACTTGGCTGCGAGCCAAAGAAAGCACTATTTCCTGCTATGTAAGAATCCTGCCACTGGAAGCCACCGACATTATCATTGCCTGTTAGCCCTGCAGAACCCCTTAGCTTCAACATATCTATCCCTTTCACATTAAAGAAATTTTCTTTTGAAATAATCCAGGCGGCTGAACCTGAAGGGAAGAAACCCCAGCGCTGATCCGGAGCGAAATTGGCCGAGCCATCGTAACGATAGGTAAAGTTGGCGATGTACTTATCAGAATAATCGTACATAAATTGTCCAATCCATGATTTGCGGCCCGACAGGGCATAATTGCCGTAGCTATTACTAATTTGTTTTGTAGCATTACCATTAACGATACCGCTGCCGCCGGTAGATGCCCACCATTGGTCAGTCGTGTATATCGGGAAGCCATTAATTGCGGCATCCATACCTTCTCCACTTGCTTCAAAACTTTCATATACTAATGTGCCGTTTACATGACTTTTGCCAAAAGAACGTTCAAAACCCAACTGAAGATTTAATTGATGATCCTCTGCCCAGGATGAGACTTTCTCCAGGCTGGGACTTGCCGCAGTGAGGCGTGATCCTACTACACTATCCTGATCCCAAATAACAGGGTCAACCTGGTGCAACTGGTAATAGGTGTAAGGTTTTGTAAATATTTTCTGGTGAAAGTTGGTGTAGGATTTCATATAGCTGACTTTTGCTGTCAAACCTTCCACAAATGGAGCCCGGTAGGTAAGACTTAAATTAACTACCGGCTTCAAGTTTTCGGAATTATTGTAACCAGCTAACCCGTTTGCGTCACCGGATCTATTACCAATCCAAAAATAATCCACCGGTAAGCCTGTACTCGTAAACGAGGGCATATAAGGCTGCCATACGAGTAGTTTCGGATAAGTATCACCGCCCAGGTCACTTGCGGAAGAAGGTGTAGCATTTTGGTTATCATTTAAGGCAAACCCTGCAAACACAGAAAAATCTCTATTCATGTCGGCTGTTATGTTCGCTCTAAGATTGTATTTTTTGAAACTGGTATTTTTTATAAAGGACTGCTGATTCACATACGATCCGCCGACAAAATACTTTATCTTATCCGTGCCGCCGGATACGCTTAAATTATTGGTTGTGGTAAATGGATTCCTATATACATCGTCTATTTGTCTATAACCTTGTCCCTTACCAGAACCAAAATCGTGAGTCGCATAATAGGTAGAATCGACAGAGGGATCCCAAAGACCCGGCCCGTCTATCCGGTAATAAATGGCACCCCATTGTAAGATATTGGTTAAGTCCATATTCTTTCCACGCTCATCATAGCCTGAATTAAAAGAATAGTTAATGGTTGCTTTACCGGCTACACCTCGTTTGGTAGTTACCAATATAACGCCACCTGCACCGCGCGAACCATACGCGGCAGTAGTAGCAGCATCTTTTAAAACAGTCACATCTGCGATTTCATTAGGGCTTAAATTATTAAAATCGCCTGATCCGGATATTTTTCCATCAATTACATATAAAACGGGCGCAGCATTCGATGAACTTTGTGTTCGAACAGTGATACCCGGCTGCGATCCCGGAAGGCCATTCGGCGTAGTTACGTTTACACCCGACATACGGCCCGCCAGCAGGTTGCCTGCGGAAGTAGTTGGTAAATCCAGGTCGGATTCTTTCAGTTTCAGTGTTGCTACCGATCCGCTGAGTAGTTCCTTTTTCTGAGCGGTATAACCAATGACAACTACTTCATTCATGCTGGTAGCGGAAATGTCCATCGCAACAGTAATTTCATTTTTAGAAGCAGTAACTGTCTGGGTTGTATAACCGGACATAGAAATTGATAAACGACTTTTTAAAGGAACATCAATTTTAAAATTCCCGGCTTCATCCGTAATAGCAGTTTGGGTTCCGTTAACCTGTTGAACGGTTGCGCCGGGCAATGGTTTACCTTCTTTGGAGTCGACAACTTTGCCATTAACGGAAGTAGTTCCCTGGCCAAGGGAACTAATGGAAAGAAGTAGCAAGCAAAAGAAGCTTGCAATCAAAACTAAAAACTTTGGAAGTTTGATCATAACAATCGATTTTGAGTTTATTTAAGTAACTAATTTTGTTTTTGATGAAAAATTAAAAACGTTATTTCAACGATGTAAAACTCAAACAAAGTATTTCCGGGAACTACACTAAATTTGATTTGTATTGATGTTATTTTTGCAAAATTTTGTTAAATGGCGTTTCTTTGGGGTAAATTAGCTTCCGATGGAGTATATATATGAGAACTTCACGTTTCCTCCGGACCAATCTTTTACGATCCGCTCCCAGTTTATGGAGTTAAAAAATTACTCCGAATTCAAGTCTCATGTCAATTACGAAATTGCTTTGATAGAAAACTGCTCCGGTAAACGATTTATCGGGGATCATATCGAAGATTTTAAAGGTACTGAGTTGGTAATGATGGGAAGCTATTTACCACATTGCTGGCAATACTATAACATCATTGATCCTCAAATTCAACCTCATGCAATTATAGTGCATTTCTTTCCCGATTTCCTGGGGAAAGATTTGCTTGATAAACCTGAGGCCAAACACTTAAATGAATTATTCACTAATGCCGCAAAAGGAATCCGCTTCACGGGCTCTTCCTTAACAGAAGCCAAAATGCTGCTGAATCAAATGTTATTTACAAAAGGATTGCACAGGGTATCTTTAATGCTTCACTTACTTGATGTAATGGCACACTCAAAAAATCAAAGAATACTTTCTTCACCGGGATTTAATCCAGTAGAAAATTCGAAGGATGCAGATAAAATCAATCTTATTTACGGATATATTTTCAAAAATTTTCAGGATAATATAGTTCTTTCAGAAGTGGCCTCATTAATTCACATGGCCCCTGCTGCATTTTGCAGATACTTTAAAATAAAAACCAACCGCACCCTTATTGATTTTGTGAAAGAAGTACGTATAGGGTACGCGGCAAAATTACTGGTAGAAGGAAAATGCAATGTTACCGAAGCATGTTATAAAAGCGGCCATAACAATTTATCTAATTTCAACAAACACTTTAAAGAGAGCAAAGGCCTTTCGCCCAGGGAATTTATGAAGCAATATGAAGACGATAAAAAGAGCTAAACCAAAAGAGATCATTCGTTTTTAAATGAGTAAATGGGCTTGGCCTGTACCCATTTTTGCCCATCTGAAGTACCCGGCACACCAACCTGGTATTGATCCATCACCTGATTCCATTCCTTGCATTTCGGATCATAACCTTCAGCAATTTTTCCTATGCTGTCTATGTCTGCATTCTTTGAAATAGTTACCATCATCACAAGGGATCTGTTGAAACGATAAAGCTCAATTTTTTTATATCCGGCTTTTCGAAAACCGGCTTCCACCTCCGGCCATACCTTCTGGTGGTGGGCTAAGTATTCGTTTACTTTCTGTTCATCATCTACAAGATTCACTATATAAACAAACGTTTTGGTTTCTTCTATTACCGGTTTTTTTTCAGTGCACGATGAGTATATGAAAGAGGAAATAACTAAAAAACATAAGACACTGAAAGAATAAAATTTCTTCATAGCAATTTCTTTTAGTGTGTGAATATCGTAAACTATTTTTAATTTTCGTACCTCAGTTGGGAGCATTTCAAAATGTCACATCGCTTTGTTGATAGTGGGCGGTGAGGACTGCTTACCGGCAGGCGCTGTCCACGGCAGGCTGCCGGATTGGTGTCTCCACCATAGCCGCAACATTTTTGAAATGCACCTCCTCAGTTAAATACTAAATAGATTATTATCATGACACATGCTAACGCGCCCCAAAACAACCATACTCTTTTAGAATCATGCTCAATATGGCGATTGGTTTCTGCAATTGATAATAATGCTTTGCCGTTAGTTGCCTTTGTCAATAGAGAAACAATTATCATCACAATCGCCAGGAACAAAAACGTGTAAAATGAAAGCAAGAGAAAATGAGGCCAATAATCTTTGTAAGGATAGTTAAGTACATGGCATGCGCCAAGGATTAAGCAAACGAATCCACCGCCATAGAGTACTACTTCAGCAGCGATATTGTTCGATCTTTTCCAAACAGCTCCGGCCAAAAAAACAACTGACAATGGCGGCGCTAAAATGGAAACCAGCCCCTGGCTTAAATCAAAAAAATCTTTCCCGGAATGAGAATACAGTACCGCAATAAATAAGGCCAATACAGCCGCCGCTACGGTAACCACACGGCCTATGAACCGACTCTGATTTTCGCT
>Ga0164241_10001582_pt1 | contig 27384 bp, 25 predicted proteins | sample OricomyardsoilBY_FD_108780 | JGI IMG/M metagenome (GOLD analysis project Ga0164241, IMG submission 108780) | Backyard soil microbial communities from Emeryville, California, USA - Original compost - Back yard soil (BY) | ecosystem: Environmental > Terrestrial > Soil > Unclassified | place: USA... | reverse complement strand
GAGCCCGCCTTGCGCCTGCTCTCCGCGGCACGCAGGAAGGTCGCGCTCGGCGCGGACTCGGTGAGGCCGTAGCCCTGCAGGAACGTCAGGCCGCGCTCCTGATAGGTGCTGATGACCCGCTCGGGCACGGGGGCGCCGCCGCAGATCATCGTGCGCACCGACGAGAGGTCGGCGTCCGCCCAGCCCGGCGCGGCTGCGACGGCCTGGAACATGGCCGGCACGCCGAACAGGTAGGTGACCCGGTGCTCGGCGATCATCTCGAGCGTGCGCCCGGGGTCGAACGCGTCCATCAGCACGACCGTGCCGCCCTTGAGCAGGGTCGGCAGCACGGTCTGGTTGAGCGCGGCGACGTGGAACATCGGCGCGTTCACCAGCGTCACCTCGTCGCCCGCGAGGTCGACGTCGATGAGCAGGTTGAAGCTGTTCCAGTGGATGTTCGCGTGCGAGAGCGCCGCGCCCTTCGGGTGGCCCGTGGTGCCCGAGGTGTACATGACCAGGGCGATGTCCTCCCGGTCCACCGGCTCGTCGACCGGGTCCTCCGGCGCCGCGGCCAGCAGTTCGTCGTAGGCGTCGAAGTCGAGCACGTGCCGCACGCCCGGGCTCAGCGCCTCGGCGGTCCCGCGATGGCCGGGGGCGTGCACGAGCACGGACGTGCCGCTGTCGCCGAGGATGTAGGCCAGCTCGGCCGCGGTGAGGCGCGCGTTGAGGGGCACGAAGATCGCGCCGATCATGCCCGTCCCGAACAGGGCCTCGAGGAAGTAGGGGTGGTTCGGGCCGAGGAAGGCGACCCGGTCGCCGCCGTGCACGTCGAGGCTGGTCAGCGCGTGCGCGAACCTGGTGCTGCGCTGGTGAAGTTGCCGGTATGTCCACTTGCGAGCATCGGTGACGATCGCCGTGCGGTCGGGTGACATCCGCGCCCGCCGGGCGGTCCATGATCCGATGCCGTGGTTGCGCATGGGCGTCCTTGTATCACAAGCTGAAGGGGATCGCACAGACGGCATTCAGGTAGGGGGCCATGGCCGAGCGCACCGTGCACCGGTTGGACGGCAAGGGAACCGTACGGGACTGGCTGGTCGCCGGCGGTTGGTCGGAACAGGTCGACGAGCTGGCGGACCTGCTCGACACCGAGGGCGACCCGTGGGGCGAGCGTGGCCGGTGGGTGCTGACCAACGGCCCGGACGTCACGCTGCTCAAGCGCGCGCTGTACGAGCAGCGTCCGTTGTGGACAGATCAGGAGCTGCCGGAGATCGTCGAGGGTGGCCCCGTGGCTTACCGCGGGCCGACCGGCGTCGATCACGAGGACACCTGGCGGCGGGTGCACGTGCCCGGCGACGGACTGGTCGACTGGAGCGAGTTCTGCTTCACCCCCGCCTACCGGGTCGCCGTGGCGGCCACGGAGTTCGAGGTCGACCAGGCCGAGTGGCGGCTGTTGCGGCTGGCGTCCACCGGGCCGTGCCTGCTGTTCGTCAACGGCGAGTGCGTGCTGGCCACCGGCATGGTCAGCTACATGGAGCCGATCGAGCACGAGGTCCGGGTGTGGCTGCCGGCCCAGCTCAGCGAGGTCGTGGTGTGCTCGTGGCAGGTCGGTTTCCGCGAGTGCCGCCAGGTCGTGCGGCTGCGCGTCGGCGGGCTGCCGGTACGTGTCGTGATACCGAGCCCGGGCGCGGACGAGCGGGCGAGTGAGCGCGCGGAGCAGCTGCTCGATGCCGTCGGCACGCCTCGGTGGGGGCTGACCGCCCCGGAGGTGGAGTTGACCGGCCCGCCCGGCGTGCCGCTGCGCGTCCGCGTCGGTGAAGAGGAGCGGACGGTGCGGCTTGACGGCGGGCGCGCGATCGTGCCGCTCGGTGGCGGGACCGGGGACGAGGCACCCGCCTCGGCGTCGATGCCGGGCGCCGGCGAGCTGACCGTGCGCGTGTCGCTGGACGACGACGCGGCGCCGGTGTTCCGCGAGCTGGGCGTCGCCGTGCTGCCGCCCCGCCACCGCGGCGAGCCCGTCGGCGACCGCAACGCGTGGCTCACGGAGCTGCTCGAGCACGCGGCCGCCGGGCCGGACGGGTGCGCCGCGGAGCTCGCCGCCGCGACCCTCGACGCGGACCACACCGTGGCGCCCGAGCGGCTCGCGCGGTCGCTGGACATGCTCGCGAACCGCGCCGACTGCGCCGACTTCGAGGTCGTCGGCCTGCTGCACCTGTGGCACCGCGCCACCTCGTGGCCGGAGGAGTCACGGTCTGCGGTGCGCAAGGCGCTGCTCGGCATGAAGTACTGGATCGACCAGCCGGGCCTGGACGCGATGTGCTACTTCACCGAGAACCACCAGCTGGTCTGGCACACCGCCGAGTACCTCGCCGGGCAGGCGTTCGCGGACGACACGTTCACCAACACCGGCTGGACCGGCGCCCGGCACGCCGAGCACGGCGCGGCGCTCGCCCGCGAGTGGCTGACCGACCGGCTCGCCGGGGGGTTCAGCGAGTTCGACTCCAACGCCTACCTCGCGATCGACGTGTTCGCGCTGGTGTCACTCGTGGAGTTCGCGGAGGACGACGGGTTGGCCGCGCTCGCCGCGGGCCTGCTGGACAAGGTGCTGTTCACGCTGGTGGCGAATTCGTGGCGGGGCGCGCACGTGTCCGCGCACGGCCGGTCCTACGTGCGCACCCAGCGCTCGTCGCGGTTCGAGGAGACCGCGCCGATCATGTGGCTGTGCTGGGGAACCGGCACGCTGAACGACGCCACGCTGCCCGCGACCGCGCTCGCCACCGCAAGCCGCTACACACTGCCCGAGCCGGTGCGCGCGGCGGCCCGGTGGACCGGGGAGTGGTTCGGCCGCCAGCACTACGCCGGGACCTGCCGCGCCGAGCACGACCTGCTCTCCCGCGACTATGCCTCCGACCTGGCCGTGTACCGCACCCCGCACGCGATGCTGAGTTGTGCGGAGGACTACCGCGCCGGCCTGCCCGGACTGCAGGAGCTGATCTGGTCGGCGGCGCTCGGCCCGGAGACCCAGGTGTACGTCACGCACGCGCCGAACGCGGCCGTGCACTCCTCGGCGCGGCCGAACGCCTGGGCCGGCAACCGGATCCTGCCCCGGGCGCGCCAGCACCGCGACACCGTGCTGGCGGTGTACCGCATCCCCGACGACGACCCGATGGGCTACACCCATGCCTGGCTCCCGCTGTCCACAATGGACGAGTGGGCGGCCTCCGGCGACTGGCTGGCCGGCCGCCGCGGCAACGGCTACGTGGCGCTGGCGACCGAGGGTGGCGCCACGTTCGTGACCTCCGGGTCGGCCGCGCAGCAGGAGCTGCGCGCCAACGGTCCCGGTCTCGCCTGGGTCTGCGTGGTCGGCGACGCGGACCGGGACGCCACGTTCGCCGAGTTCATCGCCGCGCTGGGCGAGCCGGAGTTCGCCGCGGCGTCGGTGCGCTACCGCACCCGGCACGGCGCGGACCTGTCCCTCGACTGGACCGGACCGTTCACTGTGGACGGAGCGCCCGCCGATCTCGGTGGCATGCACCTGGACAACCCGCTGGTGCAGGTCCCCGTGGGCGCCGAGCGCATGGACATCGGCGGCCACGTCATCGACCTGCGGACCGGTCGTCCCCGCGGCTAGCCCGTGACCTGGTAGCCGTCCGACTGGAGGGTGAACAGCTCCGCGTACCGGCCGCCCGCGGCCATCAGCTCGTCGTGCGTGCCGGTCTCCGCGACCCGGCCGCCGTCGAGCACGACGATCACGTCGGCGTCGCGCAACGCGTTGAGGCGGTGGGAGATCAGCAGGCTCAGCCTGCCCCGGCGCAGCGTCCCGAGCCGCCGGTGCAGCGCGTGCTCGACCTGCGCGTCGAGCCCGGAGCTGGGCTCGTCGAGGATCAGCACGTCCGCGTCGTCGCGCAGGAACGCCCGGGCCAGCGCGATCCGCTGCCACTGCCCGCCGGACAGCGACGCGCCGCGCTCGCCGTCCTCGTCGGTCTGGAAGATCCGGCTGAGCAGCGTGTCGTAGCCCCGTGGCAGCGCGGCGACCGCCTCGTCCACGTCGGCGAGCGCCGCCGCCTGCAGGATGCGTGCGCGGTCCTCGCGGTGGCGCAGTTGCCCGACACCGATGTTGTCCGCGGCGGTGAAGTCGTAGGACATGTAGTCCTGGAACACCGCGCTGATCCGGGCCCGCAGCTGCGCCGGGTCCAGCTCGCGCAGGTCCACGCCGTCCCACCGGATCGTGCCGCGCTGCGGCTCGTACATGCGGCACAACAGCTTCACCATCGTCGTCTTGCCCGCGCCGTTCAGCCCGACCAGCCCCACCGCGGCGCCCGCGGGCAGCCGGCAGGTCACCCCGCGCAGCACCCACGGCAGGTCCTCGCCGTAGCGGAACCAGACGTCCTCCAGCTCGATGCATCCGGTCAGCGCCGGCACGCCGCGCTCTCCGGCCGCGCGTTCGACCTCCGGCCCGTCGGTGATCGCGAGGTAGTGGCTGAACAGCAGCAGCGCCCGGTAGCCGGTCGAGGCCTCGTCGGTCGCGCCGCCGAACGCCGCGTGCAGCGCGACGAGCGCGGCCAGCAGCACGGTGACGTCGCCGACCGAGAGGCTGCCGCCGACCGCGAGCCAGACCGCGGCCGTCACCCCGGCCAGGCTCACCGCGCCGCCGAGCAGGCCGACGATGACCTCCAACCGCGCGGCCACTCCGTCCACCCGAGCCTCCGCGCGGGCGGCCGAACCGAGGTCGCGCAGCATCCGCCGGGTGAGGAACGAGCCGAGCCCGAACAGGCGGATCTCCTTGGCGGCGCGCACATCCGTGGCCAGCAGCCGGTAGAAGATCATCCGCCGGTGGTAGACCGAGGTCTCGGTGATCATGTCCGCGCGCAGCCGCGCGAGCCGCAGCTGCAGCCACGCGGTCGGCACGGCCGCCGCCACCACGACCGCCACCAGCCACGGGCACAACACGAAAAGCGTCGCGACGAAGCCGGTTGCGGTGACCGCCGCCTGGGTCAGGTGGATGCCCGCGCCGATCGCCTCCTCGGGCGCGGTGTCGCCCGCCTGCTCGGCGAGCCGGATCCGGTCGAGGGTGTCGGGGTCCTCGAACTGGGCCAGCCCCGGATAACCGTTGAGCCGCCGGAACAACCGGGTCCGCACGGCCAGCCGGATCTCGCGGTGCAGCACGCCCTGCAGGTAGAGCTGGCCCGCGTTCACCACGTTCACCAGCACGCCGCTGACCACCAGCACGGCGACGCACGCGATCAGCACCCCTCGCGACGCGTCCCCGGTCAGCTCGTCGAGCAGGACCTTCGTCGCCCACGCGCCCGCCACCGGGATCGCGCCCTCGATGACGGTCAGCGCGAGCACGGCGGCCAGCTGGCGCGGGGCGGCGGTCCAGGCCAGCCGGACCGCCGCGCCGGCCCAGCGCAGCACGGTGCGCGGCCCGGCGTCCTCGACCGCGACCACGGTCAGGCTTGGGCGGGCTGCTCGAGCGAGGCCAGCACGCCGTTGAGGCCGTGGCCCGCCATCCGGATCACGCCGTCGCTCACGGCGAGCACCGCGGGGAACTCGTGGATCTCGAACGCCTCGGCGATGGGGCCGCCCTCGGCCTCCTCGATGATCACGGCGTGCCCGGCCAGCGACTCGGCCATCTCGGTGCGCTGCTCCGCCGGACCGATGACGAGCACGATCGGCCGGATGCCGTGGTCGGGGGCCAGGTCGCGCAGCGCGGGCACCTGGTCGTGGCAGGACGAGCAGTCGGTGGTGAGCATGGCGAACAGGCGGGTGGGGCCGGCCAGGTCGGCGTGGCTCACCGCGGTGCCGTCGGCCGTGGCGGCGGCGAACTCGGGCACCGGCGTGCCCGGGTCGGGCAGCCCGCCATCGGAGACGGGCAGGAACTTGTTGACCCGCTCGGTGACGTCACGCAGCCGCCGGGCGAGGACGAGTACGAGGCCGAACGCGGCCAGCGCGACCAGTGCGACGAGCACCAGAGCGATCGATACGACGGCGATGACCGGGCTCCTTTCCAGCGCCGGGCCGGGCGCTGGCCCGACCCGGCTGTTGTCGGGCGATCAGTAGTTGGCGCAGCCGTTCGGGCAGCCGTAGCCCCAGGCGGTACAGACCTTGCCGCCGGTGCACTGCTTGCAGCAGCGCCTCCGGCCGCCCGCGCTGGTCTCGCACCAGCCGTCCGTGCATGCCTTGGCCGTGGCCTGTGGGAGCAGCGTGTCGAGCAGGGCGCTGCCGAGCCGGCCTATCGATCGCATCAGCTACCTTCCTTTCGGACGTGACGACAGTCACGTCAGGCTGGCAGAAGGAATTCCTGGTCGACAGACGGCAACGGGCCGAAAATTTTCGACCGAATGGCGGCATGGGAAATCTTCCCGATCCGTGCCTAGAATGCTGGGCTTATGCGACACACGTTGCTCGCGCTCGCCGCGGTGGGCGCGGGGATCGGTATTGCCAGGGCGGCGCTGCTCGTGATCAGGGTGGACGGGGCGAGCATGGCGCCGGCTTTCCGTGCCGGGGACACCGTGTTGACGATCCGCCGCGCGCTGCGGCCGAACGTGCGGCGCGGCGACGTGGTCGTGTGCCGGCGGCCGGCCGGAATGCCCGGACCGGACGAATTCCTGATCAAGCGTGTGGTGGCTATCGCCGGAGATCCCGTTCCGGACGATCCGGTAAAAGCCGGCCAAACCATCTCCGCGGGCCGCGTCTATGTTCGCGGCGACGGCGAGCGCAGCCTCGACTCGCGGGTTTTCGGCGCCATTCCGACCGACCACGTGATCGGTCACGTGGTCGCGCGACTTTCACCGCGGCGGGGCTGAGCCGTGCGATACGCGGAGCTCGCCTGCCGGCTGTGCCTGCTGACCGTGTTCGTGGTCGCGCTCGCCGGCAAACTGTCCGGAAAGGACGCCTTCGCCGCGTTCACCCGCTCGCTGCGGCAGATGTCGGTCATTCCACAAGGGACGGTCGCGGTGGCGGCCCGCGCGTCGGTCGCCGCCGAGGCGCTCGTGATCGTGCTGCTGGCGATCCCGCTGCGCGGTGCCGGTGCGGCCGGGTTCGCCGTTGCGGCGGGCCTGCTCGCGGTGTTCACCGGCGCGATCGTGTTGAGCCTGCGCCGCGGGAACGTCGCACCGTGCCGGTGTTTCGGCGCGTCGAGCACCCCGCTCGGCGCCCGGCACGTCGTCCGCAACGTCGTGCTGATCTCGTTGGCGTTGCTGGGATTCGGGGCCGCGCTGGCACCCGGCCCGGCGGACCTCGCGGGCCTGTTGGTGGCCGGCGCGGCCGGGGTGGTCGCCGGCGTGACGGTCACCGCGTTCGACGACATCGCCGCGCTGCTGCGCCCGGCCCGCTGACCTCAGCGGCGGAACACCGCCCACAGCCCCCAGCCCGCCTCGGCGGTCACGCCGGTGAACGGCGTGCCGGCCGCTTCACCGAGCGCTGCACCTACGACGTCGACCGGCACGTGGTGCGGTGCGCCGCTGCCGAGCGCGTTCGACCAGACGACCACGCCGCCCGGCGCCAGCACCCGCACCACCTCGGCGGCGAACAGCGGCACGTCGCCGAGCACGACCGCCGCCGCGACACCGGCGGGCAGCGGCAGCCGGGAGGCGTCCGCGACGAGCCGCCACGGCGCGGCGGACCGGCGCATCATCTCCGGCGTCAGGTCGAGGCTGACGACCTGCGGCCACACCGCGGCCACGAGCGGGGTCAGCAGCCCGGTGCCCGCACCGACCTCGACGCACGGCCCGGGCGGGAACGGTCCACCCCGGTCGAGTGCGTCGGCCAGCGGCACTCGCCGGTAGCCACCGCGCTCGCCGTCCCAGACCGGCGCCAGCTCCGTGTAGCGCCGCACGACCGCGCGGGCCCGCTCGCCCGACCACGAGCCGGGGTTCTCCGCGAGCTGCCGGGACTCGCGCTGGGACGCGGCCGCCTCCGGCCGTGCGGGCTTGCCCGGCTCGGCGGGCACGACCCGCGGCAGGGTCCGGATCATGCGCCGATCATCGCACCGGCTGGTGGCCGCCCGCGAGGTGTGCGAGAGTCGCGCCGTGCGGCCCAGCCTCTACGAGTTCGCGGGCGGCGAGCAGGCGTTCCTCGCGCTCGCCACGGCGCACCACGTGCGCTGCGTGGCCGACCCCGAGCTGAACCACCCGTTCTCCCACCCCGACCAGCATCCCCAGCACGTCGAGCGGCTGGCGAGCTACTGGGCCGAGGTCCTCGGCGGCCCGCCCACCTACTCGCAAACGTGTGGCGACCAGTCGGCGCTCATGCGAATGCACAGCGGCAACGGGGACATCTCCGACCTGGGCCGTCGGTTCGTGGCGTGCTTCGTCGCGGCGATGGACGACGCGGACCTGCCCGCCGACCCGGAGTTCCGGGCGGCGATGCGCGCGTATATGGTCGCGGCCGTCGACGAGGTGCTGTCCTACGGGGACACCGAACCGCCGCGCGGGCTGGCGATGCCGCACTGGACCTGGGACGGTCCGGCCTAACCGATCGTCAGGGTCGCCAGCACGCGGTCGCGGTCGGCCGCGGGCACCGCCCGTTCGAACGCGAAGCGCACGATCGTGCCGTTGCTCGCCACGACCGTGGCGTGCTGCGCCTCCAGGTCACACGCCGCCGCCGGCAGCCCGGCCACCGGCCCCTCGTCGACCGGACCTGTGCACGCGAAGAGCTCGCGCAGGTCGCTCGCCGGCTCGGTGTCGCCCTGCTCACCGCCGACGACGAGGACCTGCCGGCCGTCGTCGGTGAACGTGACGACCGCGCCCGTGCTCTCCCGGTGCCAGCCGGGCGGCACCCGGAACGTGGCGCCGCCGGGCCCGCCGGCCGTGGTCCACTCGCCTGGTGTGTCCGATGTGGAAGTCGGGTTCGGATTGCCGGGCAAGGTGAACGCGGCCACCGCGCCGACGGCCACCGCGGCGACGCCCCCGACGGCGTACCAGCGCCGGCGGCGTCGCTTCGCCGCGGGCGCGCGCAGCGCACGGTCGAGGGCGACGGCGAACTCGCCCACGGTGGGGTAGCGGGCGGCGGGGTCGCGGTCGAGAGCGGTGGCGAACACGGCGTCGAGCGCGGCCGACCCGGTGGGCGCCGCGGACTCGGTGCGGTGGGCGAGAAGCACGGCCATCACGTCGTCGGTGTCCGCGCCGAACGGCGGTCGCCCGGTGAGCACCTCGTGGGCGACGCAGGCGAGCGAGTACTGGTCGGCGGCCGGGCCGACGCGCGGCGGATCGAGCTGCTCGGGCGCCATGTAGTGGGCGGTCCCGACGGTGGCGGTCGACAGCGTCCCGGCCACCCGCATGGACACCGCGATGCCGAAGTCACCGAGCCAGGCGCGCCCGGGATCGCCGCGCTCCAGCAGGATGTTGGCCGGCTTGACGTCGCGGTGCACCACGCCGCGGCCGTGCGCGTGGTCGAGCGCCGGGGCGATGCGGTGCAGGATCGCGGCGAGATCCCCGGGCCCCAGCCGGCGGCGGCGCAGCAGCTCGTCGAGGCCGATGCCGTCGATGAGCCGCATGGCGATGTAGTGCAGCCCGCCCGCGCTGTCCGCGTCGTACACGTCGACGACGGCGGGATGGTCGAGGGAGGCGGCGTTGCGACCTTCCCGGTCGAACCGCCGCGCCGCGTCGGGGTTGCGCGCCACGACGGGGTCGAGGACCTTGAGCGCGACCGTGCGGTCGAGGGAGAGCTGGTGGGCGCGAAAGACCCAGCCGAAGGCCCCCCGGCCGAGCAGCCCGTCCACCCGGTAGCCGCCGAGCGTGCGACCGGTCAGATCGAGCTCACTCACCCGAATATCCTAGGCCCCCGCGACGGGAGAGGTGAGCGCAATGACACGGCGGCCACGATTCCCGGCCGCCCTCGTGCGCCCGCGGTTGCTGGTCGCGGCGCAGGCGCCCTGCCTGGTGCTCACCGCCCCCGCCGGTGGCGGCAAGACGGTGCTCGCCGCCCAGCTGGCCGATCGGGCGGCGCGGGTGGTGTGGCTGCGCCCGCAAGGCCCGGCGACGTCCGCACAGTGGCTGGTCGATACGGCCCGCGCTGCCCTGGGCGCAGGCCCCGGCCCGGTAGCCGTCGATCCGGCGCTGCTGGCCGAGTCCTTTCTGGACGCGGCGGGCGCCGCCCCGGTCCTGCTGGTGGTCGACGACGCGGACCGCGTGGACGGCGCCGACCTCTCCCGCTGGCTGGCCGAGACCGTCCCCCTGCTCGACGAGGGCAGCGGGGTCGTCGTGTGCGCCCGCGACCGGCCGGCCGGGCTGGTGGGACGGCTCGGCATGTCGGTCCGGGTCGTCGACGCGGCCACACTCGCCTTCACGCGCGACGAGATCGCCGAACTGGCCGACGGCCGGGCAAGCGACCCGGCTCGAAGCGGCGCCGACGACCGCGCCGCCGAGCTGTTCGCCGCCACCGGTGGGTGGCCCGCCGCGGTCGCCGCCGGGGTGCGAGCGGGGATCGGCGGCGCGCTCGTCGAGGCGTTGACCGCGGCCGTCGCGGACGATCGCGACGCGCGGGTGGCGCTGGACCTGCTGAGCCTCGTCGTCGCCGCGCCCGAGAGCGCGCTCGGGCCGGCGGGTGGCCGGCTGCTCGCGCGGACCCCGTTGGTGGGCAAGGAAGACGGCCGGCTGCGCCTCACCGAACCCGCCCGGCAGGCCTGGCGGCCCATCGCCCGGCCGGACCCCGCCTCGGTGGCCGGCTTCGCGGACGCGCTGGCGCACGCCGACCCGGCGACGGCCGTGGACCTCCTGCTCGACGCCGGCCACCCGCGCCGCGCCGCCGACGTGCTCGCCGGGGCCGTGGGGCGGCTGCCGGTGTCGTGGGTGCGGCCGCGGCTGTACCGCCTGCCCGCCCCCATCCGCCGGTCACTGCCGCCCGCGCTGTCGGCGGTGCAGGCCACGGTCGACCTCGACTCGGCGCTCGCCCACGCCGAACGCGCCGTCGCCCTCGCCGTCACCCCGGCCGCACACGCGGCGGCCCGATTCGCGCTCGGGTCGGCCCTGACCCACCGCGGCGACCTCGAACAGGCGGCGGTCGAGCTGGCCGCGGCCCGCCGCGGCGCGCCGGACCCGGCGATGGCCGCGGCCGCCGACGGCTGGCTCGCCCTCACCCGCCTGTGGCTCGGCGACCTCGCCGGCGCCGAGGCCGCCGTCCACGAGGTACAGGGCACGCTCGCGGGCTGGGTGCTCGCCGAGTGCGCCCTCGCCCGCGGCGACCTGGCCGCGGCCGGTGGGGCGGCGAAGGAGGCGGCGACCGGTGAGCTGGGCCCCGCCATCGCCGACGCGCTCGCCGCCCGGATCGCCGTCCACACCGCGGGCCGGGTCGAGGCGGGGACGCAGGCCGAAGAGACCGCCGGGCGGGCCTATCGCGCGGCGGTGCACCGCGGCGGGCTCGAGCTGCTCGCCGCCGCGGGCGTGCACGGGTGGTTCCTGCTCGCCGCCGGGCGGGTGGACGAGGCCGCCGCCGTCGCCGACCACCTCGGCCGCGGGATGGGGCGCCAGGACGCGGCCAGCCGCCTGCAGGCCGCGCTGCTCTCGCTCGCCGTGGCGCGGGTGCGGGGCGATCGTGACGGCGCCCGGCAGGCGGAGAACACCGTCACGTCGGTGCGGGGGCTGGGGTTTGCGAACCTCGCCCGGGAGGCGTTTCGCTTCGCGCCGGGACTCGCCGACTCGCGGCGGCTGCGGGTGCGCCTCGTGGGCGCGGTCCGGGTCGAGGCGGGCGGGCGGGAGATCGACGGGTGGCGCAGCCGCAAGGCACGCGAGGCCCTGCTGACCCTCGCCGCCGCGCCGGACGGCGGGCTGCGGCGCGACGAGCTCGTCGAACGGGTCTGGCCGGGGCGCGAACCCGGCCGCGGCCGCACGCTCCTGCGCACCGCCCTCGCCGAGATCCGCCGGGTGCTCGAACCCGGCAGGCCCGCGGGCGAGCCGTCCGCCTACCTCACCGCCGACCGCGAACGCGTCACGCTCGACGCCGACGTCGACCTCCGGGACGCGCGCCGGCACGCCGCCGCCGGCCGGGCCGGCGACGCCCTCGAGGTCCTGGCCGGGCAGGTCGCCGCGGGGGAGCCGGACATCCTCGACGACGCCCGCGCCGAGGCGGCGGACCTGCGGCTGCGTTCGGCGACCGGGATCGGCCGCGACCAGGCCCGGGCGGCCGCCGAACGGGCCGCGGCGTACGAGGTGGTGCTGGCCGTCGAGCCGTGGCGCCACGACCTCGCCGAGGAGCTCGTCGCCCTCTGGTACCGGGCCGGCGACCCCCAGCGCGCCGCGGCCGCGGACCGGCGCTGGCTCGGCGCGACCCGATAGTCGGAACCGACCAACCCATCGGTACAGTGCGCCGACTTTCACGATCGGTTCACGGTCCCCGGGCACGCTGTGGCCTGCCGGACCGACCGGCGATCCACAGGCAGGGAGACCCACCGAAATGAAGAGCCGCTTACTCGTGGCCGCCGCCCTCGCCGGGCTCGGCCTCGCCCTCACCGCCTGCAACGGCGACGACGCCGCGCAGCCCGTGAAGACCGAGACCGTCACGGCGAACGCCGAGGCGACCGCCGCGTCCCCGGCGGCCGACGACTCGGGCGCGACCGCCGACGCCGGTGCCGCGGGCGCCCAGTTCCCGACCAACTGGCCGGACGCCAACTTCCCGATCCCGCCCGGCACCACCGTCCAGGCGCAGGGCCAGGACGCCGACGAGATCGGCATCGTCCTCGTCGGCGCCGACCCCGACGCGATCGCGACGTTCTACCGCTCCGCGCTGCCCTCGGCCGGGTACAAGATCACCGAGGACAACTCGGTCGGCATCGGCGGCCGGTCGATCGTCGGCATCAAGTTCAGCGGCCACGGCTACAGCGGGGAGATGGCGGTCGTGGCGGGCCACGTCGCGATCAGCCTCGAGGAGCTGTAAACCCTTACGTGATGGCGCGCACGAGCATCGGCAACGACCGGTGCAGTGCGCGTTCCCAATAGGGCCACGCGTGCCTGCCCGGCCCGTAGAAGTCGGTCCGCACAGCCACGTGCTGGGCGCGCAGTTCGTCCGCGAGCGCGACGGACTGCGCGCCCAGGAACGCCTCCAGCCCGTCCGGCGACGCGTCCGGCGGGTCCAGCGGACCGGGCTGCCCGTTGCCCGCGGACAGGTACACCGGCATCCCGCGCAGCCGCCCGGCCAGATCGAACGGGTTGTGCGCGGCCCAGACCTCCGGGTGCTCGGCGGGATCGCCCCACAACGCGTCCGGGTCGTCGCCGGTGCCCCGCACGATGTTCGCGACGAGCTCCTCGCCCGCCGGGCTCTGGAACGTCGTGTGCACCACGCCGCTGTAGGACGCGGCCGCGCGGAACATGCGTGGGTGTCGCGCGGCGTAGGACAGCGCGCCGAACCCGCCCATCGACAGGCCGGCGATCGCCCGCCGCGGCCCGGACCGGTACTCGCGCTCGACGAGCCTGCGCAGCTCGGTCAGGTGGAAAGTCTCCCACGCCGGGCCGCTCACCCAGTCCGAATAGAACCCGGCAGGCCCGCCTTCTGGCATGACGACGAGCGTGTTGGTGTGCGCGGTGAGTGCCTCGGCGTCGGTGTTGTTCGTCCACGACCGGTAGCCGGTGTCGCCGTCGCAGCAGCCGTGCAGCAGGTAGATCGTCGGCCAGGCGCGGTGCGGGAACCGCCGGTAGTCCGGCGGTAGCAGCAGCCGCACGCCGACGTCGTGGCCGACCGCGTCGGAGTGGACGGTCAGCTCGACCAGCCGGTCGGACAGCTGTTCGGAGTGGACGATCCAGGCACCGGAGCGCGCGGGGGCCGCCGATGCGGTGGCCGGGAGCGTGATGACGAGGTTGAGCAGCAGGGCCAGGGCTAGCAGGAGTGCCCGGAATCGCATGGTCAGAGCTCCTTTGGGCGGACCGAACCCTCATCGTATTCGGCCAAGAACTTTCGAATGGCATTTCCGTAACGGATTGACAAAAAACGGCGACGGTCTCCTGTACGCGTTATGGAGGAGAGATATCGAATGACAGGTAATCTCGATGCCCTTCGCCCCGGCTTCGGTGGCCGGATCCTGACCTCCGGCGACGCCGGCTACGACGACGCCCGTGTCCTCTTCAACTCGATGCTCACCGCGCGCCCGCAGGTGATCGCGCAGTGTGCGACCGCGCAGGACGTGCCGATCGCGCTCGACTACGCCCGGGTGAACAACCTTTCCGTGGCCGTGCGCAGCGGTGGGCACAGCGTCGCGGGCGCGAGCACCGCCGACGGCGGGCTCGTCATCGACCTGCGCGGGCTCAACGACGTGACCGTCGACGCCGGCAAACGCACCGCGCGGGTCGGCGGCGGCGCGCTGTGGGGCGACGTCGACCGCGCGACCCAGCCGTACGGCCTGGCCACCACCGGCGGCCGGGTGTCGACGACCGGCGTGGCCGGGCTGACCCTCGGCGGCGGTTCGGGCTGGCTCGAGCGCCGGTTCGGCCTCGCCTGCGACAACGTGCTGTCGGCCGACGTGGTCAGCGCGGACGGGCGGCGGATCACCGCGAGCGCGCAGGAGAACCCGGAGCTGTTCTGGGCGCTGCACGGCGGTGGCGGCAACTTCGGCGTCGTCACGTCGCTCACGTTCCAGCTGCACCCGCTGCCGGACTTCTCGATCGCGCTGCTGCTGTGGCCCGCCGATCAGGGACGCGCGCTGGCCGGGACGTACCGCTCGCTGATGAACAACGCGCCCGAGGAGTACGGCGGCGGGTTCATGTACGTCACCGGGCCGCCGGAGGAGTTCGTGCCCGCGCACCTGCAGGGTGCCCGGTGCAGCGGCGCGATCGTGACCTACTGCGGTCCCGAGGCCGAGCTGCGTGACTTCATCGCGCCGCTGCTGATGATGGCGCCGGAGGCGCAGGTCGTGACCGCCATCCCGTACGTGCAGTTCCAGTCCATGCTCGACGTGCCGTCCGGCTTCCGGAACTACTGGTCGGCCGAGCACCTGAAGGATCTGCCCGACGAGGTGCTCGACCGGTTCTGCGAGCGGTCCGCGGACATGCTCGTGCCGACGCCGTCGCAGCAGCTGCTGCTCCCGCTCGGCGGCGCGGTCGGCCGCGGCGCGGCGTGGCCGGGGTTCAACCGCGACGACGCCTGGATCGTGCACCCGCTGGGCCTGTGGCCCGATCCGGCCGACGACGAACGGGTCCGGGCGTGGGCGCGCAACCTGCAGGCCGACGTCCGCCCGTGGTCGACCGGCGACGTGTACCTCAACTTCATCGGCGACGAAGGTGAGGAGCGGGTCGTGGCGGGCTTCGGGCTCGCCAACTACCGGCGCCTCTCGCGGCTCAAGGCCGAGCTCGACCCGGACAACGTGTTCGACCGGTGGCACAACGTGCGGCCGGCCCGGGCGGCGGGCACCGGCGTCTGACCCGTTGCTCCGGCAACCACTTTGCTCGACGATGTCAGGGCGACCCATCCGGGCCGCCCTGACTTCCGGGAGCGCCCGTGCCATCGCCCATGCCGCAGTTGCCTTTGCTGCCGACGTCGCTGGTCGGCAGCTACGCCCAGCCCGAGTGGCTGATCGACCGTTCGAAGCTCGCCGGACGCTTCCCGCCGCGGGTGCGCGCGAAGGAGCTGTGGCGGGTCGCGCCGGAGAACCTCGCCCAGGCACAGGACGACGCGACGCTGCTCGCGATCCGCGCGCAGGAGCGGGCCGGGCTGGACGTCCTCACCGACGGCGAGATCCGGCGGGAGAGCTACTCGAACCACTTCGCCACCGCGCTCGAGGGCGTCGACATCGACAACCCCGGCACGGCGCTGGACCGTAGCGGGCATCCGAACCCGGTCCCGCGGATCACCGGCCCGATCCACCGCCAGCACCCGGTCGAGGTGGGTGACCTGGAGTTCCTGCGGGCCAACACCGATCACGTGGTGAAGATGACCGTGCCGGGCCCGTTCACGATGAGCCAGCAGGCGCAGAACGACCACTACCCGGACGCGGAGGCAGCCGCGATGGGCTACGCGGCGGCGGTGAATGCGGAGATCCGCGACCTGTTCGCCGCGGGCGCGGACATCGTGCAGATCGACGAGCCGTACATGCAGGCCCGCCCGGACGCGGCGCGCGCGTACGGCCTTGCCGCGCTGAACGCTGCGCTGGACGGCGTCACCGGCACCACGGCGGTGCACATCTGCTTCGGCTACGCGGCGATCATCCACGACCGGCCGTCGGGCTACTCGTTCCTGCCCGAGCTTGCAGGCTGCCCGGTGAAGCAGGTGTCCATCGAGACCGGGCAGTCCGGCCTGGACCTCGGCGTGCTGGCCGACCTGACCGACAAGACGATCATCCTCGGCGTCATCGACCTGTCCGACCACGCGGTCGAGCCGGCGTCGCTGGTCGCGTCGCGGGTGCGCCGGGCCTTCGACCACCTGCCGCCGGAGCAGATCGTGATCGCGACCGACTGCGGGATGAAGTACCTGCCCCGCGAGTCCGCGGAGGGCAAGATGCGCGCCATGGCCGAGGCGGCGCGCATCCTGCGCGCCGAACTGTCCTAAGTGGAGACCTGGGCGGCGTGCCAGGTGAAGAACATGCCGTCGAAGGCGTCGGAGAGGTTGTCGCCGGTGACGTCGCCGCGCCGGTCGTCCAGGCGGAAGGTGTACAGCGGGCGGCTCCGGTAGGTGAGCTGGTCCTGACCGGTGTCGGCGCGGTGCACCACACCCAGGCCGCGCACGCCCGGCAGCTTCGGGGCCGTACGCGATGCCGGCGCCACCGGGAACCAGAAACCGAGGCACTCGTCCACGCACGCGATCATGCCGTCGCGTTCCTGGTCGGCGAAGTACAGCGTCATGCCCGCCGAGTCCACGAGGATCTCGCCGAGCGACGGATGGCTCGTCGTGCTCACCGCGGTCGGCGCCGCGGTCGGCGTGACCGGAGGCGGATCGCCGCCGGAGCCACACGCCACGAGCAGCAGCGCAGAAGCAACCAAGAGAAATGCCCGCATCACGCCCCACTCTCGGTATGCAGGTCTGCTGGTGTTACGCCTGCGAGAGCCCCCGGGTTCACCACGGCCCGGTGCTAGGCTCGCTCGCACGGCGACGACCCATCGCCGAACCCCTCTCGGGCTCACCTCAGCGGAGCCGGTCACGGGGGCAAAGGGGGACGAACTCCCGGGTCGTGAAGACACGTCGGCATCTCACTCACCGACGCCGCCCGGGTTCGACTGCTGGGGAGTGCCCGATCGGCGCCGAGTCGAGGATTGACATGCCACGGCAGAAGAACTTCAAGAAGCTCGTCCGGGCCCGCGCCGCCAAGACCGGCGAGTCCTACACCGCCGCCCGCGCGCACTTCGTGACCACACCACCGCGCGTCGTCGCCGACCCCGACACCGCCGCGCTCACCCGGATCCTCGCGGTGATGGGACGGGAGAACCCGCATACCGAACTGCCCTTCACCGAGGCGTTCGTGTTCGGCGTCGGTGGCGGGATCGGCTTCCAGTACATGGTGTTCGACTACCAGGACTGGACGTCGTTCGCGGTCGAGGCCCGGCGCAACGTCCTGTACTTCGAAGGCACGGGCTTCATCGAGAACGCCCTGCCCCAGGTCGGCATGACAGCCCGCGTGCAGCAGCTACCGACACCGGAGACCGGCGAGCAGCGCATCCGCCGGGCGCTTGACGGCCGGGCCGAAATCCTGCTCACCCTCGACCTCGCCAACGTGCCCGGCCACACCGTCGACGGGCCCTATGCGCCGCACCCGGTCACCGTCGCGCAGGACGGCGACGGGGTCGCGGTCCTCGGCCTGCCCGGCGGGCGGGTCACGATGAGCTGGTCCGAGCTGGTCGGGGCCCGCTGGACGCACGCGAAGAAGTACGGCGGCCTGTACCAGATCGCCCGGCTGGTCGATCCGCCCGAGCTGCGGAACGCGGTCCGGCACGCGATCACCCGGACCGCCGAGTGCCTGACCCACCCGAGCAGGTCGCGGTTCGACGGCAACTTCGGCATCGGCGGCCTGCGCAAGTGGGCCACGCTGCTGACCGACCCGAAGGATCCGAAGGGCTGGCCGAAGCTCTGCCCCGACGAGACGTCGCTGCGCCGTGCGTTCGACCACGTGACCCGCGGCCTGGCCAACGGCGCGTCCCGCCCGCTCTACGCCGAGTTCCTGAACGAGGCGGCCGAGCTGCTCGAAGACGACACGCTCGCAGGCGCGGCCGAGACCTACGCGGACCTCGGCAGGCGCTGGGTGGAGCTGGCCGAGCTCGCCGCCCGGCCCGGCACGGTGCCCGCCGACGTCGCCGCGCTGCTGCCCGACCTGGCCGACGCCGAGGAGGCGGCCGCGCTCGCGATCCGGTAGCGCTCAGCGCACGGTGTACGGGCCGGTCGACACCGCGTGGTAGGCCTTGGCCCCGATCGCGCGGGCCAAGGGACTGCGCGGATCCTCGTCCGCCGCCAGCCGGTCGAGCACGTGGCGGAAGTCGTACCGCGGCCGCCAGCCCAGCACCTCGCGGGCGCGCGCGTTGACGTACACGCGGTCGATCACGGGGAACATCCGCCAGCCGCGGCGCGCGTACTCCGCGGGCTGGTCCGGGAACAGCCGGGCGACCACCCGCGGCGCGGCGCGGTGCAGCTCGGGCAGGTCGGCGGGACCGAACGGGGTCGTGGCGCTGAGGATGAACCGGTCGAAGCCGATCTCGGGCGCGCGCTGCATCGCGAGCAGGTGCGCGTCGACCACGTCGGCGATGTCGACGCGGCGGTACAGGTACTCGGTGGCCTTGACGTTCGCGTCGACGTACGCGTCGCGGACCTCGTCGCGGTCGTCGGGCTCGGGAAAGAACCGGGAGGTGCGCAGGATCAGCACCGGCAGCCCGTGGTCGCGGTGCACCAGCTCGGCCAGGTTCTCCGCGGCCGTCTTCGTCACGCCGTAGACGTTGCGCGGGATCGGCACGACGTCCTCGGTGATCCACGCGGCCGGCTCGCCGCGGCCCGGCGTCAGCGCCCGGCCGAACGTGCTGGTGGTGCTGGTGAACACGAAGCTCTCCACGCCGGCGGCCACGGACTCCTCGAGCAGGGTCAGCGTGCCGGTGACGTTCGTGTCGACGAACGCCTGCCGGTCGTGCGAGCCGACGTGCGGCTTGTGCAGGGTCGCCGGGTGCAGCACCACGCGCACCCCGGCGAGACACGCGCGCACCACGTCCCGGTCGGCGACCGACCCGACGACCGTCGTGTACGGCGAGGCGAGCACGTCGAGCCCGACGACATCGTGACCGTGATCACGCAATGTCCGGACCAGGGCCTCCCCGAGGTGGCCGGCACTGCCGGTCACCAGCACTTTCTCTCTCGGCACGCGGCTCACCCTAACGGCGAGGCCATCGTGCGGTCAGATGGATTTCGGCTGGGTTTCGTCGATGTGTAACGAGAGGCGCCCGGCTCACGATGTCTCGATTGGTCCCGCGTTGCTGTCGGACCCCCGACCTGGCAGCATCGCGGGATCCGCTTTTGTGCGGTCACCGCGGCGCCTGCGGGTGCTTGTGCGGGCTCCAGTCGTAGATGACCGCCGTGCGCAGCACCAGGTCCTGGATCGAGTGCCGGCCGCCGCTGACCGCCACCCACAGCAGCCCGATCGGCAGCACCGTGCAGAACATCGCGCGCAGCACCGCCCGACCGTGCCGCAGCCGCCGCCCCCGCCGGTCCACCACCCGCAGCCCGAGCACCCGGTCGCCGTAGGTGCGCCCGGTCGTCGTCCAGCTCTCCGTCAGGTACCCGACGAGCACGACTGCGGCGGCGATCAGGATCACCACGCGCGTCGGCGTCGGGAACTGGAACCGGACCGGGTCGATCACGAACGCGAGCCCGGCCCAGCCGAGGTAGAGGCAGCCGAGCAGCACGCACAGCAGCACGAGGTCGATCGCCGCGGCCAGCATCCGGCTGACCGCCCCTGCCCGGCGACCCTGGTGTGCCCGTGCCTGCTCCGGCACGGACGACAGCCACGCCGGGTCCTCGCTCACGCGGTCCGCCAGGGCCGCAGCACTCGGCCGAACCAGCGCGCCACCACCTCGTCGGCCTCGATCGCCTGGATCCGTACGTCGCGCACGCTCTCCGAGGCCACCGAGCCGGTCGACACCCGGATGATCTCCGGGAGGTCGATCTCGTTGATCACGGTGCGGGCGATCGCGGCGAGGTCGAGCTGGTCCAGCACGTCGGTGACCACGAGCGGCGTCAGCTTGCGGTACACCCGCGCCGCCTCCTCGAGCGCTGCCTGCCGCTGCCGGAAGCCGGCCTCGGCGAGTAGCCGCGCCCGCTTGCTCGGCCAGCGCTCCGGCCGCAGCACGACGTCGGTGACCGGGCGCACGGTGCGAGCGACCGCGCCACCCGCGCGGAGTCCGGTGCGGACTCCGAGGACCGCGAGCGCGAGCAGCGCGTCGGCGGCCTGGGGCCTTGGCCCTGGGTTCTCTGTCACGGCATCGATTCTCGCCCGGATCCGGCCCGCCGGGCTCACGCAGACCAGGTGAGTTGCCCGTAACGACCTGGCCGTTTCCGCCGAGAATGCGGTATGGCCAGGATCGGTGTGGAGATCAAGTTCACCCTGCCAGGTGACCAGGTGGCGGCCGGGCTCACCGCGTTCGGCCTGCGCGACGAGGACGCGGAGAACCTGCTCGTCTACTTCCTCGACCGGCTCGACGAGGCGGGCGACCCGTGGCTGTTCGGCCAGCACGTAGTGCTGCGCGTACGGCGCGAACCCGACGACTCCGGCGACGTCACCGCGAAGCTGCGCCCGGTGGAGGCCGACCGGCTGACCGGCCGGTGGCGGCCGGGCACCGAGCACGAACGCGTCGACTACACGGTGGAGTTCGACTGGGCGGGGGAGAAGCGCCTGTCGGCGAGCGCGAAGGTCAAGCACCGCGACGGTGTCGCCGACCTGCTCGACGGGCCGCGCAAGAAGGTGCTCAGCGCGGAGCAGCAGGACTTCCTGCGCCGCTGCGGCCCCTCGCTCGACCAGCCCATGCGCGACCTGGAAGTCGCCGGCCCGATCGCGGCCAGGCGCTGGTCGGTCGACGACCTGAAGTTCGAGCAGTGGACGTGGGGCGCCGGGCGCACGTTCCTGGAGCTGTCCCTGCGCTGCGACGAGGACGAGGCCGCGGACCAGCGTGCGCAGCTGACCGACCGGCTGGAGCGACTCGGCCTCAAACCGGACGACGGCGCGACGACGAAGACCCAGGCCGTCCTGCGCGAGCTGCTCTAACCGAGCGTGTGCCCGCCGTTGACGGTGAGGCACTGGCCGGTCACGAAGGCGCCCTCGTCCGACGCGAGAAAGGCAACCGCTCCGGCGACGTCCGCGGGCGTCCCCAGGTAGCGAAGCGGCACCTCCGCGGCGTACCCGGCGCGCTCTTCCTCGGTGGAATCGGCGTGCCGCTCGACCGGGATCCAGCCCGGCGCCACCACGTTCACCGTGATACCGGCCGGGCCCAGCTCGCGCGCCCACACCCGGGTCAGCGCGAGCTGCGCCGACTTCGCCGCGGCGTAGGCCGACCAGCCGGGCAGTGCCCGGTCCGGCATGTCCGAGCCGATCTGCACGATCCGCCCGCCGCCGCGCGCCCGCATGGCCGGCAGCACCGCCTGCACGAGCAACGTCGGGCTCTTCACGAAGAACTCCAGCTGGTTCAGGTGCGCCCGCCAGGTCAGCTCCTCGATCGTCGCGGTCGGCTGCGGGCCCGTCGCGTTCGCCACCAGCACGCCGACCGGGTCGAGCCGGGCGACCATCGCGCGCACCTCGTCCTCGTCGGTGACGTCGGCGGGCGCCGCGATCGCCGTCCCGCCCGCGCGGGTGATCGCGTCGACGACCGCGTCGGCGCGGCCCGGCAGGTCGTTGACGGCGACCGGGTGGCCACCCGAGGCCAGCCGGCGCGCGATGGCCGCCCCCAGCCCGCGTCCCGCCCCGGTCACCAACGCGAGATCCATCCGGGCACCGTACCGAGAGGACTGGATACTCACAGCCTCCTCTCATGTTCCCTTCAGGTTGCGGGCGGAGGCTTGCCGCGGGAGGGGTGGGGACATGGTGCGGCGCAACGTCATTCGGCTGGCCGGTGCGTGCGTGCTGGGTGGAGTCCTCATGGCCGCGCTCCTGTCGCCGGTCGTGCTGAGCGGTGGTCTCGCCGCGGCACGGCTGGCGGCGTCGGCGGCGCAGATCTCGCCCGCCACGGTCGCCGGCGACGTCCCCCTCGTCACCACCGTCACCGACCGCGACGGCAAGCCGATCGCCACGATCTTCGACCAGTACCGGCTGCCGGTCACCGCCGACCGGATCGCCCCGGTGCTGAAGGCGGCCGTCGTGTCCATCGAGGACCGGCGGTTCTACTCCGAGCACGGCGTCGACCCCGCCGCCGTCGTCCGCGCGCTGGTGCACGACGCCGCGGGCGGCGCCACGCAGGGCGGCTCGACGATCAGCCAGCAGTTCGTCAAGAACTACCTGATCAACGTCGTCGACCGCGACGACCCGGCCAAGCAGGCGCAGGACCGCGCGGACACGCTGACCCGCAAGATCCGCGAGGCCCGCACGGCGATCCAGCTCGACGAATCCATGAGCAAGGACGACGTGCTCGCCGCCTACCTCAACGTCGTCGAGTTCACCGGCCGCATCTACGGCGCCGAAGCCGCCGCGCACGCCTACTTCGGCACCACCACGGACGAGCTCACCCTGCCCCAGGCGGCGCTGCTGGCCGGCATGGTGAACAACCCGACGCTGTTCGACCCGTACGCGCACCCGCAGGCGGCGATCACCCGCCGCAACACCGTGCTCGACGCGATGGTGTCCACCAGGTCCATCGACGCGAAGACCGCGGCGGCCGCGAAGAAGACCGTGCTCGGCGTGCTCCCGAACGGGCCCGCGGTGCCATCGAGCACGTGCGCGGGCGCCCGGCCGGACGCCGGATTCCTGTGCCGGTACGCGCTCACGTACCTGTCCGACGCCGGCCTGTCCGCCGCGACACTGGACAGCGGCGGCTACACGATCCGCACCACGCTGGACCCGCGGGCGAGCGCGGCCGCGAAGCGCGCGGTCGACGCGAACGTGCCGACCACGCAGCACGGCGTGGCCAACACGATGGCGATCGTCGCGCCGGGCACCGCCTCGCACGAGGTGCTCGCCATGGTCGCCAACCGCAACCTGGGCACGGACATCGACGCGGGCCAGACCACCCGCAACATCGTCGCCGACGTCAGCGACCCGTTCGGCGCCGGCTCGGTGTTCAAGATCTTCACCTCGGCCGCCGCGCTCACCGCGCACCAGGCGGGCCTGCACAGCGCGCTGCCCAACCCGTCGAGCGGCTGCTTCCCGGTGCCCGGCAACCCCGACTGCTACCCGGTGCACAACGACGGGAGCTACCCGGACCCGATCACGCTCGCCGACGGCCTGGCGACCTCGCCGAACACGGCGTTCGTCGGGCTCGAGACGAAGGTCGGCATGCCCGCGGTGCTGCGGATGGCCGACCGGCTCGGCCTGCGGAACACGTTGCGCAGCAACGATGCCGGCGACACTCCGCAGCCGCGCTCGGCCGACCCGCAGCGCAGCCAGCCGCAGTCGCGGTACTTCCGCGACAAGCCGTCGTTCACCCTCGGCGACAGCCCGGTCAGCCCGCTGGAGCTCGCGAACGTGTCGGCCACGCTGATGAGCGGCGGCACCTGGTGCCCGCCCGACCCGGTCCTGTCGGTCACCGACCGGTTCGGCAACCCGGTGCACCTGCCGGCGCAGGCGTGCGAGCAGGCCGTGCCGCACGGCGTGGCGGACACGTTGCGGGCCGGGCTGAGCCAGGACACGGTCTCCGGCACCACGGCCGCGTCCGCCCGGGCGGCAGGCTGGACCCGCCCCGGCATCGGCAAGACCGGCACCACGCAGACCAGCGAGTCGGTGGCGTTCGTCGGTGGCGTCGACGGGTACGCGGTGTCGTCGCTGGTCTTCGCGGACGGCCCGGACCCGGGTGAGCTGTGCCCCGGCCCGCCGGTGTACCTCGGCGACTGTGGCAACGGCGCGTTCGGCGGCACGGCCGCGGCCCCGCCGTACTTCCAGGCGATGAACCAGATCCTGGCCGGGCGGCCCGACCAGCCGCTCCCACCGCCGGACCCGGCGTATCTCTAGTCGCCGCTGCAGTCCAGCTGCGGGCTGTCGCGCACCTGGTTGGTGGTGTCGACCGTGAGGCCGAACGTGGTCTCCTCGCCGGCCGGGATCGTCACGTTCCAGCCGGCGTTGGTGACCGTGACCGCGCTGCCCTTCACCGAAGCCACGCCGTTCCACAGGTTGTTGAGCCTGTGGCCGTCCGGCATCGTCCAGCCGACCGTCCACCCGGTGACCTGCTCCGGGCCGTCGTTGCGAACCGTGACCTCGGCCTGATAGCCCTGCTGCCACGAGTTCGTGATGTCGAAGCGCGCCACGCAGGCCGGCTTCGGCGACGTGGACGTCGTGCCGGCCGCGGGCGGCTTCGTCCCGGTAGCGCCGGTCGAGGGCTCGTTGCCGAGCACCAGGCCGAGCGCGATCCCGGCCGCCACCAAACCGGTCGCCGCCACGCCGGCCACCACCGTGCGGCGGGACACCCCGCGCCGCCGCGGCAGGACCAGCGTGGGCGGGGTGGGGTGGTACTCCGGCAGCGGCTGCCCCCTGACCGCCGCCGACAGGGCGTCGTGCACGCCGGGCATCGACGGGCGCTCGGCAGGATCGCGGCGCAGCAACCACATCACCAGCCCGGCCAGCGGCCCGGCCTTGCGCGGCGGCCGCACGTCGCCCGCCGCCACGGTGTGCAGCATCGCGATCGCGTTCTCGTCCAGCCCGAACGGCGGCGTGCCCTCCAGCGCGGCGTACAACGTGGCGCCGAGGGAGAACACGTCCGAGCGGGTGTCCGCCTCCTCGCCCAGCGCCACCTCCGGCGCGAGGAAGGCGGGCGTGCCGGCCATGAACCCGGTCGCCGTCACCGTCGCGTCACCCGCCGCGCGCGACACGCCGAAGTCGGTGATCTTGGCCGTGCCGTCCGCGGTCAGCAACACGTTGTCCGGCTTGACGTCCCGGTGCACGATGCCCGCCGCGTGCGCCGCCGACAGCGCGCCGGCGAGCTGCACACCGATCATCGCGACCTCGTCCGGCGGCAGCGCGCCCCGCTCGAAGATCACCGCGCCGAGGCTCTGCGACCGCAGGTACTCCATGACCAGGCAGGGCCGCGCGTCGTGCTCGACGACGTCGTACACGGCGATCGCGTTCGGATGCTCGAGCCGCCCGGCGATGCGGCCCTCCCGCATGGCGCGGGCCGTGGCCTCCGCGGCGCGCTCGGCATCCGCGGACGCGTCGAGGAGCAGCTCCTTGACCGCCACCACGCGATCAAGCCGCTCATCCCGCGCCCGCCACACGACGCCCATCGCGCCGCGCCCGACCAGCGACAAGACGCGATACCGCTCGGCGAGCAGGTCACCCGATTCCATCGCCGACAACGCTAGCGCGCGGCGGGCACCCCCACGCGACGATCCGCTCGACCGGTCACGGCCTCATACCGACGGCGCCCACGATGCAGCGCGCGGCGTTGCTCAGGGTGCGCAGCCGCGGGCCGTCCGGCCACCACTCGTCGCACGGGGCCAGGCCCGGGTCGGCCAGCGCGTTCGGCTTGATCAGTTCCAGGCCGTCGAGCATCTCCATGATCTCCGGGCGGGTGCGGAACCGGCCTGCGCCCATCGGTCCGTTCACCAGGATGTTCTCGATGCGCTTGGCGATCTCGGTCAGCTCCGGCACTTCCGGGTCGAAGAAGTGCGAGAACACGACGTAACTCCCGGGCGCGAGCGCGTCGATGTACTGCCGCATCACGGCAGGCCCGGCGTCGCCCTCCAGGTGGTGCATCGTGCCGACCTGCAGCAGGACCATCGGGCGCGAGAAGTCGAGATTGCGCTGCACGACCTCGTTCTCCAGCACCTCGGACGGGGTGAAGATGTCCGCGGACACCATGTGCACGTTGTCGTTGCTCTCCAGCAGCGCCCGGCCGTGCGCGAGGACCACCGGATCGTTGTCGACGTAGACCACCCGCGCCTCGTCGTTGGTGCGCTGCACGATCTCGTGGGTGTTCTCCGCGGTCGGCAGGCCGGAACCGCAGTCGAGGTACTGGTCGATCCCCGCCTGCACGCCCAGGAACCGGCACGCCCGGTTGAGGAAGCCGCGGTTGCCCCTGGCGATGTCGACCGCCTCCGGGACCACCGCGTTGATCTTGTTCATCACCTGCCGGTCGACCTCGTAGACGTCCTTGCCACCGAGGAAGCCGCCGTATACACGGGCGATGCTCGGGCGGTTCGGGTCGACGCCGACCGGGATCTGGCTCGGCGACTTCGTCGGGGAGTTCATGCAACTCACCGTAGTCCCATGCACGCGGCCGGGTCCTACATCCATACCGCCCGTACCCGATCGATGACGGACGCGGACTGGGCGAGCCCGGCCCGGGCCGCGGCAGGGCGGCGGACGGGGTCGAGTACGTTGCGGCCGAACGACTTCCGTGCCGCTTCGTCCGGCACCAGCAGCTCCACGCGACTGCTCGCGCGCAGCTTCGCGACCTCGGTGAACGCGCTCGCGCCCATGCCGCGCGGCAGCGGCGCGATGACCACGATCCGTTCGTACCCAGCGGCAAGGTCGGCGTTCGCGCCCGAGCGGACGCCGCCGTCCATGTAGCGGCGGCTGTCCACCGTGACGGGCGGCCAGACACCGGGTACCGCGCAGCTCGCGGCCACGGCCAGCACCAGCGGCACGCCGCTGTCGCGGTCGAAGGCGCGGAACTCGCCGGTCGCGACGTCGACGGCGGTGATCCGCAGCGGGGTGTCCGGCCACTCCCGCACCGGGAGCCGGGACTCGATCACCGCGATCCGCTGCGCCTCGTCGACCGCGGCCGTGCGCACGGCGAGCCTGCCGATCCGCGCCCGCCGCTTCACCGGCGCGGACGGGCCGGCCACCAGTGCCAGGCCGTAACGCAGGAACAGGCCCGTTCCCATCACGGCGCCGATCTCGCCGTCCGGCGGGGTGAGCTGCTGCTGGTAGCGCTCCTCGGGATCCAGCCCGGACGCGATCTGGGCGCCGACGATCGAGCCGGCGGACGTGCCGACGACGAGGTCGATGCCGGTCAGGTCCACCCCGGCGGCCTTGAGCCCGGCGAGGATCCCCCACTCCCAGGCGATGCCGGTGATGCCGCCACCGCCGAGGACCAGTGCGCGCTTGGTCATGCGCACATCATGGCCCGGTCAGCCCCGGGTGAGCAGATCGAGCGCCGTACGACCCGGCTGACCGGTGAGGTCCCAGTCGACGGCCCCGAGCAGGAAAGCGATGATCGCGTCGGCCAGGATGCTCGCGCCCTTCCACCGGTAGCCCGCCTGGTCCTCGGGATGCGTGCGGTGGCGCAGCACGAATCCGTCGAGCATCGCCTGCAGCACCGACGCCATCCGCCGAGGAGTCCACTCCGGACGCATCACCAGATCCAGCCCGTGCGCGAGGCGGCG
>Ga0164241_10001581_pt1 | contig 27384 bp, 28 predicted proteins | sample OricomyardsoilBY_FD_108780 | JGI IMG/M metagenome (GOLD analysis project Ga0164241, IMG submission 108780) | Backyard soil microbial communities from Emeryville, California, USA - Original compost - Back yard soil (BY) | ecosystem: Environmental > Terrestrial > Soil > Unclassified | place: USA... | reverse complement strand
GCCCATGCTATTAATTGATTTTTAATTGCGGGATCTTTTTTTGATGCGGTTGCGCCTTGCTCCAGCAAATATTGGGTGACGGCAAAGTGTTTATTGCGTACCGCAAGTGCTAGCGGCGGTTGACCCTCTTTGTTGCGAACATTGACCAGAGCGCCATGATCCATTAAGCAAGTAAGAATGTTAAGTTGTCCATGCGCTGCTGCAAAATGCATAGGTCCATCGTTATGTTCATTACTTGAATCTATGGTCTCTGCGAAATGATTTGCCAAATAGTTAACGATATCAAGATAGCCATTTTGTGCTGCAAACATCATGAGTGTTAAACCCTTTTTGTTTTGTGTTGTTGGTTGGATAGTGCCTTGTTTTAAACATTTTAAATAGAAACCGCTATCTTTTTCCGCCTGATCTATTAAAGAATTTTTATGCTCTGAAACGGTTATTTTTTGTTTTAGTTTTATTTCAGCGATTAATCTATCTCGGGTTGTTTTATTTGCAAGGAGCTCATCATGTGCTGTCTTAATTTTTTTAAAATTTTCTTTTGCATCAGACGCATCTGTTTTATCAGGATGTGTTTCTAGGGCTAATTTTTTATAGGCTTTTCTGATCGCGATTAATAACTCAGTATCAGATAACTCGATAACATCGTCCGGTAGTTCCAAGTCATCAAAGTAATTCATGTGTGTCACCTATTTAATTTTGGCACCTGCCGCAACAGACCCTAACATTTATCGTGGCGCTTCGTAACCTTGTGGAATGCCATTTTTCGACAGTACAATTTGCCATAATTGCATTTCACGCGCACGAAAAACACCGGCACACATGAGCAAGTAATAATTCCACATGCGATAAAAGCGCTCATCATATTTTGTTTTTAATTTTTCCCAATGATGTATAAAATTCTGGTGCCAGGCCATGAGAGTTTTGTCATAGTGAGCACCGAAATTATGCCAATCTTCCATAATAAATAATCCTTCAATGGCTTTACCCATTTGCACCATAGATGGCAGCATTCCATTGGGAAAAATATATTTGGTAATCCACTCATCTGCTTTGGTCATCGATAAATTGGACCCAATGGTATGCAGCAAGAAAATGCCGTGCTCAGGAAGAAGATTTCTTACGATCTGCATATAATTGCGATAATTTAAATGTCCCACATGTTCTAACATTCCAAGCGAGACCGCACGATCAAATTGGCCGGATAATTCGCGATAATCTTGAAAGCGTATTTCAACAGGCAAATTTTTGCAGTTTTCTTTCGCGTATTCGTATTGTTGAATTGAAACGGTAATGCCAACCACTTCAACTTGATATTTTTGCGCCGCATATTTTGCCAACGCGCCCCAGCCGCAGCCAATATCTATGAGGCGCATGCCAGGCTGCAATTGTAATTTGCGGCAAACTAAATCGAGTTTGGCTAATTGCGCTTCTTCTAGCGTATTTGCCTCTTTCCAGTACCCGCAGGTGTAATTCATTTTGCTGTCAAGCGTGTACTCAAAAAGATCGTTGCCCAAATCGTAATGTTTTTTCCCTACATCAAAAGCCCGTTTTTTTGTTTGGAAATTAATAATTTTTGCTAATACCAATTTGAGGATGAGACGCACATTTTTTTTGACTTTTTCTTCCGTGTGAGCCCACATCAGACGTTCAAAAAAAACATCGAGTGCTGAACAATCCCACCAAAGATCCATATAAGTTTCTCCCAGCGCTAGCGAGCCTCCGCGCAAAATTCGGGAATAAAATTGCTCATTATAGATTTTGATATCGCCAGGATGATTACCATTAATCGTGATGCCAGTGTCATGTAATAATTCCATTACAACGGATTTAGCAATGTTCTTTACCATATATTCCCCTAAAATTTGCTGCGCGTCCGAGAGGATTCGAACCTCCGACCTTCGGCTTCGGAAACCGGCACTCTATCCAGCTGAGCTACGGACGCATGGCTAGAGCCTAAAAATTAGTATGCTGAAATGCAAGTGGTTTTTACTGAATGAGATTGTTAAGATGGTTGCGCGATCTCCTCAGCTTTTCAAAAATTCATTCGTTGCTCCCCCATTTTTTTCATCATTTATAAAGGAAATCATATGACTTTAGCAATTGTCTTTAGTCGTGCAAGCACTGGTATGGATGCATCTTTAGTTGTAGTAGAGGTGCATCTTTCTCGCGGTATGCCCGGATTAAATATTGTTGGGTTGCCTGAAGCAGCCGTAAAAGAAAGTAAAGATCGTGTTCGCAGTGCATTATTAAATACTCGTTTTGAATTTCCCACACGGCGTATGACGATTAATCTTGCTCCTGCTGATTTACCTAAAGAAGGCGGTCGTTTTGATTTGCCGATTGCTTTGGGCATTCTTGCTGCTTCCGGACAGCTCCCTGTGGAAAAATTAAAAGAATTTGAGTTTGTCGGCGAGTTGGCATTATCAGGTGATTTGCGTACAGTGCGCGGTGTGTTGCCGGTGGTATTAGGTGCGCAGCGGGCACAGCGTAATTTAATTGTTCCGCAAGCCAATGCCGCAGAAGCCGCGCTGGTAAAACAGGCTGATGTTTTTGCTGCAGCCCATTTATTAGAAGTGTGCGCGTATTTAAAAGGTGAAGGAAAATTGGAGCGTTGTCAGCGAACTCAACCCAATTCGGTGGCAGAAAAGATGCCTGATTTGTTGGATGTTCATGGACAGCTACATGCTAGACGTGCATTGGAAATAGCGGCTGCTGGTCATCATAGTTTACTGTTTATCGGCTCTCCTGGCACGGGTAAAACGATGCTGGCTAGCCGTTTACCCGGAATTTTGCCGCCATTAACAGATGAGCAATCGTTGGAAGTAGCTGCTTTGGCATCAATCAGCCGCAATGGTTTTGATTATGATAAATGGCAGCACGTACCGTTTCGTTCTCCGCATCATAGTAGTTCAAGCGTTGCCTTGGTGGGCGGCGGACGTCCGCCGCAGCCCGGAGAAATTTCGTTAGCGCATCAGGGAGTTTTATTTTTAGATGAATTGCCTGAATTTAATCGCCACGTTTTAGAATCGTTGCGCGAACCATTGGAGTCGGGTTGTATTACGATATCCAGAGCGGCTTATCAAACTATTTTTCCAGCACAGTTTCAATTAATTGCTGCAATGAATCCTTGTCCATGCGGTTTTTTTGGCAGTTCTGGCAGAGTGTGCCGCTGCACGTCAGAACAAATCCAACGTTATCTGGGAAAATTATCTGGTCCTTTACTGGATCGAATTGATATGCAAGTCGAAGTGCCCACCTTGCCGCCTGAATCATTGTTAATGCGAACGCAGCAAAATGAAAGCAGCGCTGTAGTCAAAGAACGTGTTCAGCAGGCACGAAAACGTCAGCATGCTCGACAGGAAAAATCCAATCGTGAACTATCTGTTAATGAATTGGAAAAATTTTGTGAATTAAATGCGGAAGTACAGCATATTTTAAATAAAATAATGGCCAAATTTAATTTGTCAGCACGCGTTTATCATCGTATTGTCAAAGTGGCAAGAACCATCGCTGATTTAATGGGTCATGATATGATTACCATAGAGCATGTGAGTGAAGCATTAAATTATAGAGTCTTGGATCGTGCCAGAAATGTTATATAACTGGTTTTAATAAGGTTTTTTGTGGCATTGATTTTATAAAAAATCGGTTATAATCATAGAAGATACTTCTCATGAATGAGTTTTTAGTGAGCAAAGATAGCTTTTAGTGACAATAAAAGTGAATATTACCTTGAGGAGGGTGATGATAATGACAGTGATGTTTTATCCCCATGAAGATGAATTGACAACTAGCACGATAGATCAGAAATTGGAAGTATTGCTTGAGTCCGCGCAGCGCTATAAAGCATTGGTGCTGGATACGGGTAAAGTCATGGAAAGAGCTGTTGCCAATGAGAAAAAACGCGCTTCTCCTCGTGACATTACGCATGCTTATAATTGGGAGGAAATTGCCAAATTATTGCGTCAAATTCGCGAACTTCCCGAAGGTAATCCCTCAGCAAAATTAAACAAATCCAGCAAGCTTAAAAGGCTGGCTGAAATTTATGAAGTGCTGCGCGCTGCGAAAATGCCCAAGCTGGAAGCTGTGCGTATAGCTTTGATGAATGAATCAAATCAATTGGCTTCTGGCGGCTCGCAAGTGGCTTGAACAGGCTCTTAGATGACTTATCGAATTATCGTAAAACCCAGTGGTTTTTTTTTCGATGTGCAAGCACATGAAACCATTCTTGAAGCCGCATTAAGATGCGGCTATTTTTTTCCGCATCATTGCCGCATGGGTGTTTGCGGTACTTGTCGAGGAAAGGTTTTGCGAGGAGAAATTGATTACGATGGCAAGGAAATTTTGGGGTTGACTGCAGATGAGTACGAAAAAAATGATGCGTTATTTTGTTGTGCGCGGCCGAAAACGGATTTGGTGATTGAAGTGAAAGATTTTGGCTGTTCTATTTCAGCAACTCAATGGGTGTATGATGTGGTTTGCTCGCAACAGATGACAAAAGCAATCACACAAATTATTCTTCGCCCTTCGCAGTCTTCTCATCTATTTTATCAGGCGGGACAATACGTAAAAATAATCCACGCAGATGGCAGAGTATCGCCCTTATCTATTGCCAACGCACCGCAAAAAGATTTTTTAATTGAATTGCAATTGGCTCATCCTGAAAATAATTTACTAGCACAAGATATTTTACGTTCTGTTGCCGAAGAAAAAAAACTGATATTCCGCGGGCCTTACGGTAATTGCACGACAGGAGAATTATTTACGGATAAACCGATTATTTTTCTCGCGCGAGGTACTGGGTTTGCGTCAGTCAAAGCGATGATTGAAGAAATGCAAAAATTTAAAAAATATCCACGCATGCATTTTTATTGGAGTGTTACCGCACCGCAAGAATTTTATATGGATGAATGGTTGAGGCGGTGGACTCGCGAGTTGAAAAATTTTTCTTATACGCCGGTATTGAGCCGTGATAGTCAACAATGGCCAGGAAAAGTAGGGAAGCTGCAGGAAATAGTGTTGCAAGATTACCCTGATCTGACTGATTATCTCGTTTACATTAGTGCGCCGGAAACTATCGTACATGATGTTTTACATGAATTGCAGCGAGCAGGTTTGCCGAGGAATCGTTATTATTCGGATGTGTTTGATTACAATCCTGAATCCTGATAGGTGTCCTCCTTGAGGCATGTTTTTTTATGCCGAAGAATTTCTCTAAGAATTTGCGGTGGTGTTTGCTTTTTCTGTGGGCGCACACATGGGTGCGCCCCTACAATCTTTGTAATCGTTTATGCCCTTGTCTAAGCAAGTAGCCCGGGCACAAGCCCGGGATAAACCCCACAGCCCTTTTAATGGCAGTAGTGGAACGGGCTGGTACGATTTGTAGGGGCGCACCCATGTGTGCGCCCGCGAAAAAAAGCAAGTACCACAACAGCAAAATCTCCCTTTTTCAAAGGGGAATCGTTACCTTATACTGTTTACGCCTCAATTTGCTCCATTGCTGCTTTCAATTTTTGCATCGCATTTTTTTCCAGTTGGCGAATGCGCTCTGCAGAAACTTGATATTTGTCAGCTAATTCTTGCAGCGTGGATTTTTCTTCCGCTAACCAGCGAGTATGCAAAATTTCTTGGCTGCGTTCGTCTAATTGCGCCATGGCATCTTGCAATGCGGTTTGTGATTGTTCAGACCATTCATTATTTTCTATCTGTTTAGCTGGGTTGAAACGATGATCTTCTAAATAACCCGCCGGCGTAAAATGCGCCTGATCTTCATCATCATCTTGATGACCGTCAAATGCAGTGTCAGCTGCGCTTAAACGCATTTCCATTTCACGCACAGTTTCTGGTTTTACGCGCAAATCTTTTGCCATTTCAGTGACTTCTTCTTGTGTCAGCCAGCCTAAATGTTTTTTCATGTTGCGCAAATTAAAAAATAATTTTCGCTGCGCTTTTGTAGTCGCTATTTTTACGATACGCCAGTTACGCAAAACAAATTCATGAATTTCAGCTTTAATCCAATGCATCGCAAAGGTGACGAGACGTGCACCGACTTGCGGATTAAAACGTTTAACCGCTTTCATCAAACCAATGTTGCCTTCTTGAATTAAATCGTTTAGCGGCAAACCATAACCAGAATAACTACGTGCAACGCGTACCACATACCGCAAATGCGGTAAAACCAATTGCTTTGCTGCAGCAAGATCGTTGTTTTTTTGCAGACGATTGGCAAGCTCTATTTCTTCGTCTTGCGATAATAGGGGGATTTGATTGACATAACTGACATAAGTATCCAAGCCGCTTGCCGGCAAATGAATATCGAATGTGGGTAAGGTGGTATTATTCATAATCATATTTTTTCATTTTAGCACTCAAAGGGTCAGAGTGCTAATATACTAAATCCTGGGAAATTTGCCAATAGGTAGAAAAAATATAATATTTTCAATAAGTTACATCTATTTCCTCAGATGTTTAGTCACCGCTAGCCACGAACCCGCTAAACCCAAGCTTAGACTGCCGGCCAGAAGAATCAATAAATGATCGAATCTCATCCCAACCAAAGTGAATTGACTGCCATACAATTCAGCCAGGTGTTGGCTCGGGTTTTTCAAGGCAATCACGAGAATAACAACCAGCAGCCACGCAATCATGCCGCCTAATAAACCATACGTCATGCCGGTATATAAAAAAGGACGGCGAATAAATGCGTTCGTGCCGCCAATTAATTTGATAATTTCAATTTCTTTGTGATGTTGTTCAGTGGCAGAGCGAATAGTGTTATTCACAATCAGCAACACAGCTATGCTGAGAAAAGCGGCAAGCGCATATAAAATTCGATGCACCAGTGTGATGAAGGATGCTAATCGTTTTACCCACAGAATATCCCATTGCACATTATCCACTAACGGTAATTGTTGCAGATGCTGAGAAAATTGTTCGAATTGTTTCGGACTATTTATTTCATTACTGGGTTGAACGATGATTGCCCAGGGTAATGGATTGTTTTGTAAATTTTCGAGTGATGCATCAAAACCCGCTTGTTTTTGTAGTTCTTTTAAGCCATCTGCAGGTGATATTGCGCGTGCATTTTTAATTTCAGCTTGTTTTTTTAGGGTGCTTAGCAATGCACGAACTTGTAAAGGTGTGGCAGTTTGTTTCAAATACAGCGTCATTTCAAGTGTTTGCTTGAGACTGCCGCTGATGAGTTCAGCATTTTTTAGCGCAACAAATAATGCGGCCGGTAATGCCAGAGCAATTCCAATAATGAAACACGTCATTAAACTAGCGAATGGTGTTCGTGATAATTTGCCGAGACTATAGAGCCCTGATTGCATATGCCGGGTTAAATAATTCATAGCTTCCCTTCCGACAAAATAATAATACGATGTTTTAATTTGTGAATGAGCGCCAGGTCATGACTCGCAATTAGCATGGTCATGCCAAGCTGATTGAATTGTTGGAATAAATTCATGGTTTCTGCTGCTAGTTCAGGGTCCAGATTTCCGGTGGGTTCATCGGCCAGTAAAATAGCCGGTTTATTAATCACGGCACGTGCAATCGCGACACGCTGCTGTTCGCCGCTAGATAATTCATAAGGAAAACATTTTTGTTTATTCTGCAGGCCCATTTTGCCAAGTACCGCGCGTGCGCGGCTTTGAATTTCGCGATAAGGTGCTCCAGCCACAATGAGCGGCAGGGCTGCATTGTCTAATACCGAACGATCCATTAATAAATTTGGGCTTTGTAAAATAATACCAATATGGCGGCGAAAAGCAGGAATATGCCGCGGTTTTAATTTATTGAGATGATGATTTGCTACTTTAATTTGTCCATGAGAAGGAGGTTCTATTGCGGCGATTAGTTTTAATAGAGTGCTTTTGCCGGCACCCGAGTGTCCGGTTAAAAAAGCCAATTCACCTGGCGCTAATTCCAGACTGATATTGTCTAGTGCCAGATAGCCGTTAGTATAACGTTTGCTGACATGTTGTAAGTGAATCAATTATCATTCCTTTTCAAATAATGCTTCCACAAATTCATCAGCATCGAATGGTCTTAAATCATCGATCCCTTCTCCCACGCCAATAAAACGAATGGGAATATTTAATTGTTTCGCAATTGCAAAAATAATTCCACCTTTAGCGGTGCCATCTAGTTTGGTTAAAGCAATCCCGGTAACACCGATGGCATCATTAAATTGTTTTGCTTGATTTAAGGCGTTTTGCCCAATACCTGCATCTAAAACTAATAAAGTTTCGTGGGGGGCAGTCGGATCAATTTTAGTGAGAACCCGTTTAACTTTTTTTAATTCTTCCATGAGATTAGTTTGAGTATGCAGCCGGCCTGCTGTGTCAGCTAATAAAATATCGATGTTGCGTGCTTTTGCGGATTCTAATGCATCATAAATCACCGCGGCAGTATCCGCTCCTGGTTGTTGCGCGATGACTGGAATGTGATTGCGTTCTCCCCAGATTTGTAGTTGTTCAATGGCAGCGGCTCTGAAGGTATCTCCTGCAGCCAGCATCACTTTTTTACCGGCTGCTTGTAAATGTTTGGCGAGTTTGCCGATCGTGGTCGTTTTGCCAGAACCATTAATTCCCACGACTAGAATGATAAAAGGTTTGTGATTTTCAGCGATTTCAAAGGGTTGTTCGCAAGGGTGTAAAATAGCTTTCATATTTTCTTGCAATGATTTGAGTGCGGTTTCCGTGTCATTTAATTCTTTGCGTGCTAGTTTTTGAGTAAGATCATCGACTAGTTGTTGTGTGGCATCAATGCCGACGTCAGCCGTTAATAGTTGAGTTTCAATTAATTCAAGAACTTCTTTATCTAGCGTTTTTTTACCTAGAATGAGATTGGCGATACCATGGGAAAAGCTGGCGCGTGTTTTCGTCAGACTGGCTTTGAGACGTGAAAAAAAGCCGGTTTTTTCAGGATTCTGTGCAGGTTGAGTTTCTGTTGCAGCAGATTTTTTTCGTTTTAAAATATTAAACATGCTAAATTCCATACTATCTAAATCATAATGGGCTCAATGGTAACATACTGAAATGGCGCAAGGCATCATACGAATTATTGGCGGTCAATGGCGTGGACGTCAGTTGAAAGTTCCCGAGGTGTTGAACTTACGACCGACACCTGATCGTGTTAGAGAAACTTTATTTAATTGGCTGGCGCCGCATATTGCCGGGGCGCGTTGTTTGGATGTATTTGCGGGAAGCGGTGCATTGGGATTTGAAGCGTTATCGCGCGGTGCGGCACATGTCGTCATGGTGGATGATTCACTGATTGTTACCCGTTTGCTGCAAGCAGAATTACAATTATTTAAAGCAGAAAATGCAGAAATTTATCGAGCTAAAGCGCCGATGCAGTTACGAACACCTATCAAACCGTTTGATATGGTTTTTCTTGATCCGCCTTATGGAGAAAATTTATTATTGCCGTGCTGTTTTTATTTGGAAGATCAAGGATTTTTGGCGGCAGGCGCTTATATTTATTTGGAAGCTCGGGAAACGCTGGATGAAAAAATGTTGCCGTCAAATTGGCGAATACTCAAAAGCAAGCGTGCGGGACAGGTAGCATATCATTTGGTGAATCGATACAACTCTTGAATTTTTAAGGAAATCATGGTGAAAAAGATAGCAAAACCACGTTTACTCACGGGCGATACCCCGACAGGCCGATTACATTTAGGGCATTGGGTGGGTTCGTTGGAAAATCGCATTGCATTGCAAGATCAATATGATTGTTATTTTCTTATTGCGAATGTGCATGCATTTACGACGCGCATGGATCGACCGGATGAGATTCGTCAAAGTGTAATAGATATCGCGACGGATTGGCTGGCGGTTGGCATCGACCCTAAACGCAGTACGATGTTTATTCAATCTGAGATACCGGCGATTGCGGATCTCACTTTTTTCTTTAGCATGTTAATTCCTTATCCGCGTTTAATGCGTAATCCGACGATTAAAGATGAAATTCGTGATAAAGGGCTTGGCGATAATTATCCCTTTGGTTTTTTGCTTTATCCGGTGGGGCAAGTGGCGGATGTGCTGGCATTTCGTCCTGAGATTGTGCCGGTAGGCGAAGATCAGGTGCCGCATATCGAGATGACACGTGAAGTCGCGCGGAAATTTAATCAGCTTTATTGCGGCGTAGACCCGCATACGGCAGATAAAGATTATTTGCAAAAAGGCGGATTATTTCCCATCGTAGAAGTGAAACTTGGACGTTCGCGCAGATTGGTAGGCACCGGCGCACCCAATGCGGAAGGGAACTTATTGAAGATGTCGAAATCGCTGAATAACACTATTTTGTTAAGCGATGATTCGGATACGATTTCCCGCAAAATTATGGGCATGTACACTGACCCTAATCGTTTGAAAGCCACTGATCCCGGAAAAGTGGAAAATAATCCTTTGTGGATTTTTCATGAAACGTTTAATCCCGATCAGTTGTGGGTGCAGGAAGCCGAAGAACGTTATCGGCAGGGTAAAATTGGTGATGTGGAATGTAAAAAGAAATTAATTGAAATCTTAGTCCATTTAATTGAGCCGATTCACCAGCGTCGTAAATTATATGAAAGTGATCCTGCTCAAGTGCTGGCGGTTTTGCAAGAAGGTACTCAGCGAGCGAATGTTATTGCAGAAGAAACATTACAATTGGCGAAGGAAGCGATGAAGCAAGATTATTTTTTGAAAAACGCGAAAATAGAGGACGAAGTCGGTTTTTTTGGGTAATTTTGTGTTAAGATTAGAGGCTGTTTAAGAGGTAAAAAAACATGAGCCAACAAAAATTTAGTTTGCGTCCTTATTATACCTTCGGTCTTCCCTTGCTGGGTTTGATGAGCGCGGTCGCATTGACAGGCGTGGCGTTGACTATAGCGCTGAATTTCTTGTTTTAATTCAATTTGTAGGGGCGCACCCATGTGCGCGCCCACTGAGAAATCACACATAACTTATTGATTTTTATAATAATTTTCGAAAAATCGGTTTCACTTCACCAATTTATCCAATTGCGTCTGAGTCTGTTTTTGAAATTCAAAAGGATGCGCGATCTCGGTAAAAATATCTTCTCTGCCGCCAAATGGGCTGATGATAACTGTGCCATAATCCAAAAGCTGTCCTAGCAAACTTTGATTGACGTTCATATTGGAAACGGTAGCAAGACGTAATTCATTAGAATGCCTCGTAAAAAAACCTTCTTTCATCATGACGCGTTTATTGGTAATGACAAATTCAGCTGTGATGTAATTCAGCCATTTGCCAATTCCAATAACCAATGCAGCGAGTGCGGGGGCTAAAGCGGCTTTTACCACCCAGGGGTTTGAATTAAATACAAAAAAAAGAGCAGCGATGATCCAAGCTGCGGGAGCGAAAAAAATAATCCAATGTTTTTTGGTTCGATAAATAATTTGTTCATCACTTAACAGATTTTTTTCTATATGGGTCATGGGGTCTCATCCATTAAGAGTCGTTCACAATTGTTAAAAAGCTGTCATTTTAAGCACAGCGACTGTCATCCTGAGTGCAGCGAAGGATCATTCTCTAATTCATATTTACCATAGAGGATATCAATGAATAATTATTATGTATATATTTTATCTAATACGGCAAGAACGTTGTATATAGGTGTTACTAGTAATTTAGAACGTAGGTTGTATGAGCATAAAAATAAACTTATCGAAGGATTTACAAAAAAATATAATCTAACGAAGCTCGTTTATTACGAAACAACCATGGATATAAGAAGCGCTATTTGCAGAGAAAAACAATTGAAAGGATGGCTGCGGATCAAAAAAATTGGATTAATTGAAGAAAATAATCCGGCATGGGATGACTTATCGTTGTCATGGAAATTTTCGTCAGATCCTTCGCTGCGCTCAGGATGACAGGTACCTGCTGATGGCTGTCATCCTTGAGCACAGCGACTGTCATCCTGAGCGTAGCGAAGGATCATTCTCCATTGCATATTTACTATAATTTATTAATTGAAGAAAATAATCGAGGATGGAATGACTTATCATTATCATGGAAATTTTAGTCAGATCCTTGAGCACAGCGGCTGTCATCCTGAGCGCAGCGAAGGATCATTCTCCACTGCATATTTACTATAATTGTATTAATTGAAGAAATAATCGAGGATGGAATGACTTATCGTTGTCATGGAAATTTCAGTCAGATCCTGAGCATAGCGACTGTCATCCTGAGCGTAGCGAAGGATCATTCTCCTCTGCATATTTACTATAATTTATTAATTGAAGAAATAATCGAGGATGGGATGACTCATCGTTGCCATGGAAATTTCAGTCAGATCCTGAGCACAGCGGTTGTCATCCTGAGCGCAGCGAAGGATCATTCTCCACTGCATATTACTATAATTGTATTAATTGAAGAAAATAATCGAGGATGGGATGACTTATCGTTGTCATGGAAATTTTAGTCAGATCCTGAGCACAGCGGCTGTCATCCTGAGCGCAGCGAAGGATCATTCTCCACTGCATATTCTATAATTGTATTAATTGAAGAAAATAATCGAGGATGGGATGACTTATCGTTGTCATGGAAATTTTAGTCAGATCCTTCGCGGCGCTCAGAATGACAGATACCTGCTGATGGCTGTCAACCGCTATGAATTTGGGATAGCACTACCGACCAACAGAAGCCGGACGAGAATAATATTTTGCTCGAGTTTCCTCTATTTTTTCTACCAAAAGCCCTTCAGTTGTTGTTTTATTCAAAGAGCGATACGCTGCTTTCGCTGTGTGATAAGAGAAAATAACGCAGCCACACAAGCCTGCAGCAAAAACGGCTAGCCATTTTAATACGCTAGATGTCTTGCTTGTATTGTTGTTCGTGCACAACGCTTTTCTTTCTTGATCCAATATTCTATGAACAGATTCAATACGATGATGTGCTGGACGATTCGATTCAAGCTCGCTCTTTGCAGAAGTCGCAATTTTATATTTTTTTAATAAACTCTGCAGCTCAGAATCCTGCTTCATCTGCTCTGCTGCATGCTCAACAGTTAGTTCATTAACAATAGCAGCATTATTCGTAGTCTCTGGAGAAGACACTAAGTCTTTATAATGCTGAGGATATGTTTTTGTTACATGCTTTAGTAAGCGTCTCTGGAGATACTCTATAGTCTTATCACAGTAAGATTGATAACTCCCTACTATTGTATTCGAGTCTACTTCTTCGCCTATATTTTTTGGCATACTCACGCTTTCAAGCGATGCAATTTTCTTATTCAGCGCACTTTTTGAAAGCTTATTATCCTCATAAAAACGATGGAAACGCGCCCAATTTTGTCCAGCCGCTCCATTCAAGCCAACACCATGACTTTTGCCGAAATGTGTACTGACACCTGCTACCTCCTTACTATCAAGATAACAAATAAACTCGTTAATAAAGGGTAACAACTGAGGCAAGTTAGAACCTAACGATGCAAAATCAATAGCGACTTTATGCCCTTCTCCTGATTTTGGAAAACGTATCATGATCGCTGTATTCACCGGAAATACTTCACGCGCCTGCTTGCTTTGAAATAGTTCTTGTAGCCGCTGTAAAATATCATCCATTTTACTGGCATCATAATCAAAAAATACGCCTACCTCTGTTAGCAAACCAACCAAGTTAGACTCTGGCGCCATCACTTTGCTGGCAACATCGGTGACACTGCCTTTCTGCTCTGAAGCCATGACTTCTCTATTAAAACCCCAAGCAAAAAGTCTAGGATTGTGGTTTGCAACTTTACGTCCAGCCCATGCTGAAAGAGGCGGCGCAATAGCCGGCGGCGCATGAGGAGAGGGCGATGAAGCTCCAGTAGCATTAATTCTAACCCACTCCCAGTGCGTCATTTTAACTTGCGTGGCTCCATTCAAACCATAAGGAGAAAAAATAACACTTCGGGATGCTAAGTTAGTTTCGACTTTAGCCATCTCCCTAAATTGCTCATATGAGCAAAAATCAGTTGTTCGTTTTAACTTTCTTGTGCCAGGTTGGACTTGAATATCAACCGCAGTAATCACGCCCAAAAGACCCATCGAGGCATTCTTACAAACGAAATCAAAATTATCATCCCCTTTACGAACGGATTTTAACTCGCCATTTGGAAGTAACAATTCAATACCTTCAACAATATCTGACAACATACCAACGGAGGTATGACTACCCGTCGAAAGACCGCCCGCAAGGCTCATATAGGGTAAGTTGCCGCATAATAACGGACAATGACAGTTTTTCGCGTCTAATTCGTCATTAATCTCTGACAACATCATATTGGGGGAAACACGAAACACCGGTTTTTCGGGAGTACTTTCTATTAATGCTATGGTAGGCTTTGATACGATCTGTATAAAAACATCCGTGCCATCCCAAATTTTGCCAATGGAGTAAGAATTATTGTTGCCACCTCGACCACCGCCAATAACGGATGCGCAAATCGCCTTGTCTTCAGATGCCGCAACATTGATTCGATTTATCTCACAAAGCAGCTCAGACAAAACAGCAGGTTCGCGGACTCTGATGATAGGACGTGCGGAGATAGCGCTCACACTAGCAGTAAATGATACTGGCCGAGTGTAAGTATACTCTAAGCCAGAGTGAGACTTGACGTATTCTTTTATTTGGCGCAATGCAGAGGGCATAATTGACCTTTATTTAACTCATTCGCTATTTTGTAATCATCAATTATACAGGCATTTCCTTAAGAGTTAATTAATAACCTTTACCGATTGTGACGCCCCAAATTGAGCCAAAATACCTGTTACCGAAGATCTGTGGATAAATAGCAAGTAGCCTGGGGCTTCCGCCCGGGCTACTTGCTTTTTCAAAGGGGGAATCGATACACGGTTTGTAGGGGCGCACCCAAGTGTGCGCCCATGAGGAATAACCCCCCCCACTGTCATTAAGTTAAGGCAGTGCCTCCTGATGGATCTCTCTAAGAATAAGAAGATGCTTCGGCGCAAAGAACGCGCCTCAAGGATGACAGAATCTCCATTCCGTTATTATAGTAAGCAGCCCGAGCGACTTGCTAAAACAAACTCGGAATTTCTTTGGCTAATGTCGCGCGTTCTTTAACAGCATCATTCGTCAATACAAATCCATATAATTTATTTTGGTGATCATAAAATAAAGCACGTACGCTATTGTCATTCGTTTCAATTTGCCATTCACCTTCAATTTGTTTAGGCGGTGGACATACGACAATCGGATGTGCTGGTGTTTTTACTACCACAGGCATCCCGGGATACTCGGTTGCTGTTGGGGTGCCGCTGAGTGTTTTTGCTAAGGCGCGCGAACCATTGAGCAGCGGCGTAATGTACGGTAATACGTGGCCTTCGACTTCCGCACAATCCCCTAAAGCATAAATATTTGGAATACTAGTTTCCAAGTATCGATTAACAATGATGCCGCGATTCACCGCTGCTCCTGCAGTGTGCGCTAATGCGAGATGAGGTTTCAAACCAATAGCAGATAATACGAATTCTGTTTCCAACTCATTGCCATTGGACAATTCCAGATTATAAGTACCGTTTTCTACTTTATCGATGCGTGTTGCGACACATTCCAGATGAAAATGCACACCATTTTTTTCTAGTGCTGTTTGTAAAATTTTGCCGATTTTTTCCGGAATTAATAAATCCAATGGCGCTTTTGCCGGTGCAATGATGTGGACTTCATAGCCCGCATTACTTAAGTCATTCGCAAATTCGCAGCCAATGAGCCCTGCTCCAAAAATGGCAATACGTTTTTTATTCTTGATGAGGTCGCGAAATTCGGCATAATGATAAAGATGATTGATCGATAAAATTTCTGCTGCGGCCTCGCCTTTAACTTGAGGTTTAATAACATCTGCACCGCATGCCAAAACTAGTTTGGAATAATGTATTTTTTGATGCTTGACGAGAATGGTTTGCTCTGTTGGATCAATGACAGAAATATAGCTGTGCGTTAGGATCACCGCATTTAATTGCTGGGCCATCATTTCTGCAGTTGCGGTTGGCAGCATATCAGCCGTTTTTCCACTCGTTAATGCAGTGGAAAGTAATGGTTTGGAATAATATTTGCCGCTATCCGCTGTCACTATCGTCAACGGAGTCGTCTGATCGAGTTTGCGAAATTCTCGTGCTAGCTGGTATCCTGCCAGACCTGCACCGATAATAATAATGGGGTTTTGCATGCGAGAATATCCTAATGGTTAAGCTAGGAGGAGTATATACTCTGCGTAAACAAGTTCAATTAGAATTAGAATGGCAGCCAGCATCGGCTTTAAGCGATTTGCCCATTCAATTAGGTGAATGGATATTACATGCTGGATCTTTTATGAAAAAATTGCGCCAGCATGGTGTTGAGCATCCGCGCGTGCAGCTTTTGCGTCAAGGTTGGCAGTTTCCAGCGCTCAACGAAAAAAGAGCGTTAGGAATGACGATGCGAATGTATGCTCTCATCCGTGAAGTCCTGATTTATAGTCAGGGAAAAAATTGGATGTATGCACGCACCGTTTTTCCGCGGCAAACATTAACAGGAAAACAATTATGTCTTGCACGGTTAAAAAATCATTCGCTAGGTTCGGTATTATTTAAAGATCCCACCATGCAGCGTAGTTCTTTTGAAGTGGCATGTTTATCTCAAAATATGCTTTTGCATCAGTTTGTGTCGCAGCAAATAAAAATTAAGACAGAACCGTTATGGGCGCGGCGTTCGCAATTTTTTTTGCATAACAAACCGTTATTATTAACAGAAATTTTTTTGCCTGACATTGAAACATTATGCAGCTAAAACAATATATTTATTTGATGCGTCTGCACAAACCGATTGGTATTTTTTTATTATTATGGCCGACGTTGTGGGCTGTGTGGTTGGCCGCACACGGTCATCCCAGCATGCGTGTAGTTATTATTTTTGTGCTGGGCGTTATTATTATGCGGTCTGCCGGCTGTGTGGTAAATGATTTGGCAGATCGTCATATTGATAAGCATGTAGCACGTACTCGTGAGAGACCGCTTACTGCTGGTAAAATCGCTGTCCGTGAAGCAATCCTATTATTTTTTATTCTCATGTTAATGGCATTAGGATTGGTGTTGTTCTTAAATCCGCTCAGTATTTTTCTGGCGTTAGTTGGCGCAATATTCGCAAGTATATACCCATTTTTAAAACGGTTGACTCATTTGCCGCAAGTCGGATTGGGGATCGCATTTGCGTGGGGAGTGCCGATGGCGTTTGCTGCGCAGAATAATGTGGTGACATCGGCGGATTGGCAAGTATTTTTAGCGGCAGCCGTGTGGCCAATCATGTATGACACATTGTATGCGATGGTTGATCGCGAAGATGATATTAAAATTGGAGTAAAATCTACGGCGATTTTATTTGAAAAATTTGATCGAGTTGTTGTGGGTTTGTTACAAATTTTTTTAATTTTTTTGTGGTGGAATATCGGCGCTTTGTTTCATTTATCATGGCATTATTTTATAGCTTTACTAGGCGCAGCGTTGTTATTTGTCTATCAACAATGGCTGATCAGAGAACGTGACCCTGCGAAATGTTTTCAAGCATTTTTGAATAACCATTGGGTTGGCATGATTATTTTTATTGGAATTTTAACTTCATGAAAATTGTGGCAGATGAAAATATTCCTCTCATCGAAAATTATTTTAGCGGTTATGGAAAATTATTGCTGAAGCCAGGACGAGAAATTGTTTCATCGGATTTGGTTGATGCGGATATTTTATTGATTCGTTCTGTGACTAAAGCAAATCAACAATTATTAGCAAATACCTCAGTCAAGTTTGTCGGCAGTGCAACATCTGGTGCGGATCATTTGGATATCCCATGGTTAAATGCAAATAATATTCGCTGGAGTATCGCGCGTGGTTGTAATGCTGTTGCGGTGGCCGAATATGTTGTGTGTGTGATTGCGGCATTGCAGCAAATGAATTTTCTGAATGGAAAAAAAATCCGTGCAGCGGTTGTGGGTGTCGGCACGATTGGCCAATGGGTTGTAGAAAAATTTGAGTTGCTAGGATTTGAGGTGATTTTGTGTGATCCGCTGCGCGCAGATATTACTTCAACGGTATTTGATGATTTAACCGATTTAGATTTTATTTCTTTTCACACGCCGCTCACCAAAACGGGCGATTATCTGTCGTATCATCTGGTGCAAAGAGATTTTTTACATTAACAAAAAAAAAATTGTATCTTGCTTAACGCCGGACGCGGTGAAGTTTTTGCGTTTGATCAATTGAAAATGTATGGCCAAGAATTAATGTGGGTTTTCGATGTATGGGAGAATGAGCCGCAGCTGGATTTTGAGGTACTTGAACGAGCATTGATTGCGACACCTCATATTGCAGGTTATTCTTTGCAGAGCAAATATCGCGGAATTGAAATGATTTATCAGGCTGCCTGTCAGCAAAAAATCATTTCTCCGCAGCCGATAAAAAAACCTTTTTATCCTATCAAAAATATTTCTGTAGCGTCTGCCAAAAATTGGCGTGATGTGTTATTAACTATTTTTAATCCGGCTAATGCAACGGGTGAAATGAAAGAAAAGTTAGTTGAAAATGCTAATGGATTTGATGCGCTTAGAAAAAAATATGCGGATCGTTATGAATTTGGATTTGTTGAGCTAGAAAACCTTAGCTTACCGGATTCGGATAAAGAGTTATTGCGGCGTTTAGGTGTTGAGTGCCTCACGTATTAAAAACATCCCGATCGGGTTTATTCTCCCTAAAAATAGGCTATACTAATAAAAACATCCCGCTCAGGACGATTTATGAAGATTGCCAATGCCATAGAATTCGGAAAACTGATACACAATACCAGAAAAAAAACTCAGTTGACCCAAGCTGATTTGGCTGCTGCTGCTGGGATTGGAGAGAGGTTTGTGCGAGAGCTCGAAAAAGGAAAGCCAAGCTGTCAGCTTGAAAAAGCTTTATTGGTTGCGCAAATGCTGGGAATTAAATTTGAAGCTATATTACCTCCTGCATCAGACGAGCCATAAAAATGAAAAAAAAACAACTTTCGATTCGGTTGCACGGGAAGCAAGTAGGAATACTGGAACAAACTCCAACCGGAAAAATGAAATTTACATATGATGCTTCTGCTGCGCAGGCAATTTCTATAGGAATGCCTATTAGAGAAGAACCTTATAATGAAACTCAGACTGAAGCCTATTTCGGTGGTCTTTTGCCCGAAAGTGAGACTGCTAGAAAAATAATAGGAAGAAGATTCAGCATAAACCCCAACAATACGTTCTCTCTTTTGAAAGCGATAGGCTACGATTGCGCAGGCGCAATTTCTTGTCATTCAATAGAGGAGCCACAGACAATACAAGATTCCTTTCCTCTCACTGGAAGAATCATTACAGAAAATGAACTTTATCAACACATCAAAGAACTTCCTAAAAGACCTTTATTTATAGAGGTAGACGGGTTACGTTTATCGCTTGCAGGAGCTCAAGATAAAGCTGCAGTTTGTATGATTGATAATCAAATCGCTCTTGCAGAAAATAACTGCCCCACTACTCACATCTTAAAACCCTCCTCCCAACACTTCGAGGGAATAGCGGAGAATGAATACTTTTGTTTGAGAATCGCAAAACACATTGGACTTCCCGTCCCTGACATACAGCTACGAAGAATTAGAGATATCACTTATCTATTAATAGAACGGTATGATAGACGCATCAAAGAAAATTTTGTTGAGCGCATTCATCAAGAAGACTTCTGTCAAGCCCTTGGCGTATTAACTTCTAAAAAATACCAAAATGATAATGGTCCTGGCTTCAAGGATTGTTTTGAATTATTAAAAAAAACTTCACAACCTGCAGTAGATCGCAACTTACTCGCATCGGCGTTAGTCTTTAACTATCTTGTCTGCAATATGGACGCTCACGGAAAAAATTTTTCGTTACTCCATCATTCTCAATCGAATGTTCGACTGACTCCTTTTTACGATATCCTTTGCACACAAATTTATTCTGATCTTATCTCTAAAATGGCTATGAAAATCGGTACCCAATATGAAACAAATAATTTATTCCCACGACACTGGGAACAACTTTGTAAAGATATTAACTATAGATATATTGCGATAAAAAAACTGCTTAAAGACCAAGCTGAATTAATTTTAAAAATAGCGACGGCGGAAAAAGAAGTGTTAGTTGCCGCAGGCTATCAGGTTAAAACAATAAATAAAATCATGAGCGTCATAGAAGACAATCTTAAGCGGACTTTGAAACGATTTGTGGAATAAATTGGTAATCGTTCACGCCCTTGTCTCGCATCTGAGCTTATTGCTGTTTTATAAGATACCCGTGAACGGTTACTGTATTTCTCACCTCAAGCAAGTAGCCCGGGCATCAGCCCGGGATAACTCTCTCAATTATCTCCCGATGGGAGAGTTTTAGAGAATAATCCCGGGCTACTTGCTGTTTTATAACGTACCTGTGAACGTTACCTCTCTAGCTGCACTTTATTCTTTAGAGAGTGATCCTTCGCTGCGCTCAGGATGACAGAATCCATTTTTGTCGTGTACAAAACGCTTTTTAAAACAGGCAAATAGATATTGAATAGGCTCTAATACAATCCCCCGTTTTCCGGCGATGAGGGCGTGGCGGCTGGTGCAGCAGATGGTTGCGCTGCTGGAGATGGCGCTGCTTTGTTATCATCATCTGGTACATACGGCGTCATAAAATATTCGAACTGAGCAACTGGGTCATTCGCCGCTGAGCGCTTTCCTGTTAATGGATCAATCTTGATATTGACAATACCAGATGGTTGATCTAGCGGCCGATCAGGTTTTCCTTTAAGCGCCATTTCCATGAACTCAATCCACGTCGGCAAAGCCGCTTGCGCACCATATTCATGCAATGATTGCGGTTGATCGAAGCCCATCCACGTGAGTGTGACGAAATCAGGATTGTAGCCAACAAACCAAGCATCCACTTGATTTTGTGTCGTGCCGGTTTTGCCGGATAAATCGTTACGCTTCAAGCCGCGTGCTTCAATAGCAGTACCATGCTCTATGACATCATGTAATGCAGAAGTAATTAGAAAAGCATTTTGTGCACTGATAACACGCGGTGCATTCGGTTGTTGCGTTTGTGCAGGCGAACAGTCACGACAAACAGTGAGTGGTTTGGCCTGATAAAGAATTTGACCTTGCGAGTTACGAATACTGTCAATCGCAAAAGGCACCACTTTATATCCGCCATTAGCAAATACCGCATAGCCTGTCGCCATTTGCAGCGGCGTGACATTTGCTGTGCCGAGCGCCAGTGATAAGGTGGGCGGTAATTGGGATGGACCAAAACCAAAACGTTGTGCGTAGCTAACAGCGTAAGGGATAGTAATTTGATCCAACAGTCGAATTGAAACCAAATTGATTGAATGAATCAATGCCTCGCGCAAACGGGTTGGGCCATAAAAACGTTTTTCAGCATTTTGCGGACGCCACAAACTGTTGTCTGTCGGATTTTCCACAACGATTGGCGCATCATTGATGACAGTTGCCAGCGTGTATCCTTGATCCAATGCAGCAGAATAAATAAATGGTTTAAAACTAGAACCAGGTTGACGTTCCGCTGTGGTAATCCGATTAAAATTACTGTGTTGAAAATCAAACCCGCCGATTAATGCGAGGATTGCTCCATCCCAGGGATTTAATGTCACCAGACCGGCTTCTGCTTTCGGTATTTGTGCCAGACGCCAGCCTTGATTAGTTGGCATAATGCGAATTAAATCACCCAATTTTAAAATATCGCTGGCCGTGCGTGGTCTGCGTCCTAGATAATTTGCGTTGATTTGCGGGCGCGCCCAAGATAACCCTTGCCATGGGATCACGATCAGACTTCCATTCGCTCGCAAAACGGTCACGGTTTTGCTCGTCATATCAACGACTGCAGCCGGTTCAAGACCGCCGGTAACCGGCATGCTGCTCAGTGTTTTTTCCCATTCTTGCATATGTTTTAAGTTGGGAGCGCCGAGGTTGTTTTCAGGGCCTCGATAGCCATGACGTTGATCATAAGCCAGTAAACTGCTGCGAACAGACTGATTGGCGATATCCTGCAGATGACTATCGATAGTGGTATAAACATAATAACCATCGGTATAAATACTATCGCCATACATTTGTTCGAGTTGTTGTCGTACCAATTCTGCCGCATAAGGTGCTTTGACTTGAGTTTGTAACTCATGATAGCGCGCGTTGAGCGGCGTGCTAACGGCTTTTTTATAAGCGGTGTCATCAATATAACCGACTCCCCGCATACGCATCAGCACATGATCACGGCGTTTTTTTGCCGCTTCTGGGTTGGCAATAGGATTTAAAGCAGAAGGCGCTTTGGGTAAGCCGGCCAGCATAGCGTATTGATCTAGCGTTAATTGATCGAGCGTTTTGCCATAATAAATTTGCGCAGCGGCTGCGACACCATAAGCACGATTGCCAAGAAAAATTTTATTTAAGTAAAGTTCTAATATTTTTTGTTTACTGAGTTTATGGTCGATTTTTAAAGCGAGCAGAATTTCACGCAATTTACGGCCAAACGTTTTTTTAGGGTTGAGATAAAAGCTTCGTGCCACTTGCATGGTGATGGTGCTGCCGCCTTGAACTTTGCGGCCAGTCGTAATCAATATCATGCTGGCGCGCGCTAATCCTGGGATATCAATGCCAGGATGTTGAAAGTAACGTTGATCTTCGGTAGCTAATACGGCTTGAATTAATTGGGGTGGAATTTTTTCATAAGGAATAGGAATACGGCGTTTTTCCCCATATTCTGCTACGAGTTTGCCATCGTGCGATAAGATCTGCAAAGGCACTTGTAGCTGAATCGTGCTGAGTGCATCAATATCGGGGAGTTGGAATTCGATATAATAGCTGACACCGATGACAACAATGCCAATTACAACGACTGAAAAAATCGATAATTTTTTAAAAAAACGCCAAAGGTATGCCATATTGAATGCAAATTTTAATAATTAAACTTGCATTTTACTACAAATGTGTCCAATATATTAAGCTGTTATTTCAAGAATCACTCACTATATTTTTCAGATTGACCCCATTTGTTCCGCAATCATTTTTGAGCCTCCGCGCTGCTCCTCTGTTTTAGCTAAATTTTTAAAGGAAAATAAACGTGATACCCGGTTTTCGCATGAAAAAATCGGTTTTTGTCGGCTTGGCTGTGCACCATGCTCGGTTGAGTATGATTAAACTGAAACAAATAAAAAAAGATATTCTCATTGAAGGATTTGCTACGGCGGATTTTCCAGCAGGATATGTGACGGATGGAGAGCCCGCTCAGGCAGCATCATTAAGTCAAATGATAAAACAATTGGTGCGGATGAGTGCCGCAGAAAACTGTTACGCAGCACTGGCATTGCCTGCGTCGCAAGTCATTAACAAACGTATTCGAGTAGCTGCTTGTTTGAATGACAAAGAGCGTGAAGCTGAAATTGGTTCCAATCTCAAATATTATTTGCCAGGAATTAATGAGCCGCTTAATTTTGATTTTGTGCCGATAGAAAATCAGGGGAATGAAGTCGAATTGCAATTGATTGCTGCGCGTACTAAACAAGTGGAAACTTATATCAGTGCAGCCAAAGCAGCCGAATTAAAAATTAAAATAGTCGATGTGGATGTGTACGCAGCCGCGCGCGCCATTTGTGTGGCTTTGCCGCCAAATAAAGATGATCAGATTATTGTTTTGTTAGAGATAGACATTCTAACGGCGCAGTTAATTTTATTAAAAAACGGAAAAGTTATTTCAATATATCCCATCGTCATGGATGCGGAAGATACTTTATTACAACAGATAAAAAGAGGAATGCAAATTTTTTCTGCGGCGATACAGACAGCCAATATAGAAAAAATTTTATTGATAGGACATTTGCCGAAACTCCCTCCATTAAAAACAATTTTAAAAGAAACATTTGCTATTCCTGTTCACGTATTTGATACTTTTCACGGTGTTTTGCTGCATCCCAAATTAAATGTAGAAAAATTAAATTTGCACACTTCGGAATTATTAGTGGCATTTGGTTTGGCATTGCGAGGATTGGCAGGATGATTGAAGTGAATTTGCTGCCATGGCGGCAGATTGCAGCAAAAAAACAGCAAGATGAGCTAAAAATTTTTATCGTATTGTCTATCATATTGATTTTTGTTTTTATTATGGCGCATATTTTTTTATCGCAGCAAAATAAAAAAATCATGGCGGAAATGGCGACGTTAGAAAATAAATTAATGACGCATTCTGCTAAAACGCATAATGAAACTGCAAGCCAACTAGATCATACCTATATGAATCAGGCGAAATTTTCGCAGCAACAATTTCAACAAATGTTAAATTTTCTTGAGTGTTTTGGTGAGAATCATCTTACGATTTCCCATGTTTATTTTCAAGCCAATGAGATGGATATGATTGGACAAGTGAGTTCTACTTTTACCGTATTGAAATCGTTGGAAATGTGCCGCAAAAATCAAGCTGGTTTCACTGTAAGAAAAACGATATTTACGCCCATTAAACAGTCTGACCTGTTGCAATTCCATTTAGTTATTTCTTGAGAAATTAGTTATGTCACGATTTATTTTTTTAGCTTTACTTGTTCTCGTCATCATTTTGGGATTGCTGGATGTGGGAAAACAATGGATGGATTTCTCAAATTCTCGTCATCGTATGAGAGGTTTAAAAATCTCGCTTCAACAGAAAAAGCGCATTCAATTAGTTAATCCGAACGTACAGCCAAGTCTAGCAGCGATCGATAAAGAAAAAATCATGAACTTATTTTTTTCGATGGCTAAAGAGAGTGGATTAATAACCCAATCGGTTTGGATACTAAATAATAGTGGATTGAATCAATTGTTGACGATTGATTCTGTATTTATGGGCAGTTTTTCGCAGCTAATAGAATTTATTAATAAAATATCGCATGCTTGTTTTCCGGTCAGAATAAATCGCGCGGAATTGTTTACAGATCATAATCAATTAAGACTAAAGTTAAAAATAGATATATTAGATCTGTGCGTAAGATCAACGCTTAATAGGAATTTTTCATTTTTTTCGCCGCAGAAAAATAAGAATAACCCATTTGAAAAAGTATTAACGAATCTTGATGAAAATCAAAATGATTCTTTGCAATTATTTTCAATTAAACAGCTAAAATTTGCCGGGTATTTAAAACAATCAAAACAAATGATGGCAGTCGTAACGCTGCCGGATGGTAGGTCAAGAACGATTGCTGTTGGGGATCAGCTGGGAATTGAACACGCATACTTGGTTGATATCAATGAATCAGGGATGGTGTTTCAGTTAAATAAAAAAAATTTTAAACGAGGATGATATGAAGAATTTTTTTTTGTTACTTTTATTATTTTTTATGACACAAAATTTGTTTGCTAGTCCAGTGAGAGAGCGCCAATGGATGGCGATTGATTTGCAAAGTGTGAGCGTGCAAGATGCTTTGCATATGCTTGCCAAACAGTTAAAACAAGATATTGTGGTGAACTCTGCAGTGAGCGGTAACATATCGCTGCATATACATGATATGACGGCGCAGCAGGCATTTGATTTTATCTTAAATTCTCAAGGGTTAGCGAAATTGCAAGAAAATGGTGTGTGGTTTATTGTGCCGCGCAATGTATTGCTGCAGGAAAAACAGGAGGAGTGGAAACAGCAAGAAATTATCATGGCAACAGAACCATTGATAACACATAGTTGGCAAATTCGTTATGCAAAAGCAGAAAACATCGCGCATCTGATTCAAGATGGTAATCATTCACTTTTGTCTAAGCGTGGATATTTGCAGATGGACATTCGTACCAATCAGATTTGGGTGCGGGATATACAAGAGAATGTAACCGTCATTGCGAGTCTTATTAAACGAATGGATATTTCTGTCAAACAAGTATTGATTGAAGCGCGTTTGGCGAGTGTTGATAGTGATTTCGAACGTGAATTGGGAATTAATTTTGCGGCGCAACATGATGGTGCGCCGCAGGGAAACACAACTCCGTCTTCGACAGCAGGTCATTATTCTTTAGCGGTCGCAAAATTAGCAGATGGATCTTTGCTAGATGTGCAATTGGCTGCTTTGGAGAATGAAGGACGAGGTGAACTGATTTCCAGTCCCAGTCTTTTTACAGCGAATCAACAGCCTGCTTCAATTGAGTCGGGTGAGGAAATTCCTTATCAAGAAATTAGCCGCAGCGGTGCAACGGGTATTGCATTTAAAAAAGCTGTCCTTAGTTTGAAAGTGACGCCACAAATTTTGCCAAATAATCAAGTTCAATTGCAGTTGCAAATGAATCAGGACCGGCCGAGTTCCCGCGTGGTGTTGGGTGTGCCGGCGATTACCACACGACAAATTAGCAGCAATGTGCTAGCCACTAATGGACAAACTATTGTGTTGGGCGGAATTTTTGAATCTAGCAAAGGTGATACGGAACAGAGGATACCATTTTTGAGTAAGATCCCTGTGGTGGGTTTGCTTTTTCAACAAAAAAACAAAACTGAAAATAAACGAGAATTATTAATTTTTATTACTCCTAAAATTATTGATGGGTAAGAGCTTGTTTTATACAAGTGAATCATTGATATAGCGCTGGACGATAAACTCTCGCATCTTGTGGCGTAATGGGTATAAAATTTGAAAAAATAAAAGCGCAGGGGAAAATCGTGAATTTAAAACAAAAAAATATATTTTTGGTCGGGCCGATGGGGGCTGGGAAAAGCAGTGTCGGAAAATATTTGGCTGCACAGCTCAATATGGATTTTTATGATACCGATGAAGAAATTGAAAAAAGAACAGGGGTGGACATTGGTTGGATCTTTGATGTGGAAGGGGAAATGGGCTTTCGCAAACGAGAAGAAGCGGTGGTATTTGAATTAGCTAATTTATCGAATATTATTCTGGCGACTGGCGGGGGAACCATTTTGTCGCCGGAGTCGCGTGTCATATTGCATAACAATGGTGCTGTCATTTATTTAGAAGTATCGCTGCGCTATCAACAGGTGCGCACTGTCAATGATAGTCGCCGTCCTTTATTGCGCGTTGAAAATCGCCAGGAAGTCCTGGAAAAATTACAGGGTGAGCGCGAATCCTTGTATCAAGAGATTGCTGATTTTCGTGTGTTGACAGATAAAAGAAATGTGCGCGCGGTGGCAGATGATATTATTCATTGGTTAGAGAGTGTTGATAATGGGTTTGCGGGTGGTAAAAAGCGGCAGTATCCGTGAACAGTTGCGGTTTATGTTTTAGTATTTTCGTAATCGTTCACGCCCTTGTCTAAGAAGCTCATTTGCGGCCAAGATTTTGTGAAAAATTTCCTCAAAATGCTCATGTATTTCTATATACACTCCGCTTTTTCCTCAATTTTTCACCAAATC
>Ga0164241_10001580_pt1 | contig 27405 bp, 26 predicted proteins | sample OricomyardsoilBY_FD_108780 | JGI IMG/M metagenome (GOLD analysis project Ga0164241, IMG submission 108780) | Backyard soil microbial communities from Emeryville, California, USA - Original compost - Back yard soil (BY) | ecosystem: Environmental > Terrestrial > Soil > Unclassified | place: USA... | reverse complement strand
GCTGCAGCACGTCACCGGCGTCGCCGGCCTGCGTCGCGAGGTCGACCCGCACGCCCGCGCGCGTCGCGGCGTAGCTCACGCGGTCGGTGCCCGGGCCGCCGTCGAGGTCGTCGGCGTCGCCGGACCCGCCCACGAGCTCGTCGTCGCCGCCGAGGCCGCGGACCGTGTCGCGCCCCGGCCCGCCGTCGAGCGTGTCCGGGCCGGGGCCGCCCTCGAGGACGTCGTCGCCCGAGCCGCCGCGGACCCCGTGGGGCATGAGGATCTCCTGCCGGCCGAAGCCGCCGAGCAGCCGGTCGTCGCCGCTGCCGCCGTCGAGCGAGCCGAAGCCCGAGGGCGTGCGATCCTCGAGGACGTCGTCGCCGGGGCCGCCGGAGATCCGGCGCACGGCGAGCGCGTGCGTCCGCACGGCGAGCGCGTCGTCGCCGGCACCGAGTGCGGCGTTCAGCCACGTCACGCGCGGGAGGTCCCGGGGGCGGCGCGGGCAGCTGACGGTCCGGCTGCCGCGCGCACGGCAGTCGTGGCCGGCGCGCAGGCGCCCGCTCGCCGCGCGGACGACGAGCCGCTCGCCCGTCCGCGAGATCGTCACGCGGTCGGCCCGCGCGTCGCCCCGCAGCCGCAACTGCCCGAAGGAGACCGTCGAGCCGCTGCCCCCGCCGTAGTGGACCGAGGCCCGCTCGACCGACACCCGGACCGTCGCCGTCGCGGGTGCCGCCGCTCCGAGAGCGAGCACGACCCCGGCGATCCCTGCGTAGCGCCACATCCTCCCCATGGTCGCAGCCCGGCCGTGCGATCCCCGAAACGGGCCGATGAGTTCCACCCCTCCGGGCCGTCTTAGGAGAAGAAGACCACCATCCACGCAGGGAGACGATGCGACGTGCTGCTCGAAGGCAAGACCGCAGTGCTCTACGGAGCCGGAGGAGGCATCGGCGGCGCCGTGGCGACCGCCTTCGCCCGCGAGGGCGCGACCGTGCACCTCACCGGCCGCACGCCCGAGCGCCTCGAGGCGCTGGCCGCGACGATCCGCGCCGCCGGCGGGCAGGCCGAGACGGCGCTCGTCGACGCGCTCGACGAGCAGGCGGTCGACGCCCACGCCGACGCGCTGGCCGCGCGCGCCGGCGGTATCGACGTCTCGCTGAACGTGATCGCCGCCCGGGAGGTCTTCGGCACGCCGCTGGCCGAGATGTCGCTCGCCGACTTCGAGCAGCCGATCACCACGCTCGTGCGCTCGACCTTCCTCACCGCACGCGCGGCCGCGCGGCACATGATCCCCCGGAGGTCCGGCGTGATCCTCACGTTCGGCGGCCACGGCGCGCCCATGCGGGACTTCCACCTGGGCGGGTTCCAGGTCGGGCTCGGCGCGGTCGAGTACCTGCGCCGCCAGCTCGCCGCCGAGCTGGGGCGCCACGGCATCCGGGTCGTCGGCCTCCAGTCGGCCGGGATCGCCGAGGCCATCCCGGAGGGCCTTCCCGGCCGCGACGCGATCGCCGAGAGCCTCGCCGCCCTGACGATGCTCGGCCGCACCGCGAGCCTCGCCGACGTCGGCAACACGGCGGTCTTCGCGGCCTCCGACCTGGCGAGCGCGATCACCGGGACGTCCTTGAACATCACGTGCGGGACGGCCGCCGACTGAGGATCACGCGCCGGCGGCGAACGCCACGGTCAGCACGACGCCGGCGCCGACGCAGTAGATCCCGAACGGGTTGAGCCGGTTGGTCTCGAAGAACCGCAGCAGGAAGCGGATCGCGAGGTACGAGGTCAGCGCCGCGCAGACCGCGCCCACGAGCGCGGGCCCGCGGATGCCGTCGCCGTCGGGCCCGAGGAGCTCCGGGACCTTCAGCAGCGCCGCGGCGCCGATGATCGGCGTCGCGAGCAGGAACGCGAACCGCGCCGCGTCCTCGTTGCTCAGGCCCGCGAGCAGCCCGGCGCTCATCGTCGCGCCCGAGCGCGAGAACCCGGGGATCAGCCCGATCGCCTGCGCGGCCCCCACGCTCGCCGCCTGCCGCCACGTGAGCGTGGCGAGCCGCGCGTCCGGGTCGCCGTGCTGCGCCGCCGGGGCCCGCCGCCGGAGGCGCTCGGCGACGAGGAGCATCACGCCGTTGGCGATCAGGAACGCGGCCGCGCTCGCCGCCGAGGCGAACGCCGACCGCAGCGCCTTCTCCGCGAGCAGCCCGATGAGCCCGACCGGGATCGTGCCGATCACCAGCAGCCAGCCGAGCCGCGCGTCGGCGTCGTCGGCGGGGATCTCACGCCGGCGCAGCGAGCGGACGAGGCCACCGACGATCCGCTTCCAGTCGTTCCAGAAGAACCCGAGCATCACGAGCGCGGTTGCGAGGTGCGTGGCCACGAGGAACGCCAGGAAGAACTTGTCGTTCTGGTGGATGTCCCAGCCGGCGACGCGCGGGAGGATGACGCCGTGACCGAGCGAGGAGACCGGGAACGGCTCCGCGATCCCCTGGAGCAGACCGAGGATCGCGGCCTGGAGGTAGCTGATCATCGAGCCGCGGCCCAGGATCGGTTCATGCGCCGGAGGGTGGCACGGCGGGTGCCGCGCTTCCTGAACGCAAGCTGAACGCCCGGTCCGCGCTCGCTCGTGCCCGCGGCTCCGCGGCGTACCCTCCGCAGGAATGGTCGGAGCCGCCACAGCGGGGATCTGCGAGGACGACGACGAGCTGCGTGGCGTCGTCCGGGTGGCGCTCGAGCGCGAGGGGTTCGCGGTGCGGGCGACGGCCTCCGGCGCCGAGGCCGTCAGGACGTTCGGCGCCGATCCGCCCGACGTCCTCGTCCTCGACATCGGGCTGCCCGACGCCGACGGCCGCGACGTCTGCCAGGCGCTCCGCGCCCGCGGGCTCGAGACGCCCGTGCTCTTCCTCACGGCCCGCTCGGCGCTGACCGACCGGCTGAGCGGCTTCCACGCCGGCGGCGACGACTACCTGGCCAAGCCGTTCGACCTCGCCGAGCTGGTCGTCCGGGTCCATGCCCTCTGCCGCCGCGGCCCGGCGCCGGCCGCCACGCCCGACGACGGCTTCGTCCTCGACCTCGGCGCCCACGCGATCGTCCACGGCGACGCGCGCGTGCCGCTGACCCCGACCGAGTTCCGGGTCCTCGCCGCGCTCGCCGCGAAGCGGGGCGACGTGGTGCGCCGGGCGACGCTCGTGGCGGCGGCGTGGCCGGACGGCGCGATCGTCCACGACAACACGCTCGACGCCTACGTGGCGCGGATCCGGCGCAAGCTCCGCGAAGCCGGCGCGCCGGTGTCGGTCTCGACCGCGCGGGGCGTCGGGTACGTGCTGCGGTGAGCTTCCGGCTGCGCCTGCTGCTCGCGGCGCTGACCACCCTCGCCGTGGGCCTCGGCTCGCTGCTGGTCCTCGGCAACGTCCTCGTCGGCCAGCGCGTGCGGGCCGAGGCGTCGAGCGTCCTGCGGGCCAACGCCGACGCGCAGGTCTCGGCGCTCGCGGTCACCGCCCGCGGCGTCGCGGTCCGCCCCACCGCCAACGACGACGCGCTCGACCGCCGGTCGTGGGTCTTCGACGGGACGCGCGTGGTCGAGCGGCCGCCCGGGGTCCGCGCCGACCTCGACCGTGCCGCGGTGAAGCTCGCGCGCAGCACCGCCGTCGCCGAGGTCTCCGGCCCCGAGGACCACCGCATGCGCGTCGTGCCGGTGTTCGCGCCGGGGACGCACCGGGCGGTCGGCGCGGTCGTCGTGGCGCTCTCAACCGAGTCGCTCGAGCACCTGCAGCACGTCGTGCTCCTCGGCTCGGTCGTGCTCGCCCTGCTCGTGCTGCTCGCCGGCGGCCTGGCGATCCGCAGCGCCGTCAACGGCGCGCTCCGGCCGGTGGCGCAGATGACCGCGAGCGCGGAGGCGTGGGGCGCCCACGACCTCGACCGGCGCTTCGCGCTCGGGCCGCCGCGCGACGAGCTGACCGGGCTGGCGGCGACGCTCGACGGCCTGCTCGCGCGGATCGCCGCGTCACGCCGCCACGAGCAGCGGTTCGCGAGCGAGATGGCCCACGAGCTGCGCACGCCGCTGGCGATCCTCCAGTCGCGCGCCGAGCTCGCGCTCGCGAGCACCGGGCCGGACGCCGACGACGAGCGCCGCGAGGCGCTGCGCGCGGTCGTCGCGCAGGCCTCGCGGCTCTCGCACGCGATCGACGCCCTGATGGCGGTCGCCCGCCAGGAGGTCAACCCGGCCGAGGGGACCGTCGACCTCGCGGCCATCGCGCGCGAGCTCGAGGACGTCGAGGTCACGGCGCCCGGCGACCTGCCGATGGCCGAGGGCGACCCGGAGATCGTGCGCCGCGCGCTGACGCCGCTGGTCGAGAACGCGCGCCGTCACGCCCGCGAGCGCGTCCGCATCGAGCTGTCGCGCGCCGGCGAGGTCGTCCGCGCCACGGTCCGCGACGACGGGCCGGGCCTCGATCCCGCGCTCGGCGAGCGCGCGTTCGACCCCGGCGCGCGCGGCGCCGGCGACGACCACGACGGCGCCGGCCTCGGCCTCCCGCTGGCGCGGCGGCTCGCCCGCTCGTGCGGCGGCGACGTCGTGCTCGGCCCCGGCCCGGGCGGCTGCTTCGTGCTCGAGCTGCCGGCGCTCGGCGTGGCCCCGCCAGTCAGGTAAACGCAAGGTGCCGGGCCGCATGCTGCGGCCATGAGCACCCTCTCCGTCGGAAGCCCCGGCCAGTCGCTCGGCCGGACCATGCTGAACAAGGTGCCCGAGATCACCCTGTTCTTCTGGGCGATCAAGGTCATGTGCACCACGATCGGCGAGACCGCGGCGGACTACCTCAACGACACGCTCGGCTTCGGCCTCGGCAACACGACCTACGTCACGGGCGCGCTGCTCGCGGTGCTGCTCCTCGCCCAGTTCCGGACCCGGCGCTACGTCCCGCTCCTGTACTGGTCGGTCGTCGTCGTGGTGAGCGTCTTCGGCACGTTGATCACCGACAACATGACCGACCGCTACAACGTCGCGCTGACGACGAGCACGCCGATCTTCGCGGCGATCCTCGCCCTGGTCTTCGGCCTCTGGTACCGGTTCGAACGCACGCTCTCGATCCACACGATCGTCACGACGCGCCGCGAGGCGTTCTACTGGCTGGCGATCCTGTTCACGTTCGCGCTCGGCACGGCCGCCGGCGACCTCGTGGCGGAGAAGGCCGACCTCGGCTACGCCGTCTCGATCCTGATCTTCGGCGGCGCGATCGCCCTCGTCGCGTTCACCCACTACGTGCTGAGGTGGAACGCGATCCTGACGTTCTGGCTGGCGTACGTCCTGACCCGGCCGTTGGGCGCGTCGATCGGCGACGAGCTCTCGCAGAGCAGCAAGAAGTACGGCGGGCTCGGGCTCGGCACGACCGGGACGAGCTTCATCTTCCTCGGCTGCATCCTCGCCCTGGTCACGTACCTGACGGTGACCAGGCGCGACCAGACGCCCGAGGCGCGGATCCGCGCCGAGGAGGCGCGCGTGCGCCGGCTCGACGCCCGGCCGGCGGCGGACTGAGCGCCGGCGTGCTCCTCGCCTCGATCACCCGATCGCTGACCGACGCGGTCGCCAGCCACAGCGTCGCCGCCGTCTTCGGGCTGATGGCCCTCGACGCGCTGCTGCCGGTCGGCGGCGAGCTCGTCATGGTCGTCGCGGGCGCGATCGCCGCCGGCGCGATCGCCGGCCACCCGCAGCTGCTCGGCCACGAGCTCGGCGCCGGTGCCGAGACCTACGCCGTCCTCTCGGTCGGCGGCGCGCTCGGCTACCTCGTCGGCAGCCTCGCCGGCTGGGCGATCGGCAGGACCGTCGGCCGCGACCTCGTCGAGCGCCACGGCCGTGCCGTCCACCTCGGGCCGGGTCAGATGGCCAAGGCCGAGCGCTGGTTCGAGCGCCACGGCCCGAGAGCGGTCCTCCTCGGCCGGCTCACGCCGCTCGTGCGCTCGTTCATCTCGATCCCGGCCGGCCTGCTCGGCGAGCCGCTGCCGCGCTACGTCGCCATGACCGCGCTCGGCTCGGCGATCTGGTGCTTCGCCTTCGCCGGGCTCGGATGGGGCCTCGGCTCGAGCTACCGGAGCGTCGACCGGGTCACCCACGTCGTCGAGGCCCTGATCGTCCTCGCGCTCCTCGCGGGTGCGGCCTTCCTGTGGCGGGCGCGCCGGACGCGGGCGCAACCGGGATCGTCCGGCGCATCGCCTCCGTAGTCGCACCCCTCCCGATGCGCGGTTCCTACGGACGCCGACCGGCGCAACGTGATCTAGCGTCGTCCTCATGCCACGCCTCTCCCGCGGGATCTGAACCATGGTGCCCGTCCGCCTACCCGACGGCCGCGGCGTCACGATTCGATCGATCCACGGGTCGGACAAGCCGCTGCTCGCCGGCCTGTTCGACCGCCTCAGCGCGGAGTCGCGCCACCGGCGGTTCTTCGCCGGGATCGAGTCGCTCTCGCCGAGCATGCTCCGCTACTTCACCGACCTCGACCACCACGACCACGAGGCGCTCGTCGCGCTCGACGACGCCGGCCTGATGGTGGGCGTGGCGCGCTTCGTCCGCCATCCCCACCACCCCACGGATGCGGAGGTCGCGGTCACCGTCGTCGACGACTGGCAGGGCGGCGGGCTCGGCACGGCGCTCGTCGCCCTGCTCTGCGACCGCGCTCGCGCCGAGGACGTCACCCGATTCACCGGCGACACCCTCTGGAGCAACCGCCCGATGCACGAGCTCCTCCGCGAGCTCGGAGCGCCGGAGTTCGATCCGCGCGACGGCGTCGACGCCTTCTCGCTGCTCCTGCCGGCGGAGCCGCTCGCCGATCGGCTCCCCGAGCTGCTCGACCATGCGGTCGCCCGTCGACGACCGAGCCCGTGCGACCCTTCGGGAGGACCGTGAGCGAGAGCGACGCCATAACGACGCGCGGGCTGACCAAGGACTACGGCCGCGGGCACGGCCTGTTCGACCTCGACCTGGCTGTGCGCCGCGGCGAGATCCTCGGCTTCCTCGGCCCCAACGGCGCCGGCAAGTCGACGACCATGCGGCTGCTCCTGGACCTGATCCGGCCCACGTCGGGCGCGGCGACGCTGCTGGGGCTCGACAGCCGTCGCGAGAGCCACGAGATCCGGCGCCGGGTGGGCTTCCTGCCGGGAGACCTCGCGCTGTACCCGAAGCTCAGCGGCCGGGCGATGCTCGACTACCTCGCCGACCTGCGCGGCGGCGCCGACCCGGGTGTGCGCGACCGGCTCGCCGAGCGCTTCGACGCGCAGCTCGACCGTCCGATCCGCGAGCTCTCGACCGGGAACCGGCAGAAGATCGGGCTGATCCAGGCGTTCATGCACGAGCCCGAGCTGCTGATCCTCGACGAGCCGATCGCCGGGCTCGACCCGCTCGTGCAGCAGAGCTTCCACGCGCTGCTGCACGAGGTCGCCGGCGAGGGGCGCACGGTCCTGCTCTCGTCGCACACCCTCTCCGAGGTCGAGCGCGTGGCCGACCGCGTGGCGATCCTGCGCCGCGGCCGGCTCGTCGTGGTCGACTCGCTCGAGAGCCTGCGGGCCGTCGCCGTGCAGCGGCTGGAGATCGTGTTCGCCGGCGACGCCCCGCGGGCGGAGGACCTCCTCGCCCTGCCGGGCGTCCGTGAGGCCGACGTCGACGGCGCGCACCTCGTCGTCGCCTGCGAGGGCTCGGCCGACGCGCTCGTCAAGGCCATCGCGGCCTACGAGGTGCGCTCGATCCGCACCCGCGACGACGATCTCGAGGAGATCTTCCTGCGCTACTACCGCGAGGACGAGGACGGATGAGCGCGCCCGCGTTCGCGATGGCCGTGCGCCTGCGCGCGCTCCCGACGGCGCTGGCCGCGCTCGGCATGGCGCTGGTCATCGTGATGGTCGGTGCGCTGTTCCCGGCGGTCGGCGGCTCGATCGGCAAGCTCGACCTCCCCGACGGCGTCACCGACCTGCTCGGCGGCGCCGACTACGGCACCCTCACCGGCTGGATGCGCAGCGAGATCGGCGCGATCTACGGGCCGCTCGTCGTCGCGGCCATCGCGATCACGAGCGCCGCGGGCTCGACGGCCGGCGAGGAGGAGGCCGGGATCCTCGGCCTGACCCTGGCCCACCCGATCGAGCGCTCGCGGCTGATCCTGGCCAAGGCCGCCGCGGTCGCCGTCGGCGCCTTCGCGACGTCGCTCGGCACGCTGGTCGGGCTGCTCGCCGGCGTCGCCGTCGGCGGGGGCGGCATCGGCGCCGCGAAGCTCGTCGCGCTCGCGCTGCACCTCGCGTTCTTCGGCTGCGCGATGGGTGCCGTCGCCCTCGCCCTCGCGGCGGCGACGGGCCGGCGGGCGATCGCGTCGGGCGGCGCCGCCGCGATCGGCATCCTCGGCTTCCTGATCAACGGGTTCGCGCCGCTCGTCGACGGGATCTCGTGGCTGCGGTACCTCTCCCCCTTCCACTACTACGCGGGCCACGACCCGATCGGCAACGGGATCGACCTCGGCGACCTCGCGATCCTCGGCGGCGCCGCGGTGCTCCTCACGCTCGTCGCGATGCGCCGGATCGGCCGCCGCGACCTGCGCGGCTGATCGGCGGGTGCTGCTTCACTGGATGCATGAGCACCACGACGCGCGCCATGCAGGTCGCCGGCCCCGGCGAGAAGCTCGAGCTGGTCGAGCGGGAGCTCCGGGCGCCCGGCCCCGGCGAGGTCCTCGTCCGGGTGGAGGCGTGCGGGGTCTGCCACTCCGACTCCCTCACCATCGAAGGTCACTGGCCGGGGATCGAGTACCCGCGGGTGCCGGGCCACGAGATCGCCGGCCGGATCGAGGCGGTCGGCGACGACGTCGTCCCCTGGGAGGTCGGCCAGCGCGTCGGCGTGGGCTGGTTCGGCGGCAACTGCGGTCACTGCGACCCGTGCCGGCGCGGCGACATGATCAGCTGCGAGAACGGGCTCGTCCCCGGCATCGCCTACGACGGCGGGTACGCCGACCACGTGGTCGTGCCCAAGACCGCGCTCGCGTCGATCCCAGACGAGCTCTCGGCCGAGGACGCGGCGCCGCTGCTGTGCGCGGGGATCACCACGTTCAACGCGCTCCGCGAGAGCGGCGCGCGCCCCGGTGACCTGGTCGCGATCCTCGGCATCGGCGGCCTCGGCCACCTCGGCGTCCAGTTCGCGCGGCGGATGGGGTTCGAGACCGTCGCGATCGCCCGCGGCACCGACAAGCGGGAGCAGGCCGAAGCCCTCGGCGCCCACCACTACGTCGACTCGACGGCCGGCGACGTGGCCGACGCCCTCCAGGCGCTCGGCGGGGCGCAGACGATCCTCGCGACGGTGACCGCCCCGGCGGCGATGAGCGCCGCGGTCGGCGGCCTGCGCCCGCGCGGCCGGATGATCGTCGTCGGCGCGTCTCCGGATCCGATCGAGATCCCGCCGATGGCGCTGATCCCCGGGAGCACGGGCGTCCTCGGGCACGCGTCGGGCACCTCGAAGGACTCCGAGGACACGCTCCGCTTCAGCGTGCTGCAGGACGTCCGTCCGACCATCGAGACGTACCCGCTCGAGGAGGCCGCCGAGGGCTACGCGCGGATGATGAGCGGCGACGCGCGGTTTCGGGTGGTGCTGACGACGGGGGCGTAGCGACACCGCGCCAACCGACATCATTGGTCCAGTTCCCGGTGTCCCATCCGAAAGACGCTAGGTTCGGCCGATGAGTCGAGCACGCTGGATCGGGATCCTGATGTCGGCAGTGCTCGTGGGAGCGGTGGGGGCCGGCCCGGCCTTCGCGGTCTCCCCGGCGACGAACTTCACCGAGCTGGCCGACTCGTTCGCGACCGGCGGCACCGTCGTCCTCGCCAACGACATCACCCAGACCGGTCAGTCCCTCAACGTGGGCGCGGGCCAGACCGTCACCCTCGACCTTGCCGGCCACACGCTTTCGGTCACCGGCGTGCCCGCCGGCCAGGCGGCCATCGGCGTGCCCGCGGGCACCACGCTGATCGTCGAGGACACGCCCGGCGGCGGCACCATCACGGCGGTCGGCGGCACCGGCGGCGCGGGCATCGGCGGCGGCCGCGGCGTGGACGGCGTGAACGGGACGCCCTCGGGCCCCGCGGGCATCACCGGCGCCGCCGGTGCGACGGGCACGGTCACCGGCGGCAACGGCCTCCCCGGCGGCGCCGGGTACCCGGGCGGACCCGGCGGACCCGGCGGAGCGGTCGCCGGCACGGCTCCCGTCGCCACCGGCGGGAACGGCGCAAGCGGCGGCAACGGCACCAGCGCCGCCAACGGTGGCAGCGGCGGCGCGGGCGGCGCCGCTTCGACCACGGGCCTCGGCGGTCTCGCCGTCGGCGGCGCCGGAGGCAACGGCGGCACCGGAGGCACCGGCAGCAGCAACGGCGGCGCGGGTGGCGCGGGCGGCGCGGGCGTGAGCACGAGCGGCCCCGGCGTCGGCGGCAACGGAGGCAATGGCGGCGACGGCGGCCCAGGCGCCCCCGGTGGCGCGGGTGTCGGCACGGGCGTCGTGACCCTCCTGGGCGGCACGATCGTCGCGACCGGTGGCAACGGCGCCGCCGGCATCGGCGGCGGCACCGGCGGCGCGGGCGACTCCGGCGGCAATGGCGGCCCCGGCGGCGCAGGCGGCGCGGGCACCGGAGTCGGTGGCACCGGCGTCGGCGGCGTCGGCGGCCTCGGCGGTTCGGGCAACACCGGCGGCGTCGGCGGCACCGGCGGTGCCGGCGGCACGGTGACCATCCTCGGCGAGGCCGTCATCGGAGTCACGGCGACCGGCGGCAGCGGAGCGGAGGACATCGGCGGCGGGGCCGGAGGCCCGACCGGCGCCGGTGGCACCGCCGGGGCGAACGGCGCCGGCGGCGCCTCGTCGTTCCGAGCGCCGGCCCGAGCACCGGCCGTTCGCGCGCGCCGCGCCGGTGCGCCCGGCGCCAGCGGGACGGTCGCGTACGGCCCGCACCCGCCCACCGGGGTGTCGGCGATCGCGGGGCACGCGTCCGCCCGGGTCAGCTTCAGCGCGCCGATCGACGGCGGCAGCAACGCCATCGTCAGCTACACCGTCACCGCGACCGACACCACCGACTCGTCGCGCGGCGGCCAGCAGGCGACCGGGCCGGGCAGCCCGGTCACGGTGAGCGGGCTGACGCCGGGGGACAGCTACACCTTCAAGGTCACGGCCACCAACGGTGTCGGCATCGGGGCCCGGTCCGCGTCGTCCAGCGCCGTCACCACCGTGGACACTCCGACGACCACCGCGCTCGGCGGCAGCGCCAGCCCCTCCGCGCCCGGGGAGAGCGTCACCTTCACCGCGACGGTCAGCCCGACGCCCGGCGACGGCACCGTCGCGTTCACGGCGGACGGGACGGCGCTGAGCGGCTGCACCGCGCAGGCCGTCGACCCGGCGTCCGGGAAGGCCACCTGCCAGGCTTCGAGCCTGGCCTCGGGCACGCACTCGATCGTGGCCACCTACGGCGGCGACGCCTTCTACGGCGGATCGACGTCGCCGGCGCTGGCCCAGGTCGTCTCGTCGCCGACGGCGACGACCGCGACGACGACGAGCACGACGCCCGCTCCGCCACCGCCCTCGCCGGTGTTCACGCCGTTCCCGACCGACCCCGTGATCATCGCCGGCCTGGAGGCCGTGGGGAAGACCACGCGCACGAGCCAGGCGCTGTCGTTCACCCAACGCGTGGTGGCGGCCGGGACGATCAGCTGGCGGCTGGACATCAGCTTCTACGTCCCGCCGAGGAAGTCCGCCCGCGCGGCCGCGCTCCGCAAGCCGATCACGATCGCCACGGGCACGGCCATCGCCGCACCCCCCACGGTCAGCCAGACCATCAAGCTCGGCGCCCGCGCCCGCGCGGCGCTCAAGCGCTATCCCCACGCCCGGCTCGTCCTGCGCACGGCCCTGCGCATGACGAACGGGCGGACGATCCGCGCGACGAAGACCCTCTCCCGGACGTAGGGAAGCCCGGCCGATCGCGGACGGCGGAGCCGGCGCGCGGCGCCTGCCACATAGAAAAGCCCCGCGTCAGCGGGGCTTTTCCGTAGCAAGCCTGTAAGCCGGATCCTGTCGTGTACAGCCATCCATCTGAGCGGCCTACCTGGACCTGAGCGGGCAGCCTTCAAGCGGTCCTGCTTGGCCTTGCACCGGGTGGGGTTTGCCTTGACGCGCCCTGTCACCAGGACGCCGGTGCGCTCTTACCGCACCTTTTCACCCTTGCCTGTGCGCGACTCAGCTGAGGCCGCGCCATCGGCGGTATGTCTCTGTGGCACTGTCCCGCGGGTTTCCCCGGGTCGGGTTTCCCGACCACCCTGCCCTTCGGTGTCCGGACTTTCCTCGACGGGGTTTCTCTCCCGCCGCGGCTGCACGGCTTGCGCTCCTTACGGTAGGGCGTCGGCGGCGCGCGATCAAGCGGCGGTCGCTCGCCTGCCGAGCAGCCAGGCGGCGAGCGCGCCCGCGGTGGCGAGCAGCGCGGCGACCAGGATCGCGGCGCGGAAGCCGTCGGTGATCGCGCTCGCGGCGGCCTGCTTGGCCGCCTGCTGCGCGTCCGGGCTGAGCCGGCTCAGCAGCTGCGCGCTCTGGTCGCTGCCCGCGAGGATGCCGTCGAGCGCCTCGCGCGAGGCGGTGTCGAAGCCGCGGTCGACGCCGTGCAGGAGCTCGGTCCGGCGGTCGGTCTCGATCGCGGTGAGGACGATGCCGAGGACCGCCACGCCGAGGACCGCGCCGAGCTGGCGCGCCTGCGTGACGAGCGCCGAGGCCAGGCCGCGCGCCTCGCGGGAGATCGCGCCGACCGTCCCGGCGGTGCCGGCGACGGTCGCGATCGGGCGGGCGATCCCGAAGATCAGGAACGCCGGGAGCAGCAGCGCGACCTCGCGCTCGCCGGAGAGCAGCGCGATCAGCCCCAGGGAGACGGCGGCGAGCGCCATCGCGACGGCGGTCGGCCCGCGGGCGCCGAGCCGGTCGGTGAGGCGACCCGTCGGGCTGGACAGGATCGGCGCCGCGATCACCGTCGGCAGCGACAGCAGGCCGGCGACCACGGCGCTGTAGCCGAGGACGTGCTGGAGGTAGAACGTCAGGTAGACGGTCAATCCGAGGATCGAGAACTGGATCGCGAAGAGCGCGACGAGCAGGCCCGAGACCGCGGGGCTGCGCAGCAGCTCGAGCTGCACGAGCGGATGCGCGACGCGGCGCTCGGCGTGCACGAACGCGAGCAGCAGCGCGACCGCGGCCGCGAGCGTGCCGAGCGTCGCGGCCGAGCCCGCGCCCCAGTCCTGGAGGTTCAGGAGCGCGGTCGTGAGCGCGACGAGGCCGAGCACGAGGAGCGCGAAGCCGCGGGTGTCGAGCGGCTCGCGGACCGGCGCTCGGCTCTCCGGGAAGTGGCGCAGCGCGATCGCGACGATCACGAGCACGACCGGGACGTTGATCGCGAAGATCGAGCGCCAGCCGACGAGCTCGGTCAGCGCGCCGCCGACCACCGGGCCGGCGGCGAGGAACAGCGTGCCGCCGGTCGACACGATCCCCACGACCCAGCCGCGCTTCTCCTCGGGCAGCGCGGAGGTCGCGTTGGCCATCCCGAGCGGCATGAGGAGCGCGGCGCCGGCACCCTGGAGCGCGCGCGCCGCGATCAGCACCTCCTCGCTCGGGGCGACCGTGGAGACGATCGAACCCGCCCCGAACAGGCCGGCGCCGACGAGGAACAGGCGCCGGCGGCCGTACAGGTCGGCGAGCCGTCCGGCCGCCGCCATGAGCGACGCGAGGGCGAGCAGATACGCGCCCATGATCCACTGCGTCTCGGCGCTCGTGGCGTCGAAGTCGCCCTGGATCCGACGCAGCGCGGTGACGACCGCCGTCTCGTCCAAGAACGCGAGTCCCACCGCGAGGCTGCACGCGACCAATACCCAGCGCTGGCGGGCGCTCAGCTCAGACATGGGCGCGACCGTACCTCACGCGGAAGACCGCAGGCGGGTGCAAGGAAAACCGCACATCCGGCACCCTCAGGCCTGCTACGGTTTCGCGCGTAAAGGTCGAGCCACAAGGGTTCGATGAAGTCGTGCCAGTGCCCGCAGGTTCGCCTCACCAGCTTCCTCCGAGTGCAGCACAGAACAAACCGGAGGACGCCAGACATGGCAACCGGAACCGTGAAGTGGTTCAGCGACGAGAAGGGCTTTGGCTTCATCACTCCCGATGAGGCGGGCAAGGACCTCTTCGTCCACCACTCTGCGATCAACGCCGACGGCTACCGCTCTCTCGCGGAGGGCGCGAAGGTCTCGTACGAGGCCGAGGCCGGCGACAAGGGCCCAAAGGCGGTCAACGTCTCGCTCATCTAGAGCACGACGTCAGCTCGCGCTGGTACGACGGCCCGCTTCGGCGGGCCGTCGCGTTTAAGCGGCGGGGCCGAGGGCGATGACGTCGACGAGGCCTTCCGCAGCGCGCCCGAGCCGCGCGTCGGTGGTCAGCAGCGACGCACCGAGGGAGTCGGCAAGCGCGACGTAGCAGCCGTCGTACGCCGAGCAGCGACCGCGCAGCCGCCAGATGTGCGACCGAAACGGGCCGTGCCGATGGCGCACGATGCGAAGCTCCCCGAGCTCGACGACCGCCTGGTCAGCGACCTCGGGTGAGCATTCTCCACGGGCGCGATGGCGTCGCAGGGTCGAGAGCACCTCGGGATCGAGCATCTCGGGGGCGTGCAGCACGGCCTCCTTCGCAAGCGCACTCCGTATGGCTGAGGCCTTCTGCGAGCCGACGAGGAGATCGACCACCGCGGACGCGTCGATGACGATCACGGTCGCTCCTCGCGCTCGGCGCGTTCCGTCCGGAGCGCCTCGGCGGACGACTCGGACAGCTCCAGCACGGGCCGCTGGGCCAGCCGATCGAGCATCTCCTGCATCGTCGGGCGGACCGCCATGTTCACCAGCTCCTCACGGACGAGCTCGGACAGCGACACACGCTCCTCCGCCGCTCGCACCGTCAGCCGGTGATGGACATCGTCCGGAACGTCTCGGACCTGGATCGTCTTTCCCATGCCCATCAATCTACACCCACTCTGCGTGCAGAACAACCAGCTTGGGTGTCAGCCCAAGACGGAGCCGCAGTCGGTGCAGCGGCCGCCCACGGGGGCGTGGCCGGCGGCACCGTAGCGAGCGACCATCCGACCGCCGCAGACGAGGCAGGACGCGGCGCGATGGACGACCAGGTCCTCCCAGACGCCGGAGATCACGTCCTCCAGCCTGGCCTGGCCGCCCACCGCCGCAGCCATCGGGGGCGCCGAAGGCGCGGGTTCCCCGAAGAGGGCCGATCGTGCCGCGGGCGTCGCCTCGGGCGGCGCCGCCGGCCTGGCCGGCGCACCTGTGCGGGGTGCGGCCGGAGCCGTGGCGCCCCGGCGGGACGCGGTGGCGTCGTCGAACAGCGACGACTGCGGACGATCGAGCAGTACGGAAGTCATCAGACGCTCCTGAACAGGCCGACCACGCGTCCGAGGACCTGGACGTCCTTGGACCGGATCGGCTCCATGGTGATGTTCTCGGGCTGGAGCCGGATGTGGTCCGACTCGCGGAAGAAGCGCTTGACGGTCGCCTCCTCCCCCACCATTGCGACGACGATGTCGCCGTCGTTGGCGGTCTCCTGCGGGCGGACGACGACGTAGTCGCCCTCGAGCATCCCCGCGTCGACCATCGACGTTCCGCGCACGCGGAGGATGTACTCGCCGATCTCGCCGCCGGCCTCGCCGGGCACCGGGATGTACTCCTCGATGTTCTCCTCGGCGAGGATCGGCTGGCCGGCCGCGACCTGCCCGACCAGCGGCAGCCCCCCGCCGCCCAGCGCGGTGCGGACGCCGCCGGCGATCGTCCCGACGGCCTTGTCGAGCAGCTCGATGGCACGCGGCTTCGAGGGATCGCGGCGCAGCATCCCCAACCGCTCGAGGTTCGCCAGGTGCGCGTGCACCGTCGACGACGACGCGAGCCCGACCGCCTTGCCGATGTCTCGCACCGTGGGCGGATAGCCGTGCTCGGCCGCGTAGCGCTTGATGAAGTCGAAGATCTCCTGCTGGCGCTTCGTCAGATCCATTGTCCGCGACTCCTCGCTCAACCGGTGATGGGGTGTAGCTCGAACATGTGTTCGTACGATATCAGGGCGTCGGACGGAAGCGAAGCCCTGCACCCGAACGGCCGGATCGCGCCGCGTGCGCCGCCACGCGCACCGCGCCGGCTGGCATCGTGGAGGCGATGGAGAACGCGTCGGTCCTGGTCGTCGGCGGCGGCGCCATCGGTGGCGTGGTCGCCGCCCTGCTCAGCGGCTCGGTCGACCGGCTGACCGTGCTCGATCCCGCGGTCGCGCACGCCTCGCGCATGCGCGCGCCCGGCTTGCGAGTGGAGATCGACGGCGAGGATCGCGTCGTCGCCCTCGACGCCCGCACCTCCCCCGCCGAGCTCGGCGACGCGCGGTTCGACTACGCGCTGATCACCGTGAAGTCGTTGCACCTCGAGGCCGCGGTCGCGCCACTGCGCGAGCGCGACCTCGCCGACGCTTACGTCTCGCTCGGCAACGGCATGGTCCAACCCCGCCTGGCCGCGATCGTCGGCGCCGAGTGCGTCATCGCCGGCGTGGTCGAGTTCGGCGCCACGAACCTCGGCCCCGGCCACGTCGCCCGCACCTCCGCCGGCGGCCTCTCGATCGGCGAGCCGGACGGCGAGATCCGCGACCGCACACGGCGCCTCGCCGCGCTCATGGCGCCGGTCGCCGAGGTCCACCTGACCGCCAACATCACCGGCGCGATCTGGTCGAAGCTGCTCGTCAACAGCACGTTCTCCGCCGTCGGCGCCGTCTCCGGCCTCACCACCGGCGAGGCGCTCGACGACCCCGCCGGCCGCCCGGCCGCGCTCGCCCTGTGGCGCGAGGGGTGCGAGGTCGCGGCGACCCGCGGCGTCCGCTTCGAGCCGGTCTTCGGCGTCGATCCGCGCGAGCTCCTGGAGCCCGCCGTCGGCCGGGAGCGCGCCGAGGCGAAGCTCGCCGAGGCGACCGCCGGCGTGCGCGCGACCCGCGCCTCGATGCTCCAGGACCTCGAGCGCGGCGTCGCGACCGAGGTCGACGTCATCAACGGCGCCGTCGCCGCCGAGGCCCGCGCCGCCGGCCTCGCCACGCCGGTCAACGACCGCGTCGTCGCGATCGTCCACTCCATCGAGCGCGGCGAGCGCACGCGCTCACGCGAGGCGCTGGCCGAGATCGCGGCCGTCGGGCCATACGGAACGTCGGGACCGGCAGTGTTTGACCAGGGCGAGTCTTAGTCCAGCTTATTTGCTAACCTTGACTAAGGTCGAACCGTATTCAAGGATGGGCACGCTCACGAAACGCCGTTGGATGCCGGATCGCTGGCTCCCCATGGACGAGCGCCGCAGCATGCCCTTCGACTACGAGGCCTACGTTCCCGACGAGGTCTCCGAGCTCGACCCGGTGCTGGCCTCCTCTACGTCACGGTTGCTCCAGGAGGCCGATGACGCGGTCCGCGACCTCAACGAGGATCTCCCGGGCATCGCCGGTCTGGAGGCCCTCGCTCGCCAGCTGCTGCGGCAGGAGTCGGTGGCCTCCTCGCGCATCGAAGGGCTCGTCATGTCCCAGCGTCGGTTGGCGCGGGCGGCGATCGCCGACGATGAGCAGTACCGCGACGCGAGCGCCGAATCGATCCTGGCCAACATGGCCGCCATGGATCATGCGATCGAGGTCACCGCGACGCGCACCGAGATCACCACCGCGGCGATCGTCGACATCCATCGGGTGCTGATGGAGAAGACCCGCGACGCACACATCGCCGGCGTCGTCCGCGAGTCCCAGAACTGGATCGGTGGCAACAACTACAACCCATCGGGCGCCGCGTTCGTGCCGCCGCCCGAGGCTGAGGTGCCGCGTCTGCTCGACGACCTCGCCCGGTTCCTGAACCGCACGAACATCTCGCCGACCCTGCAAGCGGCGATCGTCCACGCGCAGTTCGAGACGATCCATCCGTTCGCCGACGGCAACGGGCGCGTCGGGCGCTGCCTGATCCACGTCGTCTACAAGCGAGCCGGAACTGCCGCCCGGTTCGTCCCGCCGGTCTCGCTGATCCTCGCCACCGAGAGCGACGCGTACGTGCGGGGCCTCACCGCCTACCGGGAGAGCCGCGAGCCCGACTGGTACGGGGACTTCGCGCAGACCGTGATCAAAGCCTGCGGCGCGGCCCGCCAGCTGGCCGGGCAGATCGCCGAGCTCAAGGAGCGCTGGCTTCGGCAGGCCGGAGATCCACGACAGGGCAGCACCGCACGAGGGCTCATCGACGTGCTGGCGGGCCAGCCGATCCTGCGGACGCAGCACGTCGTCGACCTCATCGGCACGAGCACCACGGCAGCACACAACGCCATCAACGTCCTCCAGGCTGCCGGCGTGCTCAAGCAGGTGACCGTCGGACGCCGCAACCGCGCTTGGGAGGCCGTGGGCCTTCTCTCGTTGATCGATGGCTTCGAGCGGCGACTCGCGACACCGGAAGGCGCTGCGAAAGCGGCACGGCAAGCGCCGCGCCCGAACTGACCGGCCCGACCGCGATACCACGGCGCTCCCGCCCGACAACGCGAAAAGCCCCGCCGAGGCAGGGCTTTTCGTCATGCGGCTGAGAGGACTCGAACCTCCACGGGGCAATCGCCCCACAAGGCCCTCAACTGGATTGTCGTGCGGCACGGGGTGTCCTTTCGTTCGGTGACAGGGATTTGGGTGGGCGTGTTCAAGATGCTGGCGGAGGTCGTGGGCGCGGGGGTTACCACGGGCGTTACCAGCCCCGCTCGGCCTCGGCCTTCGCGATCAACTCGGCGCGGTAGGTGAGCGTCGGAAGCGAGAGGTCGAGTTCCTCGGCGAGGCGCGTGACGATGTGCCAGCCGGGGTTGCGCTTGCCGTTCTCGACGCCGGAGAGGTACGTGGCGTCGATGCCCGCCCGGAGCGCGAGCGTGTCCTGGCTGAGGCCGAGCCGCTTGCGCTGGTCGCGGATCGCCCGGCCGAGCGCGAGGTGCTGGAGGGAGACGACCCTCAGCGACGGCATGCGGCGGCGAAGAGGTCGCGGGCGTCGGCGACGGTCGCGAGGCCGGCGTCGATCGGTTCGAGGTCGGGGGCCGCCGTGTCGAGCGTTTCGCACGCCTCGGCCAGGTCGGCCGCCGACTCATGGAGCAGGACGCGGAGAACCTCGGCGACGAGCTGATCCGGGCCGCCGATCTCGGCCGGTTCGTCCCGGTCTGCGAGCGACCAGTTGAACTGGTCGAGCAGGTCGCCGACGGCGGCCATCTCAGCCTGATGCGTCGGCAGTCCGACTGCCTCCTCCGAGCCTGCGTCGAGCTGCTCGAGCACCGCGAGCCGGATCGTCTCGGCCTTCGCGGCGTAGAGCCCCAGCAGCGTCCGCACCAAGCCCTGGACATACCCCGCGGGAATGGAGATCTCGATCGACGGCACAGCGCTCCTCTCGGGCACCGACCCCACGGCCTCGCGTGCGCACGGCACTCGCGACTCGCGCGGAATACCATCGCAGCGCACCGGAGTCTTGGCTTCGGTGCCACGCCCCCGGCCGTTAGCGCGGCGCGGGGGCACTCTTGTGTTTGGACCGGACAACCGTAGCTCGATCGGGCGGGAGAAGCGAGTTCTGGATAGGAAGCGCGTGCAGCCACCCGTGACCGTCATCTCAACGCCCCCATAGCTCCGTACCGGCCGTAACACGAAACGAGTTGCCCCCCCCGTAGCGGCCTCTCCACGCAAATACCGCGGCAAAACATGCCCATCCTGAGGCACGGCTCTAGGCAAAGGTTACGATCGTCGGATGAGCGCTGATTTCGACCTGCTCGAGCAGCAATTCGAGCCTCACCTCATCGGCGACCGCACCGATTCGACAGCGATGCTCGCATGGTTCCTCGAAAACGCGTGGCGGGAAGAAGAGGACGAAGTCGAAGCCGCCTTGTGCGACGGCAGCAATGACAAGGGCATCGATGCGATTCTCGTCGATCACGACGCTCGCGAGATAACTGTCTTTCAGTCCAAGCGGCGACGCACTGAAAAACCCACTCAAGGAGACGCAGACCTTCAGCGATTTCGGGGAGTTGCGCCGTACTTTCGTGGTCCTGAAGGGATCGACGACCTGCTGGCGGCAGCTCCTAACCAGGAGTTGCGCCTGTTAGTCAAGCGGCTTGGGCTTCGCGACCTCCTTGACGAGGAGGAAGACCCATGGTCGGTCAACCTTGTCTTTGTGACCAACGCCAAGCTCGACCCTGCCGGCACGTCGTATTTGGAGACCACCCGGAACGAGCTACCTCCTCTCAAGGTTTGGGAGCGTCGTCAGCTGGTTCCAATTGCCCGCCGTACCGAACGGCCGGGATTGCTCACTGGGGACTTCACGTTGTCTCCGAAGTCCAGCGTCATCCTCGAACCGCTCGAAGGCGACGTGAGCATGGCAATCGCGCTTGTCCCGGCGAACGAACTCGTGCGCCTGCCAGGGATCGACGATCTGACGCTGTTCGCACTTAACGTTCGACTAGGCCTCGGAAAGACGAAGATCAATCGCGAGCTGGCGGGCACCATTACCGAAGAGACGGCTGACCATGCCCTTTTCCCGGCGTATCACAACGGGATCACTCTCCTGACAGATCAGCTTGAGGCAGACGACGATGGCCTCAGCCTTTCGGGGGTCACCGTGGTCAATGGCTGTCAGTCCCTCCTCGCGTTGCACGCGAACCGGGACAGCCTGACCCCAGACTTGACCCTGTTGGTGAAGGTCGTCCAGCTCGATGACAGCACGACGCTCGCCGACACAATTACGTATCGGAGCAACAATCAGAACGCGGTCAATATCCGAGATCAGCGTGCTAACGACCCGATTCAGCGCGATCTCCAGCGTCAGGTGGAGGAGACATACGGTGATCGCCTCTTCTTCGCCATCCGCCGGGGTGAGCAGAGTCCTCGTAGCGTGGAGGTGCTTCAGAACCAAGACGCCGCACAGCTCATCATGGCCATCTGGCTGAAAGAGCCATGGGCGGCAGTACGGAAGCTCAAGCTTTTCGACGAGGAGTACCGACGGATCTTCGGGCGGGGAATCGACGCGCACAAGCTCTACCTGGCACATCGGTTAGGCCAGATGGTTGACGCGCGGCGAGCCGACCTCCGTGCAAGTCTCAGCACGAGCTTCGCGTCGGTCCGCTTCACGGTGGTCTACCTCACGGCCGCGGTGGCGCGAGAGAGCAACCGGGGAGCCCAGTTCTTCGAGAACCCAGGGCTTTGGCTCCCCGAGAAAGAGGCTGAAGTCACCGCGAAGCTCGAAGAGCTGATGGATCACGTCGTCACAGAACTCAACAACTACGCGCAGGCGCGTGAAGAGGCCCAAGCCTCCGATGCCACCGCGCCCGCATTCGATGCCAAGATCGCGTTCAAGAGCCAAGGCAGCATCCGGCTCATCGAGCAACCGACTATGTCTCTGACGCGGGCGTTGGCGAGGCGTATCGACGACTTCTTGTTCGATGAAGCGCCCGCACGATAAGTCTTCGATACGAACATTCGTTCCCGTCCGATTCACGAGCTATTGTCCGGCTAGTGTCGCGGTCTACCTTGGATTCGTTGGACCTTCGGAAGGCCCGCGGGGCCTTCTTCACACCCCCAGCGATCGCGGACTTCCTGGCTCGCTGGGCAATCCGTAGTGGCGATGCCACTGTCATGGACCCGACGTGCGGAGAGGCGGTGTTCCTGCTGGCCGCCGCAGATCGGCTGCGAAAGCTCAAGGCAACGCCGGAGGCTATCGCTCGCCAACTCAGCGGCGTTGACATTCACGCCCCGTCCCTCGACGAGGCCGGAGAGCTTCTCTCGCTAGAAGGAATCGCTCGCCCGAACCTGGTGTGCTCGGATTTCTTCGATCTGCCGACGCCGATCCAACTGGGCGACAAAGTCGGCTGGCAGGACGCTGTCATCGGCAATCCACCATTCGTCAGGTACCAGGAGCATCGAGGCGCAGTCCGGAAGCGCTCGGCATCTACCGCCCTCGCTCAGGGCGTGCGGCTTTCTGGGCTGGCATCGTCCTGGGCTGCCACGCTCGTCCACGCCTCTGCGTTTCTTAAGCCCGACGGCCGACTCGCGATGGTCCTCCCCGCCGAGTTGCTGACGGTGGGCTACGCAGAGCCGATCCGTCGCTGGCTCCGATCCCGGTTCGCCGTCGTGAACCTGGTGATGTTCGAGCGTCTGCAATTCCACGACGCTGACGAAAACGTGGTTCTTCTCGTGGCCCACGGGACAGGGCCATGCGACTCCTTCTGCCTGTATCACGTCGATGACGCCGACGATCTGGCTGATGTCCATCCGCTTGACCCGGTAGGCGCAATCCCGGCCGCCGAAGGCAAATGGAGCGACCTAACGCTTTCGCTGGACATACGGCAGCTCTTCAAGTCGGTCGGTGTCGAACGGATGTCGCGTCTCGACGTGTACGGGACACCCGAGCTGGGCACCGTCACGGGAAACAACGACTTCTTCACGCTCTCCGAGGTCACGCGCAAGCAATACAAGATCCCCGAGAAGCACCTCAAACCCATCAGCCCCCCTGGCACCCGGCATCTGAAAGGCATGTCTTTCTCTCGCGCCCAGTGGGAGGAGTTGAAGCTTGCTGGCCAGCGCGTATGGCTGCTGCATCCGGAGTCAGGGTCGCGCAGCCAGGGTCTCGCCGACTATCTCGCCCACGGCGAGGGACTTGAGGTGCCCAAGGCGTATAAGTGCACGGTGCGGGATCCGTGGTGGCGTCCGCCAGCCACCCCGGTTCCGGATCTGTACTTCACGTACATGTCGCATCGCTACCCGCGACTCATTGAGAACAGTGCCCAGGCGAGCTTCTTGAACTCCATGCATGGCCTGCGACTCAACGACGATGCGCCGAAGGTCGCACGTCAAGCTCTGCCTCTCCTCGCACTCAACTCAGCGTCGATGCTGGGCGCAGAGGTAATGGGGCGGTCATACGGCGGCGGCATCTTGAAGATGGAGCCCCGCGAAGCCGCCTCGCTCCCTGTCCCAGAGCCCAAGGCGCTGGAGATCGCATGGCAGGTGCTGGAAAAGCAGCGCCCAAACCTCGAGGCAGCTCTCAAGCGTGGCGAGTGGTGGACCGTCGTGGCCGAAGTCGATCGCGTGCTGCTGAAGGACACCATGCAACTTGCGAGTGACCAGGTCGAAGCGATTCGCGATGCAGCAGCCTTCCTGCGCGTCCGCCGCACACGGCAGACTGAGTCACATGGCTCAGCCGCCGAAGCCTGACGTTCTCGCCGACGTCGACCACATTCTTAAGGACGCTGGGCCGGCTTTCCCGCCGTGGCGCCAACCTGAGGACAACCCAGACGAGTCGGCGCGCGAGTACGTACCGGACTACACGACGCTCAAAGATTTACTCGCGGTCCCGATCGAAGAGGGCCATGCGCAGGCGCAGCAGTCTGGTCGCGTCGCTAAGTCCCTCGATGCATATATCGCCTATGAGTTGCGTCGGGCGGGTTTTGATGCGGCCTCGGTCTTTCCGCGCGCCAAGCAGCCGCGCGTTCTCAGTCCTGAGTTCGCGAACACCGAGCAGGCGATCGATGACGTCCTCTCGGCCCTCGCGGATCATGAGTCCGCGATCGGCAAGCGTCTAACGCCGGCACCCTTGCGGGCTGCGATCGCACGGCTCGCCCAGTCTGTGCCCCGCACATCCGAGGCCAATGTCCTGGGACGTTTCTACACGAAGCAAGTCGACACCGTGGTCCTCGCCGACTCGCTACGAGGTCCGGATGTCCTGGTCTCCGGAAAGACACAGTTCTCCAGTTATCTCAACAACAAGAACAACCGCTACGAAGAGGCGATCGGTGCAGCTCACAACCTTCGGGATCGGTATCCGCTTGCGGCGATGGGATTCGCTTATGTGGTGCGGACGAACGTCTTCGCAGGCGGAGCATTTGAGCTTCTTCGTGACCTGCTCGTGCGGCTGAGGCGCCCGGATGGGCCGTTTGATGCGACGGTCCTCCTAGTCGCGGATTGGGACGACGCCACGCGGAAGCTGGCGTCGATCGAGGACCCGGCACCAGCTCTCGCGCTTCCTCGGTTCTTTGCAGACCTGCTGAACGCGGTCATGGCGAACACCCCCGTGGACGTTCATCAGGGCATCCGCGAGCGTAAGCTCGGCGAACCTCCGGGTGGGTTCCCGCCGACGGAAGAGCTCGACGAGGCATAAGGGCCGCAGCGTCGTGGCTGCCGGAGCCATCGCAAGCTTGAATATGGGCCTGCCTTATCCCAGGTTATTCCCGAAGCTGGCCTAAGGAACGGGCTCTGGATCTCTCGACCGCCAGCGCTCGATGGATCCTGAGGGACCGCAGTAGTGGCACTCGTGAGCCGGATCGGGCTTCGCATATGGGAGCGAGGGCTTCCTCGGATAGGCCGTCTCTCCACACCGAGTGCAGACGCGGAGCCAGCGCTCGTCGATCTCCGTGTGGAACGTCTCGGGGCCGTGGCGTAGACGACCGGCGATGCCTTGCTCACGAGCGAGGAGGCGGGCTTCGCTGTCGCGGAACTCGAGGTACGCGAGGCGCTGTTCGTTCTGCGCCTTGGCCTTCTCGATGTCGCGCTCTGCCTCGGTCGGTAGCCAGTCCAGGCTGTGGCGGTGCATGAGGCGGCCGTTGGTGAGGTCGGCGCGGGTGCGGCGGAGGTGCGGGACCGGGCCGATTCGGGCGATGAGGTCGTCGACCTCGCGGAGCTGACTCTGGCGGTAGTGGTGGGCGAGCGCGTCGAGATCGGGTGGATCGAGCTTGAAGTCCAGCGGCAGAACGCCGAGCGGGATGAGGTCGGCGAGTTGGACGACGAGCGTGCGGAGGGCGTTACGTTCCGGCTTGTCGAGTGGGGCATCGCCGCTGAGGAGGAGGTCGAGCGCGACCTGCTCGGTGTCATCGAGCGACTCATCGAGCAGGCGGCGGAGGGCTCTCTCGTCACGGAGGTAGCCGCGTAGCTCGACCGGATCGTCGAGGAGGCGTTCGCGGTGGCGCTCGGCCTCGGCTCGCGCGGCCTTCCGCGCAGCGCGGGCTTCGAGGAACGGAGCGCGTGCGCGTTCGAGACAGGCGTGAAGCGTGAGGCCGTTGTCGTCGAGCGTGCTCCACGCGGGTTCGGTGAGGGCTCGGTCGAGATGGCGGGCATGAGCGCAGACGGCGAGTTGCCAGTCGCCGAGCCGGCCCGCCCAGCGTTTGCTCGCGGCGAGCTTGCGTGCGGTTCGGAGGAAGGTGTCGGCGCGCTGCTGGCTCGTCGTGATGAACAGCAGGACCGGGAGGAACGGCAGGCCGGACTTCTCGACCGGGCGCTCGGCGTAGGCGAGGTAGCTCTGGAGCTTGGTGCGCAGGCGAGCGTGGGACATGGTGCCGAGGTCGATCTCGACGTGGCCGAGCAGCCCCTTGCCATCCTCCTCGACAAGCTGGAAGAGGACGTCCGGCGCGATCGCGCGCTCGGCGCCGGCGATGTCCTTGAAGGGGTGGCGGGCGCTGCCCTCGCGGAGGAAGTCCTTGAGACGCAGCCCGTGGTCAGGCGCTCGGGTCTTGAGGACGACGTACAGCTCGGTGATCGCTGCGCTGTGGGCGAGGAAGAGCGGATTGGGTGTCCGACGGCCGCCGCGGCGGGGTGGCGGTGCGCCGCGGGCGAGCGTGTCGCCTCGGGTGGTCGGCCAGAGGTGGTTCGGTGCGGAGCCCTGATCGCGATACGGGCGGGTGGCGCCGAGTAGGCCGAGGCGTCGCAGTCGCTGCGTGCGGTACCGCAGCGACCGGGCCGGGACGTCGGGATGCAGCCGCTCGAGCTGGGTCTGGGTCACGACCCGCAGCCAGGAGACCTCACCGACGATCTCGTGGTCGAGATCGGACAGGCGCAGGACGGCATCGGTCATGCCGGGCGCCCCGCACCCCACCCACGGGCGGCACGCCCGGGCCGCCGCCGCGCGGTAGCGGCAAGCCATCGAACGCTGCCACGACTCGAGGCTGGGCCGGCGAGCCAGAGGGCGCCTGGACGGACACGGCACGAGTGCGCAGGCCGCGAAGGCAAAGGAAGAGTCACCGATGAGATGGAGGGAGACAGTCGGGCGCGCACCTCGCGGCGTGATCGCCCGCGTTCACGGGCGAACCCGGCCACGCGAGCTTGCCGATCGGGTGAGCGGCGATCGGCAGCCCGCGCGGAAGCCCCGAGGCGGGGCCTGTCCTCACGCCGCACGCGGCTTGACCTTCTCCCAGATCGCCTGCTCGGCGCGCTCGGGCGCGTCGCGGAGGAAGCCATCCTCGAGGTGGCCGTAGACGCTCTCGGTCGTCGTCATCGAGGCGTGGCCGAGCTGGCGCTGGACGTAGATCAGTGGCAGGCCCGCGGACAGCCACGCCGCGGCCGCGGTGTGGCGCAGATCGTGCAGGCGGATCGTCTCGCGGAGGCCGGCGCGGCGCAGAGCGGTCTTGTGGGCGCCTCCGGAGATCGTCTCGCGGCGGGTGACCTTGCCGTTGGCCTTCGCGAAGACGTAGGTGTCGGCGTTGACGCGCAGCCAGAGCGACTGCCAGGCCCGGAGGTCGCGGAGAACGGCTTCGAGGCGGGGGCCGAAGTCGATGGCTCGGGCGCGATCGCCCTTGGTCGAGCCCTCGCCGTCGCGCTTGGCGCTGCGCATCACGCGGATGCGGCGGCCGTCGAGGTCGACGTCGCCCCAGCGCAGCGCGACCGCCTCGCCGATCCGCATCCCGGTCGCGATCAGCAGCTCGGCCATCGGGCGGTACGTCCGATGGCAGGCGGCGAGGTAGAGCGGGATCTCGTGCAGCCGCAGGTAGTCCATCTCGCGGTGCGGCTCGGGCAGCTTGATCCGCTCCCGTGACCCCGCGCGGCTGGCGGCGGGGTTGACCGCGATCAGGCCGTCCTCGACCGCGTGGCCGAGACAGACCCGGAGCGTCACGATCGTGTTGTTGATCGTCTTCGTCGACAGCTCGCCGGCTGCGACCGTCTCGGCGACGTACCGGCGGACATCGCGCGGCGTGATCGCCGAGAGCCTCATCTCGCCGAAGAACGGCTTCAGCCGCTTGCGCCCGGCGATCTCGTAGTCGCGGTACGTACCGTCCTCGATGCGCGGCCGATGCTCGGCCAGCCACGCGTCGAAGTAGGCGGCGAACGTGGTCGTGGTGACGATCACCTCGCCGCGGTCGACGAGCGCGAGCTGCTCGTTGAGGTGGCGCTGCGCGTCGCGCCGCGTGCGGAAGCCGCGCTTGTGGCGCTGGACCCCGTTCGACGAGCGGTAGCGGACGTCGAACACCGTGACGCCGCTCACGAGCTGGCGCGGGTAGATCGAGCCGCGGGCCATCAGCGACCACCCCCACTCACGCGGCGCAGCGTCTGGCTCGGCCGCTCGTTCGGCCGCCACTCCTGCCGTGCCGCCTCGATGTGGGCCAGCAGATCCGCG